>Ga0208029_1001612_pt1 | contig 9730 bp, 18 predicted proteins | sample MalvireepMed_s12_FD_184242 | JGI IMG/M metagenome (GOLD analysis project Ga0208029, IMG submission 184242) | Marine viral communities from the Global Malaspina Expedition - Malaspina viral metaG DeepMed_s12 (SPAdes) (version 2) | ecosystem: Environmental > Aquatic > Marine > Oceanic | place... | reverse complement strand
TTGTAGGATTTATATAAAATTCCCTTACTGCCCTTTCGCTACAACCAGTGTATTTAGTTATCGAGACATAAGTAAATCCATACTCTTCTATAAGCATCCTAATATCCTGTCGCATCTGGATAGCTTGGATTTCTGGTATGTCTCTAAGATTCATCGCCCTTGTCCTCTGTAACGCAGAGACTTACCCCTCATTCTGCGTGTGTGCTTATTCATCGTTGAGGTAGCGATATTTCTGTTCCTGGACTGACAAGTCTTTTTAGGAGACTTGTGTTCGTTCATCTTGGTTGGTTGTCTAAATGCTCTCATTGTTTTCTCTATCAGCACATTCCAACGCCATATCGGTTGCTTCCGCAACCGCCCGCAAAATTACGGCCATTACTTGCGCAGTTTGTTCGTGACTTTTAGCGAAGGACAAATGCACTAATGCCAGGTTATAAAACAAGTCATGGGTTGCTTCCCACGGGTTGAAATCTTTACTCTCACTCTCTTTCTCTTTTAATTCTATGTAAAAATCCATGGCTCTAAATATCGCCCTTTCTCCCGCCGAGTATTTAGGATTGTCACTCATTTTAATAGACACTACTTTTTTTTCTTTGCTCATATTATATTTGTCCAGTCTTGATTGTTACGCCACTGGCGGATCAGGTCCTTATCCACGCGCGTGTTCTGTTTGATTAAAGCCTTCGAGCATTCCTCAATGGCTTTTTCCTTGCCGTATTTGGCTTCGATGTCGGGATCGTAAGTCACGTCCACATCGTATAGCATCAGTTTAATTTGTCCCATGGTCGTTCCCCTTTTTATCTAATTCCAGCTCTAAATGCAACGAAGTATTGGCAGCATGTTCGTAAGCCTGGCGTACTTTGGGTGGCATTTCCTGGTCTTGGTAAGTTTTTTCCAGGGATTGAGTAACGCGGTTGATGGCGAGCGTGGCCAAGCGTTTGGTGTTGTCGTTCGATTTCATAATTCTCCTGTTAATAAAGTGAGGCATTTTGTTTATTAGGAAGATGCCCCGAACTCCCCGACCGGAGACTGTTACCTAAAAAGGCATATCCGAATCATCCGCTCCTTCGTCAGCTGCGGTGTCTGCCGCTGCCTCTTTAGGAGCTGAATCCTGTTGCAGTGGTCGAAAATTGGCAATGGTGTTGGAATCGGGATAATCTGCATCATCACTCTTCTTGATCTTCACCGTGGCCGTGAACGGCACTTGCATTTGATCGGCAATACTTTCGCCGTTCAACGGATCGTTGCCGTCCGCACCCGTGGCGATACGCCACTGCTTGAGTCTCGACAAAGCCACCTGGTTATTGAGTACAAAATACTCAAAGATCAAACGGTTTTGGTACTCGGGTCCCAAAATTTTGAAAGCCACCTTCAGCATCTTATTGCCTTGTGCGGAGTCGCGTTGTTCCCAGGTATCAGCTTGGGCTTCGTAAATGCCCTCGGGGAAGGCTTCAAACTCACCACCCTGAACTTCAACTCCTTCCAGTTCTACATTAAAATCATCACTCATCTTTAGTCTCCTTTATATTAAGTGCTTCTTTATACGCGTTATAAAACGCATCCCATTCGAGCGGCAGTTTTGTCGGTAAGGCTACCCGTGACTTCGCGTCATAGGCAGCACTGAACTGTGTAAACAGCGCTCTTTTTCCGTAACTCACCGCCCTGGCTTTCTCATTAAAGCCTTTGCCCGCTGAAGTCGTAGAGACTTCGTAGTTGGCAAAGAAATTAAAATCCACCCAGTTGCGAATGAGATTAGAAATCTTTTTGTGTGTGGTCAATTCCCAGCGGTCGTAAGGTTCGCGCTCGGGATCTGCATAAATTCTGATGGCCGCGTGTGACACTAAGATAATGTTCATCTTTTTAACTTGTTGCAGTCGATCCAACAGACGCAACAGCTTACGGCATCTCTCTTCCGATTCCGTAAAGCCTTTACCGAATCCCAAGGCTTCAATGCCTTCCACGTTCTTGTCTTCACAGACGGCATCGTGGATGAGACTTTCCAGGAAATCGGTAGAGTCCAGCACCACTGTCTTATAAGGATGCTTCTCCTTGCCGAGCAGTGTGACTTTATCCATCACGTCCTGATACGTCGGGGACAATTCAAAGTGGGGTACGTCGATGTACTTCAAACCTTCTTCGGTGGTAACGAACACCGGCTTGGGAGCTTGGGCTGCCCAGGTACTCTTGCCGATGCCATTGGGACCGTAGATGTTTACCTTGACGGGTACCATACTTACCCCTTGTGTTATACCTTCTAATGTCATGCTATCCCTCTTTTGGCTCGTTGGTAAATTGCTCTGCCACAGTTAGTATCTAGGATGCGAGTGACGTTCCTATTCATCTGTGTTATGTCTCGGTAAGCTACATCTTTAACATCGATACCCGTAGCTTTAAGAACCTGTCTTATTTTTTTGGCTTTCATTTCTTTCCCCCGTAAGTGCCGATGGCGTAATTGAGATACCACACGGCTTTTTTTAGATCTTCCACTTTGCCCTTGTCCGGCGCACGCCAGATGTACTGCAAGGCACTGGCACGACAGAAGGCACGAATGCCGTTCTGACCGAGCATGGCTTCAATCGCCTGGATGCTTTCAATCTCTCCTTGAGTGTAGTGTCTTGGTTGGTTTACGGAATCATGAACGTCCTCTAAGGTTTTGTTTTCATTCATGACGCCAGTTTTAATTAATTCTTTTAATGTGTTCATGACGTTGCCTTCGGTGTCACGACGCGTATGTAGGGTTTCTCGTCTATCTTTGTTCTTAAAGCGTCGGTTAAAGTGTTGTAGTGGTCGGGCCAATCGCGTCTTATATTTTTCATCAGCAGCGTATCAACAATCCATTCCCGTTTGAAAGGCCACAGCGCTTCGTTGATGCCTGCCGTGTCAAAGATTTGTTGCAGCACAGTTTGGTCCCAGGTTTCTTTACGACCCAGCTTAACGATAAAATGTTCAGTGGTTTTGGAGCCACCGCTTTGCTTTAAAATTTGGATGGTCTGAGCTAGGTCCGGATGCGCAGCGATGCGTTCGGACAGGACCTGAGTTTGTTTAGTGAGTTCCCGTTTTTTCTCGTCGAGCCTTTCTTTCTGGACTCTCAGTTGAGCCAAAGAAAGCGTAGAAGTGCTTGAAGGTTCGGTCATTTTTTTCTCCTGTTTAATAATGCAGTGATAAGTTTATAACGAAAAGGCTTTGCAAGTCAACTATCTTTTTGTTACTATCCCTACTAACAAATTTAAACACAGGAAAACAATCATGACACTAACTGAATACGTAGCAAAAATGGGACCGAAAAAAGTGGCTCACATGTTGGATCTGTCCCCCGGAACCGTCAATGCGTGGCGCTGGAATGTACGTCAGCCAAGTGTAGAGAAAGCCATCGAATTGATGATAAAAACCGACGGGCTGTTGACGTGGGAGGACATCTTTCACGACGCCCGACGCAAAGTTGAGGAAAAACTTGAACTAGAACAATCGATCGCGTAGTCCTAACTGGAGAATGGAGTGGCGCTGAAATTAAATGCCAATCAGACGTGGGAGCAACTTGCTAAAGAGACTAAAGATGAAATGCTGGAGAGCTTCTGGGAACACGGTTTACACCTGATTCCATGCGGTTCTAAGCAGGATTTTATCCCCGAATACTTCCGTAGCAAACACCCGTTTGAAACCGAAGAGGAAGTCAAGATGCGCTGGTCGAAGACCCCGCGCGTTAAATGGTCTGATTATCAGCGTCGTCAACCCACCGAAGAGGAGCTGACCAACTGGTTAAAGATATATCCGGGCGCTAACTGGGCGGCGTTGACGGGCATTAACTTCGTGGTTCTGGACGCCGACTCACAGGAAGCTGTTGATTTCATTGAAGAAGGTAACACCACCCGTACTACCCTCAAACAATCCACTCCGCGTGGTGGTTTCCACTATTTTTATTCCATCAACACCAACCTCGAAGTACGTAACAGTGCTGGACACAATAAGTTAGACGTGCGTGGGACCGGCGGGTACGTTATGGTGTGTCCTTCCGAACATTACTTCTTCCACACCCCCGACACTTTGCCGATTGAATCGCTCGACGAACTGCCGTCGCTGACCCAACAAGATCTCGACGCCATTCATACTTTTAATAATAAAGGCAAGGTCGAATCCATCGTCAAACAACCACTGACCACCAAGGGCGTCGATTCGGGAACGCGCAACGCTACCCTGTCACGCCTGGTCGGACGTTGGATTCGTGAAGGCTGGGGACAACGCGAACTCTTAATCAAGGCACACGACTGGAATCAGAGTAATCAACCGCCAATGGCCATGGTCGAAGTCGCCACCACCGTGCAGTCGATCATCAACGGCCACATGAAACGTCACCCCGAAGACCTCGACGGCGGGGTTATCCGCTGGAACACGAGTACCTGGGAAGTGCAGCTCGGTGACGAACTGAAAGAAATACTGGAACAGGAAGATCCCATCCTCGATACCTCCGTCCCCGAGCCAGAGGGCGGACCGCTCGCTTTAAAATCCTACGCGGATAACGAGTGGCAGGAGATGGACTCTGACGGCATCGAACAGTATTGGGGCGACGCCTTTATATTTGAACGTGCGCGTGTGCTGCTCATCGGCAAACCCAAGATCGGCAAGTCGCATTGGCTCGGCGCCTTTGCGGTAGCGGCAGCGACGGGGACCGAATTCATGGGGACAGCCTTCTCGAGACCGATGAAGGTGGTGTGGCTACAGGCCGAGATTATCCAGGAGTTCCTCAAGAACCGAATCGATTTATATTTCCAGCAGTTTCTCGGCGACCCCGAGTTGCTGGCACTGGGTCAGTCCAACCTGATTCCGTCGGGACGCCTACGCAAAAACTTCATGCGCGACCAGGACATCGACATGATTAGCGAGGAGATTGCCTTTCATAAGCCCGATATAGTCATGCTCGACCCCTTCATCAACTTCTTTGACGGCGAGGAGAACAACAACGCCGACATTCATAAGGTCTTGGATCGCGTGGACAAGCTGATCGACCTACACAACATCGCCTTCATCATCGCTCATCACACTGGCAAAGAACGCGCCGACGACCTGTCCTTCATGTCTGCCCGTGGTGGTTCGGTGTTCGCCGGTTGGTTTGACTCGGGCATTAAACTGCTGGGCGACAAGCCCAACGTCACTATGTTCTACGAAGCGCGTAACGCACGTGAACCCGAGAGTCACGCGGCGGCGTTTGACTACGGCAAGGGCAAGTGGACGCGCGTGGAGTTTGAACAGGGACCCGACGAGATTGAAATAGCGAGCGTCGTGGCAAAGCAAATGGACATCACTAAATTCTACACGCGTGCCGACATGGAATTCGTGGCGCGCCAGGCTTTGAAGAAAGCAAAGATGGCTAGTGGTGAGAGAGCAGCACGTTACGCAGTCAGCTACGTGCAGAAGTATTTGGGCGATCGTGTGCGAACGCATGTGGTTCCAGGCAAACAAACGTGGCATTATCTGGCTAAGAATGAAGGCAAGAAACCGTGGGAAACCGATGACTAAACGCAAACCCACTACACCGCAACAGGTCGAAGATTTTGTACCCGACTACGATTATGTGGTTGAATTACTTAAACAAAGGGAGAAAAAAGATGACGGAATACAATGAACAGGTGGAAAAGGCACGGGAGCGACTGGCACGGGAACGGCGCTGGCGTGAATTCAAATACATCCACGCTAACAACGGCGTAGTGGAGACGAAGCTACGCGACGGCACGAGCATCCGCGAGGACACGGCGAGCGGCAAGGTCGAGGTCGAACTCGGCAAGCTGTCCTACGGCGAAGTCATGAAGGTATGGAAGGGTGGCTAGACTGAGGGTACTGGATTTATTCTCCGGCATCGGCGGCTTCAGCCTCGGGCTGGAGGCGACGGGTGGTTTCGAGGTGGTAGCCCACTGCGAAATTGAACCCTTCTGCCAGGAAATCCTGCACCGTTACTGGCCGCAGGTAAAATTATACAAAGACATTAAGGAGCTTAACTATGGACAATTGGAAACAGACGGACTTATTTCAAAACAAGGGGACATCGACCTCATCTGCGGAGGCTACCCGTGTCAGCCGTTTTCCGTCGCCGGACGTAAAGGCGGCGAAGAAGATCCGCGACACCTGTGGCCGGAATACTTTAGACTCATTAGAGAACTACGTCCACGTTACGCCGTTGGAGAAAACGTGGGTGGACATATTCGACTCGGTTTGGATTCCGTCCTCGAGGATCTGGACAGCGAGAACTACACCGCGCGGTGCTTTAGTGTTGAAGCTGCGTGTATCGGCGCCCCGCACCGGCGCGAAAGAATCTTCTGGATCGCCGAAAGAGACGCAAGAGACGGGGATACCCGAGATGTGGCTGAGTCCAAACGCGATGGATGCATTAGAAGCGAGAAGTCCAGAAGCTCTAAAGAAACAATACGACAAAAACAGGAAGGGGAGGAAAACACATTCAACTCTAAGAGAGCAAGTAGTTTATCCACAACCGAGCCGCATGTGGCTCACACCGAGAGCTTCGAGCGGCGGTCCAGGCAAAAATCCGGACAATCCAAGAGGAATGCATCAGGGAAATGCACTGGAAACGGCAGTTCACATGTACCCGACTCCCCAGAAAATGTGGAGTACACCGACAGCTTTCGATGCGAACAATATAATGAAACCGAGAAAGAAACATCCGGGAGGAGGTCAGAAACCTCCCTTGGGACAACAGGTTCACATGTGGCCGACCCCGAGAGTGAGTTCAGCGAACGGTCCGAGCCGGAAGGAAATAGCGGCGGGCAACCCCAAGCGCAGGCTGGAAACGGAAGTGGAGCTGTACCCGACTCCTCTCGTAAGGGATTGGAAGGGCGGACGTACGCCGGAGACGCTGGAGCAGAGGGGACGCAAGCCCAGCAACTCACTGCCGGATCGGGTCAACGCAATGACGGGACGCTCGGCCCAGTTGAATCCTGGGTGGGTGACGGCACTTATGGGATTTCCGCGTGGGTGGACGGCTCCTGGGAACACGGACTCGAACGGGTCGGCGTCAACATCCCCCAGCGCAAGGCGCAACTGATGGCGCTCGGCAATGCCGTGGTACCGCAACTGGTGGCTCTGGTGGGACACGCAATTCTGGAAAATCACGACACAATTGTTAGTGAAACGGAGGTAGAAAATGAACGCGTTTAAAAGGCGAAACCGTTGTGCAAAATCGCAAAGTGCAAATTGCACAGTGTTGTGGATAACTTTTGGAAAGCTGAATAGAATCAAAGGCTTAAGTGGTTGTGTCGATTGTGCAGCTGCACACCCCTGCACATGCGCACAACCCCCGCTGAAAGCCTTATATTTACTGGGTTGTGCAGTTGTGCGGTTGTGCAATCTCTTACAGAGATACTGTAGAGAGGCTTTAAAAAGCCCTCTCGTTATAGAGACTGGAAGGTAGAGTAGCAGTATGGGTAGCAGTAACAAAAAGTTAAGTGAGGTAGTCGAGGGAGTGAAGGAGTTTGAACGCATTGAAATCCTGGAGCCGTTGGCAGAGATGAATACGCAGGGTGAGGGCATTCGGTTGCAGCTGGTGCCGGGTGCGGTGGGTTTCCATCAGATACGCCAGGAGGAACCCGACCTGATGACGGCGTTGTTGCAGAACCTGGAAACGGTGTTTGAGAAACTGTCAACGGAGGACGAGCAGAAGACGCACCTGTATATCCGCTTTGCGAGTATGCCGTTTGAAAACTATTTTCGTATCAAGCGCGGTGATATAGAAGAGCGTGATATGGAAGAGCAGGGGGAGGTAAAGGAATAGTATGGCCAAGAAAGCTATCACCAAACGCCAGCGTGCTTTTATTAATTTGTATCTGTACGAGGACAAGACGCAGACGCAATGCGCCCACGAAGCGGGCTTTAAACATCCGGGCGTCTATGCTACGCGTCTGTTGCACGGGGAGGAATTCGTGCATGTGCAGGAAGAGATCCAGAAGAAGCAGGCGAAGCAGCAGGAGAAATACGAAATCCGTTTCGAGAAGACGGCGAAGAAGCTGGCGCAGATACGCGATGCGGCGTTGGCGGAGGGCAGTTTTAATGCGGCTTTGGGTGCGGAAGTAGCACGGGCCAAGCTCGGTGGTCTGATGGTGGATCGGAAGGAAGTCAAGTACGGACGCGTGGATCAGATGGACCGGACGGAAGTGGAACGGCGCTTGAAGCAGTTGTTGTCAGAGAATCAGCTCGCGAGTCTGCTGTCGACAAAGGATCGCCAGGCGTTCAAGCAGTTGGACGCAGACGAGGTACATCTGCGGGCCGAGGAGATAGAATCTGCGGGCGCTGCGGTGCAGGCAGACCTGGATAAGGAATTTGCGGACGCGGAAGTGGTGGAAGTGAGTGAGGAGGAATCTGCGGACGCAGTATCTGCGGGCGAATCTGCGGGCGAGACTAAGCCTGGTGTTAATGGCGGGAAAGATCCTACCGAGCTGGCGGAAGGCCAGGAATTAGACAAGGAAACAGGCACAAGTGAGGAGGAAGCCACACAAGATAATCCAGAATAGGTCGTTGTTAGGGATTGGGGTTGTCCTCTGGAACTAAATCTTCAACCTCTAATCCCTCTGCTAGATAAGAGCAATCAACTTTATATGAAGTATAAATAATCGTTTTCCCATTCTTATCTTCGAGAGGGTTTCCATCATCATCAAGTCTGTAAAAGGTTACATCCCATACAGATATATTGTTATATTCATTATTAATAACATCTTCTATTGGTTTACTCATTAGTTTTCTCCTTCTCTAAATACTTTAATTGTTCTTCTACAGTTTCTTTGATGTGGTCATACCCTATATATCCCCAACAAGACTCAACATCATCTGAATCATGTCGAGATTCGTCCTTCTTATAAATTTGGTAGCCATAAACTTCCCCATTACAGTAATCTGAAAATTCGTCTATTTCTGCTATCAAATTCTTCCCAGCTTGGTCTAAGTTAAGTTTGCCAAAACATTCAATAATCTCTGCATGAGATACGAATATATAACCTATCTGTCCACTATCCCATTTACAGTTAAAAGGTGTAGTTCTAAGAGCAATACCAGAATGTTCGTACATATATACAGGTAAAGATAAAATATCTTCCTTTTGGATATGCTCTAACAATTCTTCCTTTGTCCAATCATTGTTATCTGAATAGTTATATCTTGAATGAAATGCGATTATAGTTCCCAAATTATCATCTTCTCTAGGATTAAACGGAGATGTGTCAAACTGTATATTGGCAATGTAGTTTTTACTTTCTATAGTTTCTAAAATATCACTCATTAGTTTTCTCCCATTCTTTCGCTAATTCTTTTGCTTTCCAAATAGCCGTTTCGCCTTGTTTGGATATAATAAATCTTTTTTCCACTACTCGCCTGGTCTTGGTGTTGGTTACTCGGAGTAGCCATCTGCCCTTTTTCCTCTGATACTCGGCAGTCCCCTGAAATTCCCTTAAAGGAATAATAGTGGATCGTGTTTCGGTTTGCCATTTAATCGGTCTTACCATAGCTTGTTCTCCCCTATTGAACGAATACATACTTCCTCATTAGTCAATTCCATTTCTCCCATTTTGCGACTGATAACAAAGTATTCGTGCTGTTCTATTTTTTCTTTAGCTTCCTTTTCGTTTCCAGCTATAACCTCTACTGTTCGGTTCTCCCAAATATGTTCTAAGACACCAATTTCTGCTGTGTATTTTTTATTCATTTTGAGTTAGCCTTTCTCTTAGTTCTACTATTTTTG
>Ga0208029_1001602_pt1 | contig 9749 bp, 15 predicted proteins | sample MalvireepMed_s12_FD_184242 | JGI IMG/M metagenome (GOLD analysis project Ga0208029, IMG submission 184242) | Marine viral communities from the Global Malaspina Expedition - Malaspina viral metaG DeepMed_s12 (SPAdes) (version 2) | ecosystem: Environmental > Aquatic > Marine > Oceanic | place... | reverse complement strand
TGGAACCGTTCGGAGTGACGCTACCAAAGCGGAAGCTACCGCTACGGGGAAGCTAGCCGAATTGACCGATGAACAACGGGCTAGGGTTGAAGTGATGAAGAGCGGGGAAGCTATCGCCCTTGACGATTTCCTAGCTAGCCTAGAATAGTCCACTAGGTTAGCCACTACCCCAAAAGCCTAGCTTAACCGCTAGGCTTTTGCTTTGGTAGGCTATACCCGGACTGCAGATCTGTAGCTAGGTCCACTAGCTAGCCTATCTTATTTTATATAGCAAGGTGATTGCATGAACACTACGGCACTAGTTTGTTGGGCTCGACCTAGCCCAAATATTATTTAGTAGAGGTAGCACATGGCTACATATATATTCCATTACTGCGCAGCTAGCTTTTGCCACGATGTAGCAGCTAGCGAACTAGTCCATCCTAGATACAAGATGGTCACATTACCTATAGGTGGTGGGCTATTCGAGGATAAAGATAGCGCTGATCAGCCAATATATTATCACCTAGATTGCGCTATACAAGATGGCCGCACACAAGAGGTAGCATAGCTATGACTAAGCATTGTGCCGTATGCGGCAAGCTGATCGACCTAAAGCGGGACACCGTTATCTACACCAGCAACATCATCGGTGTAGACGGGGAACTAGCCCACTATCCCACATGCTACATGAATAGCCGTAGCATCCGCATCCCTCGTCCAGTCCGGGGAATCATCCCACCCAACACAGTTAAGGAGTAATATGGCTGATCAATTCAATCCACCAATGGCGTGCCTGGATTGGTGCATCGGCACCTACTACGTAGGTCAACCTGTCACCTATAACATCTATCCTAACGTAGTCAATGGGCTAGGCATGGCTACAACTATGGGTATCGTAGCTGTAGGTCAAACCTATATGGATGTAACTGAGGCCGGCCTAGGTGACACAGCTGATTGGGATGATATAGGTAGGGGTTGCGTCCAAGCTAGAGATGACTGGCGCTACGATTGGGGAACTGAAACTTGGAAGGAGATTGGTGGGAATAGCGGGCCAGTTACTCTTGAGTGGACTGACGGTAGCTGAACCCTAATGCCCACGAGCCACTAACCTGGTGGGCATTGAGGTCTAGCTAAGGCTAAAGGCTAGATACATTTAGTAGGAGGTAGCAGTTATGGCTACCAAAGATAAGGTCCTCAGCATCACGGCGCGGATGCAGTACGAGCGGTTCATCAATGGCACGAGCAGCGACAAGTCCAAGGGGTTCTATTGGCAGGTCGATAGCGTGGCGCGGGACATAGACCATAGCCTGGATCAGATGAATGGTAGGTTGGCGCCTACCCATGAGTCACGCAGGCGGGACATGATGGAGAACCGAGATAGCTACATCACTACTGAAGAGTGGGCGATTCTCGAAAAGTTTGCAGGTACCGGCCATAGGTCTAACACAGCTGAAGAGATGCTGTGGCAATTTGTCACTAGCAACGACCTGGATGGCATGAGCGAGGAATTCACCAAGCGCCGAGAATACTCACATGAACGGACAGATGAGGCTAAGATAGTCTGCCGTGAGGTGTTGGGTGCTGTCCGGGTAGCGACCACCATTGATGGTGCCGAGGCTGCACTCACTAGGTTGCGTGAATACTACGTTACCTTGAAGGCCGAGGCTGAGGTCCTTCAGGAGCTGATCGCTAACAGCTAAACCTTTAGCCCTATTAGCTACGGTTAATAGGGCTATGGGTCTAGCTATTGCTATTGCAATACCTAGATACATTTTTAGTAGAGGTGCCAGCATGGCATCAACCATATGTCCCAAGTGTCAAGGTGAGTTTGGCACAGTAGTGGACAGGTTAAAACACGAACGCCATTGTGATACCACCATCACAGCGCCGGCGGCTACCGTCACGGTAGTATCGGAGGTACAGCCAACCATGAGTGTCACGGCTGTTGCTCCACCGAAAGACCTAGCCATAGTTAGTGGCGGTACGGCACACGTGGTCCCAGTTACCTCGTTCACTCCGGCTGAAGACCTTATCAAAGAGGTGGAAGCAGCCGGCTATAGCGTGCCTGGCAAGGGACTACACCACAAGAATACCTGGTCACCGTATGGTCAATACATCTTTGACTATATCCTCAGGCACAAGGGCGACGTGATCAATGCAGTAGGTCACCACGGTCTAGGCAAGACCAACCTACTCAAAGCTATCGCTGCCCACCTGGGCATGGATTTCGTATCCATCAACTGCCATCAAGGGATGGATATAGCGTGGCTTATAGGTATGCCCGCACCTACCAACATAGTCAATGGTGTTGGCCTGGTATGGGTAGATGGTGAGCTGACCCGTGCAGTACGGGGTGGGCTGATGATAGTGATGGAAGAATTCAACATGATGCCACCTGAGATGCTCACTAGGTTGCATGGTGTGCTGGACCAGAGCCATCCATCCCATGTACTGCCCGAGGCATCCGGGCTGACCGATGCTTACGTCCCTATCCACCCTGACTTCTGGTTTGTGGCAAGCATGAACCCTGTCGAGTCTGGATATGATGGATCCCAGTTATCCAAGCCCATGTTAGATAGGTTGACCTATCAAATACCCGTCAACCAGCCGCTTGGTGATGAGGCTGCCATCCTCAAGGAATACTTCCCCGAAGATACCATCACCTATAACGCCAACCATAAACAGGTCGCAGTAGACCATGCCTATTGGCACGCTGCTTGGGAGAGATTCATCGTGGATGCCAGGCCCAAGCTAATCGACTGGCCTATCACAGGTGAAGGCTCCCATCACCTGCCCCATCAAGAGAAGCGGGCAGTTGAAGGCGCCTATCTCAGCACACGTACCTTGATTGACATGGCCGTAGCTATCAAGAAAGGTGATACGCCTACTGAAGTGGCGGTCATGGTGGTAGCTGACAAGTATCCCAACAGCCCCGGCATAGCTCACGCTTTCATATCCCAGTTCGGGAGAGGCGTAAAGAAGGAGGTAGTTACCGATGGCAGCATTAACACAGCAACAACAAACGAGTCTTAACGATCAGTTAGATAAGGCCCGTGCGTTCGTCAAGCTGTACCCGAAGGATGAACTGGTTGGCCATACATCTATAGATGCGTGGCAACAATGGTTTGAACTGTACACAGGTACTAAAGTCCACGTCGAAATCACTACCGATACGGACAAGGTGCAGTTGAATCGTGATGGTACGTGGACACTAGGTCTAAAGCTAGACGACCACGTGTCGGCTGGTTACCACGAGAAATGCCATGTGATATTCAGCCCGTTCGATGAGATCAGGAAGGCGGGTGAAATAACTGCCAACAAGATGAATAACCCAGCCATCAAACACATAGTCAATGTGTTGGAAGATGCAGGCATTGAGCGGCTAGGTGATAGGCTCCTGTGGCCTACGCTAGCCATACGGGACAACCACCGGGCTGCTCTCATGCGTGAAACCATAGATAACCCTGTCCTAGCCGTGATAGGTGGACTACCAGACAACCACGGCAACGCTGTGAATGTATCCTCCGGCATACTAAAGACCGTCTATGACTTGCCGATGATTAACCTGGACCCCATAGTCGATGATGTATTGACTGTGTTCCATGATGATATCGAGGCTGCAGTCAAAGACTTACGTGGCTGGCAAGGCTTTGGTGACAAGATGGTTAGCGTTAGGCTGGCTATCCGTATAGCCGAGTACCTCAAGTGGAAAGATAAGAAGCAGCCACCCGAACCACCGACAGATGACCCTGGTGAGCCATGCGATGATGGCGAAGGGCAGCCGGCCGACCCCCATGATGATGATGATAGCGGTGATAGCGGTGACAGTGGTGATAGCGGCGGCGGTGATAGTCCAGATGATAACGAGTCCGATGATGCCACCCAGGATGATGGCGGTGGTGACATAAGCGACGGTGACCTGGATGACCTGATCAAGGACATAGAGAAACAGGTCAAGCGTGAGGTCACTAAGACTCAGCGCCGCAAAGGTCAACTAGCTCCACCAGTCAGTACGGGTGGCAACTATGACCGCCATCACCCGTATGACCAATGGGACGTGCCTGGTGAAGAACCACCGCTACATAAGAAGCTGCGCTCCATGCTAGATAGCATAGCCGAGCCGCTTAGCCTACCCCGTCAGTCCACCCGTGGACGTATCAATCCTAGACGGTTGCACGCACTACAGCATGGGGATATGAAAGTATTCACCCATCGGCCCAAGACTAGAGGTCCAGTGTTGATAATGGTGGACTGTAGTGGGTCGATGGGTTGTCGATGCGCTAGCTGTACTGAATCGTACATCGCATCGCTAGAGAAGTACCACAATCCTAAGCCTGAAGGCGAGTACATACCATGCGGTGATGCTAGTTGGCAGATAGCACGGTCAATAGCCCGATCAGTTGGCTATGATGCCGAGGTATACGGCTTTGATGGCAACGGTGGTTCAGTACCCACAAGCATAGGCAGGGTACTACCCAGGCAGCAACCCAAGCACATGCTCTTTGGTGGCGGCACACCTATATGCACAGCACTTAGCTTCATCGAGCGCCGGCTAGGTGGCAATGCCAACCAGGCCACCATCGTATTCATAAGTGATGGTATGCCCAACCAATGCCCAGCTCCTATGAGCAACGGCGTTACCCATAGCATGGAGATAGCTAGTCGCCTTAATGCAGGCGGTGCAGACTTCGTAGCCATCCAGCTTGGTGATTTCAGGGACATATTCCCTAGTAGCTTATGTATCAAGATTCCATCGGACTACGGTGGAGTATTGACTGACAACCTGGCATCAATCAGCGACGCTATCAAACATATAAGAGGGAGGTAATCATGGACAACTGGATGGAGGAACTAGGGGAACATTTAGTATTCATAAGCGAACTGCCACAGGAAGTGGTGGAACGTGAGGGCTTGGAACTAGGGAAGCAGCTAACCGATATGACCGCTCTATTACTAGAGTCGTACTATGACTGTGTTAAATGCTGCACAACCCTTAGCTTATTGTTATCACCTGAGGACCGAACCAACCTATCTATCTATTGGCAAGCTAGGTTGGTGGCTACCAAGGCTAACATCGAGCAAGAACTTCAAGAAGATATAGATCAGTTGAAGGAGGAATGACATGGACGAGCTGATTAAGGACCTCAAGCAGGCGCTCATCGACGTGATGGACGTGGTGAGTGAGGTGCATGACAACAATGAGAACTGTCCATACTGTGGGTCGGAGTACGAAAGCCACACACCTAGAGACACCGTGGAATATGAGTGCCCGAACCAAGACTGCGCAGGTAACATAGCCTACGCTGTGTTCATCAGGGCCAACGCGTACTTAAACGGCGCCGCGTAGTTACTCCTCATTCGCCATACAATAGAGGGTGCGGGTTGCTTGACATGGTAATCCGTACCCTCTATAATATATGGGTATACCCATTGGGTAATCTATAACCTGGAGGTGGCTGATGGAAATAGCCAAAGTGCTGTGGATCTCACGGCACAGTCCCTTGCCGGAGGAGAGGGACGAACTGACCATGCTACTAGGCCCACATACCATACAAGAAGTAGCAGGGGTTTCACGGGACAAGGGTGCCATACCAAATCTACTGGATGAGTATCGTCCCGACCAGGTGGTAGCAGTTCTACCCCTATCTTTAGTAGAGGTTCTGTTAAATCACATGAACCAACGGGGAATGAACAATCCTTGGCGTCCTGTTTGGCAACATCGGGGCTATCCTGACGCCGAGACTATAACGCCTAGCAACTTCAAAGGCTATGACGAGATAGTAGAGATGCGCTACCGCAAGCGACGTGTATATAAATATTCAGGGCGGAAGGTTCCGCCTACTATAGAAGGAGAGCAAGATGGGTACATATCACCCAATGACTAGTGCCACTAGCGGGGCAAAACAGAGACAGCCACGTAGGGGCATCACCCATGCCGCTATGAAAGTGTTCTTAGAGGACATGATTGCCCACCCTGAAACGAGCATGTCCCGTCTATCTAAGAAACATGGGCTAGGTGTAAGCACCACCTCAAACTGGTTCAATGTTTACCCTAGTAAGATAGCGGGGCGCAAGCCCCAACGGAATCTTAGGGTGGCAGCATGGCTAAAGGGCTTCACCGATGGGGAGAATAATCTGGCCCGGCTGTTAAAAGCTAGGCCTGATCAACGGTTTGCTCCGCTGATCTTGCAAGAGGTTGCAGATGTAGTAGCCCTCCATGATGCTAGCGATAGCGTTGATGTTGGGCATGAACGGCTAGTTGGCCCGACTGGTATCGGCACCTTCGTGCCAGGCACTACCGACGACCTATTGGTAATAAAAGAAGAAGCACTAAAGGTCAAGGCTGAAGCCGAAGCCGTAGTGCTGCAAGCGACCACCCTATCCGCAGCCATCGACACCGTGAGGGACTGGCTAACGGACAAGGATAAGTTGCAGTTGGCATTGGGCCGCATCCAATCGCTTGAGGCACAGCTCAAGAACTCCGATGATGTCGTGAAGCGGTTCCAACAGCAGAAACTAGAAGCTAACCAAATCCATTCTAGCGATTAACATAACCAGGGTTCGTTCTCCCGGCCATAGCATGTGGGGTACGGAGCTATCCTACGCTTCAGCTACCCTGCTGTTACAGGGCTACGGAGTTACGGTTTTTCTACGTAGCATACGATAGCTGGCGGGCACACAAGAACGATAATGGATGTCACTGTCTCATAAACAGGATGGCACCCGCCCTTCCCAAATCAAGGAGGTAGGTATGGGCAATCAAGATAGTCTACTGGTAGACATCAGCAACAACCTCGACGATATACGTCAAGAGTTGCGGATAGCCAACCAACTGAAGTTCCTTCGCATGACTAGGTACATGGCATGGGCTACCGGCCATACCGATGGAGTTTCGGAAGAAGAAACTAGGGTATACATAGACCTTAGGGACAAGCTAGCCCCAATAAAGGAGAAGGCATGACAGCCGAGATCGCTATCGCAGAACACGCGCTACCCTCTAACATCTCAGCCGCAGACTTTGCGCTGAAGATGCAAGAGGCCACCGCAAAGGCTAAGATCCTGACCAACGTCATAGCGGCACAGTCCGAGAAGTATGTGGTCCATGCACAGGGCCAAGACTTCCTCCGCTATGAAGCATGGGCTACCCTGGCACAGGGGTACGGCCTGACCGCAGGCGTCGAGTCCTATGAACATATATATGACACCGATGGACACACTGTGCTGGGTGTCATGGCAACCGCTGTCCTCCGTGATAGCATGGGCACACAGATAGGTGGGGCGCCCGCCTTCTGTATGTTCGACGAACCCAACTGGACAAACAAACCACTAGCCCAGGTCGCTAGCATGGCGGGGACTCGGGCAGCCGGCAAGGCTTTACGCATCGGCCTATCATGGGTCGTGGTGCTAGCCGGATACAATCCCACCCCCGCTGAAGAGTTTGAACGGGATTCAAATGGGGAAGTTGTAGTAGCTAGTAGACAACCATCCACCCCAGCCCCCAAGAAACGCGCTGAGAGCCCGAATAAAGGGGCCAAAGCCGCGCAGCCGACCTCGGACATGGAAGACCTGATCATATGCCCCCTACATGGGTACGATGCTGACGGTGAAATCCTTTTGGTGCCGGATAGAAACGGCACACTCCGTCAGGTGGAGTTCTTCAAGACCGGAAGGATGAAGAACCATGCCCATCCTATCGACGGGACAGACCCAACCGAATGGTGTAACAGGTACGATGTGGTCAAGCTGATCGAGACAGGTGCCATCAACACCCCCATTACGGTCCCGCCGGTCCCCGAACCGATCCCCGAACCCGAACCCGAACCTGTCCCGGCAGTTGCTGAAATAGTAGAGGCAGCCGAAGACGACGTTGCCCTCGCTATAGAACACGGCGATGTGGAAGTAGAGTACCGTGCCCTCGCTATAGAACACGGCTATCAATGGGAAGACTTCGTGGAACAGGTATTGCCTGCCAATTCCCTGGAGAACTTCCTAGCGATGGGTGGAACCATCAAGATACTAGAAGCCCGCATGAAAAGATTAGAAGGAGGCGCAAATGCCTAACCCTTTCTGGCTGACCAACGCAATCGCAGAGTTTCATAGCGTCAACAAGGCATACGCTATGTTGCATACGCGAGAGTCTGTCCTAGGAGAACTGGTCAAGCGCATGACCGCTGAACAACTCGGCGAATATGTGAAGCAGACCAAGGACATGACGGGCAACATGACCTGCAAATTCTGCGAGACATCCGGCGTAGAAGAAAACGAGATACAGCTCGTGCTTATGACGAGTGGCACACGGGAGCCTGTGTGTTCTGGCTGTTACGATAGGTATGAGGATGCGTGCCGTGAAGCACAGTACCTACAAGATGAGCAGGAAGGCAAGGCAATCAACGACGCTGAAGACCTCCCCTTTTAGGGGAGGTCATAACTGAAGGAGGACCATGCAACAACTAAACGAACAAGATAGAGTGATACGCCCTGGCGAACTCACCTTCACAGATGAGTGGGCTGGCACCCGTGTCGAAAGGATCGACAGCAAGTACGGCAACGATAGGGTCTACGCCATCGACGGACTAGGTGAGTACCGCTCGGTCACTAGCAGCCTAGGCGTTATCAACAAGCCTGCCCTTGCTGATTGGCGCAAGAATAAAGCGCTGGATAAGATGCAGGAATTGCTGAAAGACCCGAAGGCAGCAGGCGAATACCAGAAACTAGCCGATGCAAAGAACGCCAAGGCCAGGATCCACAAGAACAATACGTGGGTCAGCATGATGGTTGAGGAAGCTAAGAAGGCACCCAACCAGAACATGACAGAGGCCCGCGACTTCGGCACCCAGGCACACTCCGTAGTAGAAAATATTCTACTATACGGCACCCACGAATACGGCATAGAGTACGCCCACATCGCAGAAGGGTTTCATATGTGGCAACGGGATAGCGGGCTAACAGTCGTTGCCACCGAACTCATGGTGTGGCACCCATTCTATGAGTACGCCGGCACCATAGATATGGTCTGCCGCAACAAAGATGGGATGCTTGCTATCGCCGATCTAAAAACAGGCGGGCTATATAATGAAGCTGCGATGCAGTTGGCCGCATACGCCAAAGCCCTCCAACACCTGACAGGTGAGGAAGTCCTCGAAGCGTGGGCGCTGCGGTTGCCTAGAGAACGGAACCCTGAAGAGCCGGATAGTTTTTATGAAGCGCACCAGCTAGACGACATGCCCCATTGGCTAGATGCCTTCATGGAAGCACACCTACTCACACCCCTGTTGGAGAAAGAAGCATGGCAAACGACCTGAAGCCGTTCCAAGAAACTCTAAGCGTAGAGGAAGCAGCGAAGCTACTAGGTATCAGTCGTAAGACTGCCTATAAATACGCAAAGATAGGAGAACTACCTGGCGTGCGTCTATTGGGCACACGGTACAAGGTGTCCAAGAAGCTGCTTGAGGACTGGTTAGACGGCAAACAGCACATGTCATTCCTAGACTAATGGCATGAGCATCAAGTGTCTTGCGTGGGCGTGGGGGAGACAGCTTCCCCCACTCCCTAAACTTATTCTATTGGCCGTCGCTGATCACGCTGATGATACGGGCTTTGCCTGGCCAGGCATCAATGGTGTAGCGGAGAAGTGTGGCTTATCAAGACGCACGGTCCAGCGACACATGAACTACCTGACAGACAAAGGACTCATCACTGTTGAGCCTAGGACTAGGCCCGATGGTAGTGCCACGTCCAACTCATATCAGGTGAACATACCCCCCGTG
>Ga0208029_1001594_pt1 | contig 9783 bp, 19 predicted proteins | sample MalvireepMed_s12_FD_184242 | JGI IMG/M metagenome (GOLD analysis project Ga0208029, IMG submission 184242) | Marine viral communities from the Global Malaspina Expedition - Malaspina viral metaG DeepMed_s12 (SPAdes) (version 2) | ecosystem: Environmental > Aquatic > Marine > Oceanic | place... | reverse complement strand
GCGCCAGATCACCGCCATGCCCTCTAAGGGAATGACGTGGGTTGCCGAAGTCTGGGCTGACGTGAAATTGCTTCATTCATCTACTCAACCATTCGCGCCTCCTTTCTCTTGGCTTCGCACCTGACAGGCTAGGAGTACCACGCCTTATATTTCCCAGCTCAGCTAAGTATTCGCGCCTCCTGGTGGGAGACATTAAGTCCACTTGTTTCAGTAGCTCCTCGACAGGTGTGAGCTCAAGCTCGCTCGGCTCCCTGTCATCGAAGTACCCTTCCTTAACCGCTTGCTTAATATCGGCAAGCAACGGGTCATGGCCTAGTCGTTGTCTCATTTTGGATCCGGCCACTCGTCTAGAACGTCAGGTAATGGCTCTGATACCTGTAGGTTAGAGAACGATATCTCGATTGGTATGTCAACTTGAGCAGGTCCATGACGGTTCTTATCTATACAGAGGTACGTCAGCGCCCTGGATGTTCCATTGCTCGAATGCTCCCGCTTGAAAGCAGCGTGATTTACCAATGCACAAACGTCGGCTGATGCCTCCAATATTGTGCCCCCCAGCAAGGATTGACTGCGCGGCCTGGTCTGGTAGTCCGATGAGCTCTGCCTGTTGAACTGTGACAGTATCACCATGACCGCATCGTTGTTCACTGCCCATGCCCTGAGATCTGTGGTCACGTTGGAGATCCCATCGGTAATACTCTGAAGGTCTCCAATCGCACAAAGCTGGATGTAATCGAGCACATAAAATTTAACATTGTGATCGTCGTGAGTCTCCTTCACAAATCTGACCACGTCCTCCCAGCGTGAGCTCACCTTGTCCGGTGCATACAGCGGAGGCATAGCCGCCACCGAGCCCTCTACCTTGTCCCATATCCTGGGGTTGAAGCTGCCTCTCTCGATCGAGGCTACTGGTAGACCGGACTGGATAGCGTAGTACCTCGACGCTAACTGGTTGGTACTCATCTCTAGGGAGACGTATCCGACTGGGTGGCCGTGGCTGAGTGCACTGGCTGCCAGGTTGAGCCCGATCAGCGTCTTCGCATGGCCTGGGTTTGCACCGATCACACATACCCAGCCTGGGGCTAGTCCTGTCCCACCCCCTTCATCTCTCAGCAGCTTGTTCAAGGTTGGCAGCATGGTAGGGATCGCTGCTGTTGGGAGCTGCTGGGTAGCAGCAAAAGTTTCCCTGTATTCAAGTGAGGTTATATCTCTCATGCTTCCTCCTCGAACGGCGACCAGTTCAGTAGCACGGTCGGCTTGTAGGCATCTTGTTCTACCACCTCCTCTTCCCACCGCTCTTCTTTAAGCCACCTGAAGAGATGCAGGCCCAGGAATTCCGGTGGTCGGAGAGTTGTCTGGTAGACGTTCAGAGACTCGACCAGGTCGTCGTGAGTCACGCCATTCTTGAGCGCCACCTTGTATTCATCTTCTGCCTTAGCTTTCGGACCACGGGGGTGGATCTTCCAGATTTCTTCAAACTCATCTGAATACACACGCCGTTTTCTCTGTGTCTGTCTCTTCTTTGTCTCTGTCTCTGTCTCTGTCTCTGGTATAGCATCCTGCAAGCTATCTGCTAGCGCGTTGCTAGCATCAACCTTATTCATCTCTATAAAGCCATGCAGCGCAAGCTCTTGCAGGGTAGGTAGGATACTGTCGTTGTCGCGGCGTAGCCGGAACGCCAAATCACCCAGGTCACAGTTGATTGTACCGTCAGGATTATCGCTAGCAATTAGCCAGCACTCCACTAGCAACTTGCTAGCATCTGGTGTGAGCTCGAACCAGTGACGGCTCTCCAGGAGTTGACGGTGTAGTTTGATCCACGGTGGGCGGCGAGTTTTATAGTGCTGAAACTTCGCCCAATTGAGAATACTGATCTTCATATAAACCACCTCTTGTTGAAGAGCGATGCACTATTATTAACCGCGCACGCACGAGATGTCCATACTTCAAATAGGACACTTGACGGGGGCCATCGTCCTTTATATCGTTCGGTGTTGTTAAAATTACCCTCAAAAAAGAGGAACGAACCATGAGTACTTTCTTACTCCATCGGGGCGCTGAAAACGTCGATCTCGACACCGTCAGACAAGTAAGGACACCTGACAACACCGAGACCTGGTATCCAGTGCCACACGGTGTCTTGGTCGATTGCATCAAGACCACACTTCGCGACCACTCCGAGTTTGATATCGTGAGTGAGCAGTATGGACTTTGGAATGAAGGAGACCGTCTCTTTGGGCTGTTTGGATTAGAGAACGGCTCGATCCATGACGACTACGCTCTCAGTATCGGATTCCGCAACTCCCACGATAAGGCTTTCAGTCTCTCGTATGCTTGCGGATCTCGTATTTTTTGCTGCGACAACCTCTCCTTCTCAGGTGAAGTGGTCTTCAGCAGGAAGCACACCAAGTACGCTCGCCGCGATCTCAATCGTATCGTGGTAGAGGCGTTCGGCCAGCTTGGGGCACAGCGTGATAAGCTCGATAGGAGAATCGAGGCTTACAAGCGCACCCAGCTCAGCGACACTCAGGTCCATGACCTTCTTATTAGAAGCGTGGACAGCCGAGTCATCGCCAACGCTGGCATCGCCAAGGTGCTGAAGGAATGGCGTGCGAGTGATCACGAGGAGTTCGCTCCTCGCACAGCGTGGTCGCTTCAGAACGCTTACACCGAGGTCTTCAAGGGCTCAAACCCAGTTGACCTCACAGCACGTTCACTGCGGTTGCATGGCCTGCTCGATTTGGTAGCCACCGATGGTGGTCACGACCCAGACCAGATCGACTTGCTGGAAGTGGACAAGCACTACCCAGCTCGCTACGAAGATGGCGGTTGGGAGCTTAACTAGTAGTATCACCGCCTGGGGGAGTCGCTTCCCCCAGGTGGCCTTGTTTCCTTCAAAGAGAAGTCAACTAATGATCGCTGGCCCCTATGGTGAGATGGGACCGGAAACGCCTGGAAGATCGAGCCTCTCGATCGAAGGCACCTACGGGGGTCAGCCCCCTTCAAAAAGGAGAGCAGTATGACCAAGCAAGACCTAGTAGCCGAGCTCAAAGGCACAATCGAGTCGGCCAAAACCGTGACCGTGTCGGTCAACCGATTCGGCTACACAATCGATGGCAACCGCTACCGCAGGGTGACCACGCTTCTGGGAGGTATCCCAAAGCCAGCCCTGGTAGGTTGGGGGATCAAGTCCGTAGCTGAGTTCGCCCTAGAGCACAAGGACCAGTGGGAAGACTTACCCAAGGCCGATGCCCTGAAGCTTCTCAAGGGCTCCCCTTACTCGAAGAGAGACGCAGCAGGTGACAGGGGTACTGCGGTCCACAAGACCCTGGAGGCCCTAATCACCCCTGGCAAGGAAATCCCAGAAGACCTTACCGAGGACGAGCAGGCTTGCGCCGACTCAGCTACTGAATTCCTGGTAGACCGAGACGCACAAATCCTGGCCTCCGAACTCACGGTGTTCAACCCGAGTCACGGTTACGCTGGCACATTAGACTTGTGGGACATCGACAAGGACGGCGTGCCCTGGATCCTCGACTGGAAAACATCCAAGGGAATTTATGGAGACCACGGTGTCCAGCAGGTAGCCTACCAGAACGCCGAGTTTGCTGTGGTGCAGAAGCAGGCAGTGGATGGCAAGAAGGACACCTGGACGGGCAAGGTCATTCCTTGGAAGCGCGAGTATGCCCAAAGCCTGGGCATCGTCCACGTCGAGCCGACTGGCGCAACACTCTACACTGTAGCCGATCCAGATAAACTCTGGAAAGTTTTCCGAGCAGCGTCCTTCATTAAGGGCTGGCTGCTTGACTCGGATTCCTACCGAGGTAAAACCCCGAGGGAAGCTGTTTACCTAGATCCAATTACCGTTAGTAATGGAGGTGCGAAGTGAGTAGAACAGATGAGTTACGCATAGCAGGCGCGACGGAGCGCGGCGGGGACACCAACGGCACCAGCAGCGGCGGCTTCACGCCGTTTGTTCGCTGGCCCTCTGAAGAGTATGCATGGGTAGAGGGAGTTGTTGTCGAGCTGTGGGAAGGCAAGTACGGAGACAACGTGAAGCTGAAGGTCACCGAGGCTGAGCCTGAGCTCACAGCCAAGGGCGAGGATGGCGACATAGCGATCCTGCCAGACCAGGAGCTCAACGTAGGTCTCAGCTCGGCCTCGTTGAAGGACACGGTAACCGAGGACGATGTCGGTAAGCGCATACACATCGCCTTCCAGGGATGGAAGGAGTCGCCCACCAGCGGCAACCGCTATCGGGTATTCACAGTACTCCCAATACCCGAGGACTACGGAACAGAGTCATCTCTGTCCGAGCTCGCCGTGGCCTCCAGCTCAGAAGACGATGAGCTACCGTTCTAGGACGGACGAGATTCTCCAGGCCTCGGGGGCTCAGTCCCCCGAGGCTGCTCGGGATCTTCTTGCTGCCAACTTCGAGGTGAGCCCCTATGACCACATAGAGGAGCTCCGGCAGATAGGGGAGCGGAAGGCCGCAGCAGAGGGCGTGGCCTATCAGCTCGACAAGGAGAGAAAAATCGTGCTCTCCAGGATATCCAACGAAATTGCGCTCGCTCATTCTAAGGAGAGTATCTCCGAGGCCAAGCTGGATAGGATGGCAAGAGCCGACGCTCGATACGAGAACCACATCCGTAGGCTCTCTGTAGCTATCGAGAACCGCGAGAGAGCTCGCAGTGACTACTGGGCCGTCAAGAGCCTCCTCGAATGGGACAGGGCAAGTGTGGCCCATCTAAACAGCCTCACGAGATTGGACAATCCAATATGAACAGATGGGGTGTAGCTCAATTGGCTGAGCGCCTGGCCGTTAACCAGGAGGTTGGAGGTTCGACCCCTCCCGCCCCAGTTTCAACCTTATAAAGGAGTAGAATCGTGACAGAGCCACCAGATTTATTCGATCCACCACCAGAGTTTATTTGGACAGGCCCAGGCCTGGACAGGCTCAGGGAGAGGGCTCGCGAGCCTGTGAAGAAGTGTTCATGCTGCGGGGGCCGCACGAAGATCTACAGGAGAAAACTCAACTCAGGGATGGCTCGTGTACTGGTAGAGCTGTATCACCGCAGAGGTGATTGGGTTCATCTCTCTCGGGCCATTCCAAACATTGTCGCGACCACGCACTCGGATCACGCGAAGCTGGAGCATTGGGGTCTGGTGACAAGCAAGCCCTCTCCGAATACCGAGTGCAAGCGCGACTCGGGCTTCTGGCGCATCACTGATAAGGGGTGCGAGTTCACCACTCGGCGCTCACGTCTCCCGAGCCACATCTTCGTAGCGCCTGGAAACGTGCTGCTCGGCTTCGAGGATACGACTGTAGACATCGTAGATGCGCTAGGAAAGCACTTCGATTACTACGAATTGATGCGCGGAGAATAGGTGTGACCGTGAAGACCACCAAGGAACGCAAGAAGGAACGCAAGCGCCAGCTATTCGAGCGCCACTTCCACTCGGACGAGCGCGTCAGGTTCATACGCTCACTGCCCTGTGAGGTGACTGGCAGGCTCATGGACTCACATAACGCACACACCAAGAGTCGAGGATCCGGCGGCACATACAAGGACGTAGTGCCGCTGTCGTTTCTTGTGCATAAGGACTACGACGAGATGCCAGCGACGTGGTTCCAGCACAAGTACAAACGTACTAAGGAGTCGGTACGGGAGCGTGCCGCCCACTACCAAGAACTATGGGAGACGAGGTACGATGATGATTGACCTGGACAGAATCTGGAGGTGGTGCATAGCCATGCTGTGGGGTGCGGTGTTGGTCGGCGCTTCCCACTTCGTGACAATGAAGCTGGTGATGGAAGACATCAATAGATGGAGAGCTGTCAGCATCGAGTCTCAAGAGCTAGCCGATAGGTGTATCGAGGAACTCGAAGATTCAACCACGCCGATAACATGAAGATCACGCTACCGATGCCACCGAACCGAGCGAACGCACGCTGGCACTGGCGTAGCGAGAAGAAGAAGAAGGACAACTACTTCCTGGAGTGCCGAGCTCTCTACCCTCCATCGAAGGACGAGCCCCTCAGTCGAGTGACGATGACAGCAGGCCTCTACCTCTGGAGCGAGATGGATACGGACAACCTGTTCGCCAGGCTGAAGTGGCCGCTCGACTTCCTGGTGAGGTCTGGCTTCATCACGGACGACAGCCCCAAGGTCATCGACTGGACTGGCATACCCTCGCAGCACATCGACAGGAAGAATCAACGCATCGAGCTGGAGCTCACTCCTGGGTGGTTTATTAAGGTAGAGGATCCACCAGGCTGGGGAGATCCATACGACAGAGAAGGTATCGATAGTTGACAGGTAGGGCAGTTGCCCTTATATATGGGTCACCTTCAACCTTCGATAAGAGGCATTCAAGATGGCAATCGCCTACACCAAGGCCGAGATCCAGCACTTGATCTTGACTAAGTTCTTTATCGACACTCGGAAGTATCCCGACTTGTTCGACGTTTGGGTGGACGGTCCAGATGACGCACCATGCCCAGGCTGCGGAGCTCCCTGGTACGACGTGCTCTCAATCGATGGGTGGCGCGAAGGTAGAGAGGTTGAGTTCCACGTCAACGCAACGTGCTGTGACATCATCGGAGGAGCCATTGGTTCAGGTTATCACTTGGACTGGGAGAGACTCATTGCCGATACGAAAATCGGTAAGTTTGTCGGTGAGGAATTCGGTGGGCGTCAGGTCTACCACGAGGACGAGGACTCGTTGTGGGGAGGATCTGTCTGTAGTCTCGACTTCGGACTGACGGTCGAGAAGTGGACACCGGACTGTGAGCTCAGGCAGAAGGACATCAAGGAGTTCATCTCCAGTAACCATCGCCACAACGCTGCACCCGTGCAGTGGAAGTGGGCGCACCTTATTTGGAATGGACCTGACCTTATCGCAGTCGTCTGGACAGGTCGCCCAGTAGCACGGCGCATCGACCACAGCACCACGGTCGAGGTCAACCGCCTCTGCATCGACCACAGCTTGAACAGGGCGCTGACCTGGAAGGCCTCAAGCGTCGGCTACAAGGCTTCAGCCCTAGAGGCCAAGTCCAGAGGCTACAAGAGCATCATCACCTACACGCTGGCGGAGGCTGAGTCAGGGCTCAGCCTCCGCTATGCACGCTGGAAGAAAGACGGCCCGCCTAGCAAGGGTGGTTCGTGGAACCGTGCTGGTCGTCCTCGCGAGGACAAGGCCCCTACGGTCCCGAAACAGAGATGGATCAAGAGACTTGACGCCTAGGGCATATGGCCCTACCGTTGGGTATGAATAATTCCTTCAGAAGAGAGATTAAACAGTGAAGAAGCTAAAGGTCAGATGCCAAAAGATTTTTGCCGCCTATGTGGGAGGCAGTGACCAGGTTAGTGTCTGGCCCTGCGGTCATTATCGGATTAAAACGATGTTAAATAACGAGCCAGGACCCAATAAGGGTAAGCCAGCGAAACCTTCTCAAGTAGAGTGGCACATGAATCAAATGCTCAGTAGAAATTGCGGGAGTTCGGCGGGACCGTGTCCGCAATGCGGTATTCGTTCATGGCCGAAGGGAATCGGCTTCATTCGTCCTACTTATATTCTATTGGCTGACGCAGTATTCAAAAAAGTAGGAGCATCAACACCCAAAAAATGGAATGATGAATGGGTAGCTGATGCGCGGGAATATATGAAACGCAAAACTGCCAGCGATGTTATGAACCAGGAGGGGGCCTGAGACGGTGACTTACTGGAGCAGGATTACATCGACATTGCTACGAGACAAACATGGACGCGAGATTGACTCCCTTGCCGCCGATCCGAATGACACAAGTGGGTTCGGCTACTGCGGAGTCATACTCCGTGATTCAAGGGATAGGGTTCTTGGCAGATACGCTACCGTAAAGGACGCTGAATACGCCGTATGGCTTGCAGACGTTAACCAGGAGGGGGCCTAAGACGGTGACCTCCAAGAATCATGTCCGGTTCATTGACTCACATGAGTATGGGGTCAATGGCTTAGAGCTGTTCCACGGAGAAGACGGCACGCTATACCGCGCACCGCGAGTCAATCCAATAGACATCTACGGCTACCGCCAGGGAGCTCGGTTCGAGTGCCAGCCGCGAGAGGACAACCACGAAAAATTTATCGCAACGCAATACCTTCAAGAGGAGCAGAGCAATGTCTGACTTAGACATCAGAAACAAGCCACTGACCAAGGACTGGAAGGAGCGGTTCTCGCTTTCAGCCGACGTGACGCCCCAGGAAATCTACCAGGTGGTAGAACCTGGTGACAGCATCCGTATCATCAACCACACAATAGAATACGACAACACTGTACCCGATGTATACGACCACCTACCTGGGTGGACGATGCAGAGACGTTCGGCTGCGTGGGAGACCTGGAACGAAGTAATGCAGCGTCTTCTAGACAGCGTGGAAAAGCTGAACGAGAAGGCTGGCAAGCAACAGTTCCGGCTCTCGGTGTTCAGAGAGTTTGTAGATCGCGACTGGGATAGGGAAGGCTACACGGTAGCACAGGTGTACCCTTCGCCATGAGCTCGGGCCTGGTAGGATTCCTGAGCGGGATTATAGTTGGAGGCAGCGTCGGCTTGGCTACAGCGGCGCTGCTGTTCGATAAGGCTCGTGAGGGCCAGGAGCGGCGTGTTATAAAAGCCTACGAAAGAGGCGTAATCGACTATGGAATACGACACAGAAGAAGGAGCAAGAAAGGTGATAACGCCCCAAGAATGGGTATATAACGCAGAGCAAGAGAACAGGGATGCAGACAGGAAGATCCTGGAAGCCCGCATCACTGAGTCAGGCATCTCTGCTAAGAAGTTCGCTGACCTGGTTCTCAAACGCGACCAGCGCACCCTACGAAGATGGAGGTCTGGCGAGAGCCCGATGCCGGATCCAGTCAGAAGGTTCTTGCGGGATCCGCAGCCAGCTCCCTGGCCGACTAAAGCAACACTACCAAAGCTTTAGTATGTCTTGTAGACCGGACCCTTCTTCTTGCCACCTTTTCTCGACATCTTTTTACCGCCTTTCTTCTTCGGCATGGTCACTCCTTGAAAGCTAGATACACTGGCATCTGTCATAACTGCGGAAGGTGGATAGAAAAGGGTGATGAAATCCGCAGCGACTACGACAACAGGACTGAAAAATGGAGAGCAGTCCACGATGATTGTAGTAATCTCGCGCCATCAACGTGATACCGCTACCCAGAAGGCTGGTCGCTTTTCGGCCAGCCTTGGTGTGTCATCAATATGCCAGTGTCCGGTCTCCATGCCTAGCCCGAGGTGAGCCCACTTGCCCTGCTTCCACATGAGCAGAATCTGGTAGGATAGTTCGAGCTCGCGCTCTTCGAGTGTGAGCTCACTGCCGTCACCTGGATGTGGAATGCTCGGCTCTATGTCCACAGCTCTGACGGGCGAGGTGATGTGCAGGTGGCTGGAGGTCTTAGGGTAGCTCTGCCCCTTGGCGATCTCCTTAGCGTAGATCCGTTCGAGGTCTTCCTGGGTGCGGGCATCGTCGTTGATCTTCAGAGGGAACCCGCAGCGCATTCTCAGACGGTCTAGGTCTTTGAGGAACAGTTGATCCATGAGCTCGGGGTGGTCAAACTCCGAGGGGCTGAAGAACTCCAGACTGAACCCATGCGGCCAATCGTATGCCATCAGACCTCCTCCTTCGACTTCATAATCTTGGTGATACTACCGACGCTCTTCTCTACCGAGCGCCCACCGAGGTAGCCACCGAGCCCTAGCTTGATCACGAACCACAGGTCCGGCGGTATCTCCATTCCG
>Ga0208029_1001587_pt1 | contig 9811 bp, 20 predicted proteins | sample MalvireepMed_s12_FD_184242 | JGI IMG/M metagenome (GOLD analysis project Ga0208029, IMG submission 184242) | Marine viral communities from the Global Malaspina Expedition - Malaspina viral metaG DeepMed_s12 (SPAdes) (version 2) | ecosystem: Environmental > Aquatic > Marine > Oceanic | place... | reverse complement strand
CTTGTTAAGAATGGGAGCATCAAAGCTAATACCGTTATGCATTATAAACTTTGATATACGCTTTGACCACTCACCAAACTCTTGACACTGATCACCGACCCACTCTCGCATCTCTCCTGTTTGATAGTGTTTAGCTACGATGCAGTGTATTGTGCTTGCATCAATAGCATCAGTCTCAATGTCTACGATTGCTTCCATTAATCTATATCCACTATATATCCATCTTTGGTTTGAAGGTGAAAGAACATCTCACCCTTACGGATGTTACGGTTAGAAACTTCTTTAACTTCTGAATTAAGAACACTGTCACCATCAAAGAACCATGCTTGCTTGCAGTCATCTCTAAAGACAACGAATGTTAGTAGATCATTATAGTGATCTTTCTTCCACTTGTCAAGAAGTCTTTTCTTTCTGTATGGTATACGTATATCTTTCCATTCAGTAGGCCAGTCACCCTTCCAAGAATACTTTATCTCTACCTCATAGAAATGTTGAGGAAGATCAGGTGATATACTACATGTGATATCAAAGTAAGTATTCTCTTTCATTGTAATGTCTGTTGAGTTTGTATTTTTTTCCAACCAACCTATCATAACATCCTTGGCTGTCTTATCTGCAACATCATAGAGTGCTTTGTCGAATCTCTTTTTAACTGTTTGCATTACTCTTCCCCTTCCATAAATGGATTGTCCACCTGAGTCATGCGGCCAGTGTCACGATCATAGTGGAGGTAGCAGGACACACCTGTCTCACCAGTGTATCTGTTCTTGAGTATACGCACCGTAGTGGTGTTAGCTTCAACGTCATCCTCTGCTTGTTGGTTGCGTTCTAGTCCAATGACTGCGTCAGATAAGTGTGCAATAGATGCGGAGCCACGTAGATGTGAGAGAGATACCTCACGACCATCCTCATGACCACGATCACCTCCAGGTCTACGTAGATGGCTGACAAGTAGCAAACCTATGTTAGTCTCCTCAACCAGTGATCGTAGCTTGGTCATCAGTATGTCGATAGACTTACGCTCATCACCGTTATCCTCTTGACCTGATACCAGAATAGATAGGTGGTCAAGGATAACCCACTTGCAGTCAAGTGCCTTTGCCATGTAGCGTACACGATCCAGTATCTCGTCGTTCTCTATGCTACCAAAGTGATCGAAGGCAAAGAACCTGCCGCTGCCAAGCGTAGCATCCTGCCATACCTTGAGTTGCTCTGGTGTGTACTGCTCACGTATCTCTTTGATGTACAATCTAGCGTTAGCCTCAACGCTCATGATATTGAAGGCAGTGTTCTTTGTGCTTTCTTCAAGAGCAAGAACACCTATGTTAGCCTCTGTATTCTGCATGATATGATGCATAAGCTCACGCATGATACTGGACTTACCCATACCTGCACCAGAGGTAAACGTCACAAGCTCACCAGTACGCATACCATATGTCTTCTCGTTCATCTTAGCCCAAGGATAGTGACAAGTCTCATTGATCTTCTCGTCGTATAGAGAAGAACCAAGATCAGCTAGATTTATAATACCCGCTGGTGTGTAGGTACGTGCGTTCCACCATGACTGTACAAACTTCTCACGTTGCCCTGTCTTGAGATACTCGTTAGCATCCTTGAGATCAAGACTCACAATCTTACACTTGTTAGGTTCAAACAACTGTGCAACCTGTTGCTCTGCTAGTTTACCTTGCTCGTCATTGTCAAAGCATACGACCACAGTATCAAACTTATTGAGGTAGTCAAAGGATTGCTTACAGTTCTTGAGGGCAGATGCTGCACCATTCTTGATAGATACGACAGGCCACTTAGAACCAAGCAACTCGTATGCACTCATAGCATCAAGCTCACCCTCACATACTGTGATGTACTTACCACCTTGATTGAATACATTCTGTCCAAACAGACCAGCCTGAGATAGCTGACCCTCTGACCAGAACTCTTTGTCACTGGTGCGTCGATACTTAGATGCGATATGACCACCATCTTTGTCGTAGTATTTATACTGATGCTCTGTGATCATGGAGCCAGACTTAGCTACCATAACATTATACTTTTTACATGTGTCTTGTGTAATTTTCCTATCGTCAATCTGTGACAGTATGTAATTTGTATTAGACTTTCGATTGATTGAAACTACTTGTTCTGCTTGCATGTCTTGGTTCGCTCCGACTGTTGTGTGACAACTAAAACAATATGTATGGCCGTCATCGTAGAGACTGTTGGCATCACTTGAGCCACAGTTCTCACAGGCCATGTGCTTAACAAATTTACTGTTGGTTTCGTGTTGTTGCATGTTCGCCCCTTCCTTGTGCTTAGATAGCACGTTGGATTCGCTTAACTGATTTTAATACATGTTCAAAGTCTTTAAGATGTAAGATATTAGGGCCGTCGCTTGGTGAATTATCTGGGTCTTCATGTACCTCCATAAAAAAGTTTTCTACTCCTACTGATGCGGCTGCACGTAGTAGGTAAGGGACATACTCTCTGCTGCCACCAGAAGATAGTCCCAAACCTCCTGGCTTTTGTACAGAATGTGTAGCATCAAATACAATAGGTACACCATGTGTCTGTTGGTATTGCTTTATCATATAGATTAATCCAGTAAAGTCAACCACTAAATTATTGTATCCAAAACATGTACCACGTTCTGTGATTAGGACGTTATCCATACCTGTCTTTGATAAGATACCAGCAACATCCCACGGTGCAAGGAACTGACCCTTCTTTATATTAACAGTAGCACCTGTGCTTACTGCCTCTTGTATTAAGTCAGTCTGCCTACATAGAAACGCAGGTATCTGTATGATGTCTGGTATTTTACCCCAATTAAAAACAGTTTTAATCTGCCTAATATCATGGAAGTCTACACATGTTTTAACCTTTGCCCTGTCAGATACATCTTTAATCATACCTGTTCCTATTACAAAACCTAGTCCACGTTTACCAGTAACGTGAGAACGATTGGCTTTGTCAAAGGATGCTTTAAAATAATAATCATACCCTAATGAATTGCATATATCTTTACAGTGTTTAGCAATCTTAACACCCTGCTCAACGCTTTCGATCTGACACGGACCTGCTATTATCCTCATTTATCACACTCCACAGTATAGATATCTTTATTGCCTACAAGATGTTGAGTAAGTCCTTTTCTTTGGTGGATAAAATCTTCTGCTTCCTTCTTAGATTTAAGTGAGGCTACTACAACATCACCCATTTCTTTATGTAGTACTACATTCCATTTCTTAAACAGAGCCATTACTTAGTACCTTCCATGATACAGGAAATAGTTTAGTCATTTTATTTGAGATAAGTTCTGCAACTTCTCTAGTTTCTTTCTGTGTGTCTTCACTTAGCCGTAACTTACACACTCTTGCAAAGGCTGCAAGTGTACCAGACCAGTACCACTCTGTCAAGAGTGACTGTGGCAGGATAGTTCTAGCTTGCTCTGGACACACGCCTTTATCTAACATAAGATTATAAGTGTCAATACAATGTCGTACAGTCTCTCTATATACGTAGGATATGGTATCCTTTTCTTTTATCACCTGATCAGATGACCCCTGCTTCTTATCACTGGCTACCTCTCGCCACTCGCTGGCTCTCCAGAACTCAGGCGAGTCGCTGACATAACGTCTACTAACTTCATTCCACACCAGACCTACCTGATGCTTGACTAACTGTCTTGCTACAAAGATAGGTGCTGATATACGGAACTGTACAGAGCAATGTCCGAATGGTGTCCAGTGATTATGTCTAGCTAGATAGCTGATAAGTTTTTTATCTTTGTCTTTCATATAGGACTTAACTAAATCACCATCGTCTTTATCTCGCCAATAGTTCCAGTCACTTTCTTTATTAAAAGAAACCCTGGCTGCATTGACAACAGTAAGATCACTACCCATATGATCTACAAGATCAACCTTCATCGTAGGTACTATCCCATACATCAGATACAAAGTCTTCTTTATCTAACATAATTTCATTTACTTCTTGACGTGCAAGTTTCTTAGCTTCTTTCTTATCATAACCTTCTTCTTCATACTGATTAACTAAGTCTCTGAAGATGGTGTTGCGGTCACGCTGCCAAAAGTTTTTAGTCATTGTCTTCCTCGTATTCTGCCCAAGTGTTACGGTTAGCATAGTCTTTCTTGTACTGTGCTAACTCCTTTCTTAAATTTTTAATTACATTATCTTTTTCATCTACTAACCTAGTTAGTTTTAATATATGAGAATGTAATCTCTCTCGTTCAGTCATCATAATTATAATCCTATTTAGCTTTGGTGTCAAGATAAAATATATGACTACCGAGTTGGACTAGTCTTTTAAATCTAGGACTAGTAGCCCAGAATGGTTTAACATACTGTGCATGGTAGTGTGTAGCATCTTGAATATATTTTATTGTTACACCATTCAAGGCAAGCTTAGATACAAATAAACTTCTCTCGTATGCATCATGATCTGTTATCCTTTCTGCTTTACCATCACACCAGTAAGAAAACATACACTTATTTCGTACTGGATTACCCTTCCACAGTTTACTTTGATGCACCACATCACAGAGATTAGATGGATAGTCATATAGGTTAGCTCTATTCAACACCACTACAGCCACACCTAGCTGAGATAGTATACCTTCAGATCGTGCTTCAAAGTATACGGCCTCTGCTAGACAGGCTATTTCTTTCTCTTCACCTTTTACTATTGTATTTTTAAATATAACAAGAACAGATGCCAACATAAGAATGTATAACCAATCTCTCATTGCACTCTCTCTATTTTAATATTAAAAGGAAAGACCCCGCTCTGTGGATATATGCCATCGTTTATTAGATAGAGTTCTGCTTCTTTATGAGAGTCAAACATTTTTGTTTTCTCAGTTAACTCTTCTACCATGACATCTATCTCTGCGAGGTCTTCTATTGTACTATGATCAGACTGCGTGATAATGTATGACATTAAAATGCTAATATTTTTATTATTAATATTAATAATTCCATTATATTTCTCCTAAAAGTAAAAGAGATGTTGCCCCTACCAGCCTCTACGTAGAGTCGAAAGGTAAAGCCTTTGTTGCATGAGGTATGATCACTCACCTACAGTGTAGGTTCCCTTCACAACATCTCTCTATTAGTTAAGCCGCCAGTGCCATGCTCTTAGTTTCAAGACCAGCCCACTCGTTAGAGTGTAGCATCTTACGAACACGATCCTCACGGTTAACCTTTACGTTATGGTCTGCACCACGCTTGCTGTTAGGATGCGAAGACCAGTATGTAGCAGCATTGTATGCTGACCAGAGCGTACCTTTATTACGCTCACTGTACCCTTCATACAATCCCTTGCCATGCAGATGACGGTTCTCCTCGTCAAAGATTTTCATAAGGTTAGATAACATTACCTTATTGTGTTCCTTCTTACGTGACACGTTGTTGGTACGTACAGCCAGTGTCTTGGTGAACAGGTTGATCGCTTCATCACGGGTGATGGTAGTATCATACCAGTCACGCATACGATCCAGTCCAGTACCAGAGATAAACTCACCAGCCTTCTGTATCTTGGAGGCAAAGGCAGGGACATTGAAGTTTTTGGTGTGCCTACCATAGACATAGGCCAGCTTGTCACCACTGACCAGGGTATTGAAGCAACTGTGTCTCCACAGTCCCATCATACCGTTGTTAGCCCATGTACCATTGTGACTGCTACGAAAGCAGAACTCAGGTTCAACAACATCTGACCCATCTCTCATAGACATGGCATGGGCAGGGAACTTGGCACGTAGTTCTAGTTTAGCACCACCATCATGTACTTCTGTGGTAAACTCTGCATCTGTGGTGTCTACCTGTGCTAATGCAAGTGCTTCTTCTACACCGTTAACGATCTCATCGTACTGTGTGATAGAATAGTTATCTGACACGATGCCAAGTACCTGCTTAGTATCTTTGCGGCGTAGACCTACACCAATATCTTTTGGTACTTTAGATAGCTTATCAAAACCTGCATCATCCCAGTCTTCCATAACCTGGAGGAGAGAAAACTTTTCTACTTCAAAGTCAATCTTTGTATGGTCAAACATTAGTCATTCCTTCGTTGGAGTTCAGTTAATAGTTCATTAAGTTGGTTAATAGTTTCTGGTATTTCTTCACACTCTTTTAGTTTTACTTCTCCATTTAGTTGGATTTTACTTAGTATCTCCATTGCATTTTCTACAGCATCTACTTCATCGTTGATCAACATAATCTTCATAGCCTTCATGTACGCTGTTGAGTTCATTTTCAATCCATCCGTTAAGTTCTTCAGCATCAAACTCCTCCACAGATAAATCACCTGCTATCATGTCCATGTACTCTTCTACCATAGAGTAGTACCATGCATCACCACCAGTATGTAAAAACTTTTTTACATCTTCGTAGTCTTCAAACTCAGGTACGTTCATTGGCTTTCTCCTTTCAAGTTATCTTCTATTATACCACAGTCTGCGTCATCTTCAAAGTCTATATCAGGAATAATTTCTTTTTTCTTATTGGGTATAACCTTGTGTGTATACTGCTTTAATTCTAAAGACTTAGCAGAGGCACTCCGTCTCCTGACTTGTCGTTGTTTCTTGGTCATCAACATACTCCTTGAGTATTGTTAACACTTCTTCTGCTACATCAAAAGCATCATTGAGTGTGAGGGTCTCATGGTTTTGGAAAGACATGTACTCTCCTACCCTAAGACCCACACACCTAATGCTTTTGTCACGGTCCCAGATGATATCGAATGTATCAAACTCAGACTGCCATGTGACAAAGTTAATCAAGACTACCTTCCTTTTCTAACTCAAGTCTATCATCAGTAAACATAGTTAGCTTATGCTCCTCACCGTCTTTGGTAAAGACTGATACGCTAACAGTTTGAAACGTGTCATACTCATGACGGTTTACTTTAATGTCGCTTACTCTGTGGATATCCAAGTTCATATGTTTTCTCCTAACAAGGTTTACCAGTTACAACTTCTTTTACTTTACCATCAGACCCTACCTGTTTGAAGTAGAAGTATGTACCTCTCTTCAGATCAACAAGAGGACCAATAGCATACGCTCCGTTCTTTGGGTTCTCTGTCACCACATGACATCCAACCCATTCATATGCAGTGCCACCTAGATCATGACTGCTGTTCTTATTAGCAGCCTCCCATCCAGGTGAACAAGCACCTAATAGTACTACTAGTGTTATTGATATTAGTTTCATATAAAAACCCCTTAGTTACGTCTTATAATAAAAACCTTCTGAGTTACGTATTAATATTTATTATACTACCTCTTTCAGAATAACCTTTCAATCTGTCAAGAGATTTCTGGTAAAGTAATATTACAGTATTCATTAGTCTATACTCCAATGACTTACTCTTTTACTTCGCATATAGTTGTAGACATAGCTATGTAAATCTCCAAATCCTTCTATGTCCATTTGCCAATCTACATAGTCCTCTGCATCTAAGCTAGATAGACCATAGTCTAGTGCTTCTTCAAACCAACTCTCTTTGGCTCTGTCGTTTCCTAAATGGCTCATGTGTTTCTCCTTACCAAGTTAGGTTGTTGATAGATATTATTATAGATAAGATTATACCAACAATGCATGTTGCAATCAAGGTATAAAATAATTTATTTATCATTGATAATTTTTCCTATCTTTTCAATGCGGTAGATTTCTTCTAGCATATCTACCTGTTTAGCCAGACGATTAAGCTCATGCTCTGTGTCTACCAGTCCACGTTTGAAATCAAAGAAACTAAACTCCACATTGTCAAATGCCTGGAGCATAGCCTGTTGGAACTGTTGCTTTGAATGTGTCTTAGCTTCAAGTGGTGGTTGTTTAGATATATTTTTTAATGACTCTAATTTAGTTAGTATCATCTCTGCATATGCCATAGTATCTTTACGTAGTTTTCCTAGTCTAAAGTCTACAGCATAACATGCTCGCCTTGAACTATCCTTGTTGAAGATAGCAATCAATACACCACAAGATACAAAGGGATACATGCTGGCAAGATTAAGAAAGTTTCTGTATGGTTTCTTACCTTTCTGATCCCAGTAATTAGCAAAGTCCCATCCCTTCCAGTTACGTTGGTTGGTATTGAGTGTGATCATACCTTGCCAATTTGTAGGTACTTCCATGATATAGAAGGGTAGATTTAATTCTTTGTGGGCAATGTAGGTATGCTGCCCATCGTGAATGAAACCCTTCTCGTCTACTCTAATAGGATTGTATTCTGTAATACTACCTACCTCTGTAATAGACTCCTTGATTTTATTAAGGTGGTCTTTGATTTGTGGTCGCTGACCCCTGAAGGGTATCAAAGAGTTATACTGTGGATCAGATGGATTTACTTTGAATACTTCACTAGTCTTTTCAAGGTTCTTAAACATGGTCTTAGTCCTTTGGTTGGTTAAGATTTGGTAGGCACGTTTATTATATTTAATACGGTCTCAAAATAATCAATAAGTTTTTCTGGTGTATACTCTCGTTGATATTGTGTACATCTCGTTGTACCCTTCACGTTACCACAGATAGACCTAATCTTACCCTTCTCGCAATAGTGTAGCGTCTTATCTTTTGGTGGTAGCTTGGGTAGTTCTGATCTGTCAATGCCACAGATGTATAGCTTGGTCTTCTTGTGAGCAACATGGCCAAAGTCATATTGATCTATGAGTATAGTAAAACCACCATGTTTATCTATCTCATTCACATCTGGCAAGTGTTTACCAAACAGTCTAGACCCTGCTGGATGCTCTAGTATACCACCATTTTGTCTTATCTTTTTAATAGACCACAAGGCTAGGTTTGCTTCATTAGGTCTAGCATTGTGAGCTAAGTGTGACAGTCTGCCCCATGTGCGGCATGGTGGGTGACATACTACAGGTGAGCTAGCATCATAGGTGAGTGCGTCTCTGTCTTCATCGTATACATCCCAAGTGTCACGATTTTTATATGAACTATCCTTACGGACAAACAATGCTGTGTACATCATTTCTCAACCTCTTGAATTAAAAAAGCTTTAGGGTAATTGCTTGCAACATCTTCTATGTCATGGCCCCAGTCTTCATAGATATGAACACCTCGACCATCACAATCTTGACACTCCAGTAGTCTAGCAGAGGGCCACGGGCCTTGCTCTCGCATACCCATTTGGCAATCACAATACTCTTTTACAATATAGTCTACCATTACCTACTCTCCTTTTTGATCGTCTTTTTTCTTTAGTTCTTCATAAGCTTCTTCAAAACTTCTAGCTGTACCGTTCATTGTTTCTACCCTATGTTGTGAATACGTCTCCAGACTACCCAAGTAATAGCCTGTATTTCAAAAGCTTTTAATGAGCGACCATTAACTCGCACTCGTTTACCCGCCTTAACATAGGCATCGGATATGGTTTTGTATTCCTTCTTGCCCACGTTGGTTCTGTCATCAGTTAACCCATGACGCTCACCATAGTATATATTCTTGGCGTGACCGTCCACAGTACAGGTATCGTCACCCATTATGTTACGGTAAAATGATACTATCTTTTGACCGTTCAGTAATACTATCACACCCTCATGGTTTGGCATATCCTCTAAGATAGACCATGCTTTCTTTTTCATGGTGTGATAGGTCGATACTTTTACACTGTCCATATCATCACCATTGACAAAAGCCTGGATCAATTCCCTGGCGTTGGTTACATTCCTATTCCATTTATTATTTGGTGATAGGGCAGCAACCACTCCCGTCACAATATGAACAGGCACGGATAGGTCCAGCGCAATGCGGTTACAGTCTGAATAGGCG
>Ga0208029_1001586_pt1 | contig 9812 bp, 10 predicted proteins | sample MalvireepMed_s12_FD_184242 | JGI IMG/M metagenome (GOLD analysis project Ga0208029, IMG submission 184242) | Marine viral communities from the Global Malaspina Expedition - Malaspina viral metaG DeepMed_s12 (SPAdes) (version 2) | ecosystem: Environmental > Aquatic > Marine > Oceanic | place... | reverse complement strand
CTGATTGACCTGGTTCATGCCCGGAGCGGTGAGAGCCAGCATCGGCTCGATCGATCCTTCGGGCTCCTTGCGCGGCAGGGTAAGTACGTCGGCAGACATTTCGGCTTGGCCATGGTCTGCGCAAGCTTTCTTGGCAAGCGTACATTTCTTGTTAGCGTACCCAGATGTCCGATAACGCCCCGCCCGATCCTGTGCTCGCCGGCTTTCGCAAGAGCATCGACAACATCGACGCCGCCCTGATCCACATGCTGGCCGAACGGTTCCGCATCACTCAGGCCGTGGGCGAATACAAGGCGAAGGCCACGCTGCCGCCCGCCGATCCCTCGCGCGAACAGGCGCAGATCGCACGGCTGCGGAACCTGGCCGAGGAAAGCGAACTGGACCCCGAATTCAGCGAGAAATTTCTGCGCTTCATCATCGACGAGGTCATCCGGCACCACGAACGCGCTGCCGGCCGCTAACTGGCAGCCGCGGGCTACGGCGCACTGCGCGGCAGCGTCAGGCGAACCAGCAAGCCGCCCAGGTCCTCGCTTTCGTCGAGATCCACCGAACCGCCGTAGATCTGGACGACATCGCGGACGATGGCGAGGCCGAGCCCCGTGCCGGGCTTGCCCGTGTCGAGCCGTGCACCGCGGTCGAAGATTTTAGCGCGCGCGCTTTCGGGGATGCCCATACCGTCATCCTCGATCCAGATCGTGCAGTCCTTCGCCGCGCGCACGGCATCGATCGTCACAAACACGCTGCCACCTCCGTATTTGGCAGCGTTCTCGATCAGATTGCCCAGTATCTCGTCGAGATCCTGCCGTTCCATCGCGACCGCGGCATCGCGGTTGCCATCGAGGTCGAACCGGGTGTCCTCGTAAATCCGGGTTACGGCGCGCAGCACGCTTTCCGCGCTCGGCCAGACTTCGGCGCGCGCATGGCCGCTGGCCCGCCGGCCCACGGCACGCGCACGGGCTAGATGATGCTCGACATGGCGCTGCATCGTCTTGGTTTCGCGGCACACCAGATCGGACAGGCGCGGATCGTGCGCTGTCGCGGCGTTGGTCAGGACGGTGAGCGGGGTCTTGAGCGCATGCGCCAGATTGCCGGCATGCATGCGGGCTTCCTCGGCCTGCTGCTCGGTATGGGCCAGCAGCGCGTTGATTTCATCGACCAGCGGTTCGACCTCGAGCGGGAGCGGCGCGGTGATCCGGTTGGTGCCATGTGTCCGCATCGCCAGGATCGCCTCGCGCACCCGGCGCAGCGGCGACAGGCCGTACCAGCTCTGCAGCATCGCCATCGTCAGCAAACCAAGCCCGAGCGCGGCGAAACTCCAGACCAGGATCGAACGGATCCGCGTGATCTGGTAATCGAGCTCGTCGCGAGCCGAGGCCACCGCGAAGGTCCAGCGCGTGTCGCTGTCGGGCAGGATGACCGTGCGTTCGACGATCCGCAGCGGTTCGTCCTCGAACTGGTCCGAATCGTAGAAATGGGGTTCGTTGTCGAAGTGATCGCCCTGCACCGTCAGGTTGCGATCCCACAGGCTGCGACTGGGGAACGGCTGGTGCCCTTCGCCGGTCACCTGCCAGTAAACCCCGCTATTGGGTTCGAGGAACCGCTGGTCGCCGAGAGAGCGATACAGCTGCACATCCCCGAAGCTGTCGATTTCGGCCGAAGTGATCAGCGCGGTCTGCACATATTCGAGCTGTTCGTCGAAATTGTCCTCGACCAACCGGACCAGCGTCCGATCGAGCGCGAAACCGCCGCCGAGCAGCAGCACGCCGATCCACAGCGCGGCAATCGCCATCATCCGCCGCGCCAGGCTGCGTTTGGCGGGCGGCGGCGTGGCCACGGTCAACGGATTTTCGGCGGCAGGATTCGCCGGCGGGGATTTCCCGACCTTCGCAACCGCGCCGGACGCCCCGTCAGGCGCGCGGCTGGTCGGCGGGGTCGTCGAGGCTGTACCCGAGTCCACGGATCGTCGTAATCACTTCCGCACCCAGCTTCTTGCGAATGCGGGTGACGAAGACCTCGATCGTGTTCGAATCGCGGTCGAAATCCTGATCGTAAATATGCTCGATCAGTTCGGTGCGGCTGACGACCTTGCCCTTGTGGTGCATCAGGTAGCTCAGCAGCTTGTATTCCTGCGCGGTCAGCTTGACCGGCTCGCCCTGCAGCGTCACCCGGCCCGACCGCGTATCGAGGCGGACCGCACCGGCAGTCAGCTCGCTCGACGTATTGCCCGAAGCACGGCGGATGAGCGCGCGCAGGCGGGCAATCAGCTCTTCGGTCTGGAACGGCTTGGCAAGGTAATCGTCGGCTCCTGCGTCGAGCCCGGCGACCTTGTCGGACCAGCTATCGCGCGCGGTCAGCACCAGGACGGGGAACTTGCGCCCTTCCTTGCGCCACATGCCGAGCACGGTCAGCCCATCGATTTCGGGCAGGCCGAGATCGAGGATCACTGCATCGTAATCCTCGGTGCTGCCGAGAAAATGGCCGTCTTCGCCATCGGTGGACAGATCCACCGCATAGCCATTCTGTTCGAGCGTCGATTTCAGCTGCTCGCCCAGCGTGGGCTCGTCCTCGACGATCAGGATACGCATATAGGTCCGTCCTCGGATAGTTTACGCCGCGTTTCGTTCATGTCGGTTAACGCGTCAACCGCGCCCGCGTTTCGGCGCCCGGTCAGCGGCTGCGCCGCAGCACCTTGCCGGTGCGCGCATCGACATCGACATACATCACGCGGCCATCCTTGATGAACTTGAGGCGGTAGGCCATCGCCGTCGAATCGTATGCGGGCCCGAGATATTCGGCCCCGCGCATCGACGGCAGGATACGCGCCTCGATATCGCGCAATTCGAGGATGTTGCCGGCACTCATCTCGCGCCGCGCCTCGCCCTGTTCGGAACGGCGCTGCTGCGCAGAAGCAGGCTCGGCCAGAACGGGGCCCGCGACGAGCCCGGCGGCCAGCAATAAGGTCAGAATGCGTGACATGATGCGTGTCTGCCTAGCCGCAGGGCATTGAACAAGGGGTGAATGTGCGCGGAAGCGATGGTTCGACCTAACGCGTCATCTCGAATTTCACGGTCAGCGAAACCCGCGTGCCGACCAGCCCCGGCTCTACGGGGGTCGGCGCATCGGCAACCTTCATCGCCTGCCGTCCGGCCGATTCCTCGAAGGCGATCGGCGAGCCAGCGGCCACGGATTCGCTCACTTCGAGCAGCCGTACGCTGGTGAAGCCCGACCACTGGGCATATTGCTCCGCCTGCGAGCGCGCATTGTCGAACGCGGCCTTGCGGGCCTGCGCGCGCGCGGCATTGTCATCGTCCAGCGAGAAACGGGGGCCACCGATGTTGTTCGCACCGGCTGCAACCAGCGCATCGAGCACTTCACCGGCGCGGTCGACATCGCGCAGCGTCACGCTTACGCGATTGGAGGCCTGATAGCCGCGAAAGACCTGTTCGCGCGTCTCCTGGTCGTAGTCGTACTGCGCGTTGAGATCGATGCCCGCGGTCTGGATATCGTCCGCGTCCACGCCCAGCGCCTTGATCCGGTCGATCACGGCGGTCATCTCACGCGCGTTGATCCGCATGGCTTCGACCGCGGTGCGCGCCTGGCTGGTCACGCCCGCGCTCAGATCGACGATATCGGGCTTGGCGTCGACCACTTCGCTAACGGTGAGTTCGACGACCGGGCCCTGCGCCTGGATCTGGACTTCGGCGGCCTGAGCAGCGGAAGCGAAGGTGGCTGCCGCCAGGACGGGAATTGCGAAACGGATCATGGCTTTGCTCCTCATAGGTCGAACGGATTATCCATTTGGCTGCTTTACGGCTTGCTGAACGGGAATGTTCCCGCTTTCCTCGAACCGTGGCAGCCGCTAGCCACCGTCGCGGACTTCAGGGGGTATCTATGAAAGCTTGGACATTGGCACTGGCGGCGCTTGCCGGACTGGGGGGCCAGCCGCTCGCCGCGCAGATGGAGCGCGTGCCCGATCGTCCCGCCGGCGAAGGCGAAGGCCCCTTCGACAGACTGCTTATTCGCGGGGCTACCGTGATCGAGGGCAGCGGCGCACCGCCTGCCGGACCGGTCGACATCGTCGTCGAAGGCAATCGCATTGCCGCACTTTATCCCGGCGGGGCCCCGGCCGCAGAGGCGCAAACCGCCCAGCGCGTGGTCGATGCGCAGGGCATGTACGTCCTCCCCGGTTTCGTCGATGTCCACGGCCACAATGGCGATGCATCGAAGGCACCGCAGCCATCCTATGGCTACAAGCTGTGGCTTGCGCATGGCGTGACGACGGTCCGCGGCGTCAGCTTCTACTTCGGTCCCGATACGCCCGATATCAGCGACACGCGGCGCAGCGCCGCCAACACCATCACCGCGCCGCGCCTGATCCCCTATGCCGTGTTCGGCGACAAATGGGACCGCGGCACCCCCGAAACGCCTGCCGCTGCGCGCGAATGGGTGCGCTGGGCGAAGGCGCAGGGATACTGGGGGGTGAAGTTCTTCAACGGCTATTCCCCCGCAGTCTTCGAAGCGGCTTTCGACGAAGCCGAGAAGCTGCAGATGGGCACTGTCGCCCATCTGGCGCAGACGGGCGTTGCCGAAGTCAACGCGCGCACTGCGGTCGAACTTGGGCTCGACGACGTCACGCATTTCTACGGCCACTTCGAAAGTCTGCTCAAGGCCGGGCTGCCGCACTATCCCGGTGACTACAACTACTTCGACGAACAGTCGCGCTTCGCCTGGGTGGCACGGCTGGCCCCGCAGGCGGTCGAGCCGCGTAGCGAGAAGTGGGAAGACTATGTCGACCTGCTGATCGCCGAGGACGTGACGCTCAGCCCGACCTTCAACATCTATGCCGCGAGCCGCGATGTCATGCGGGCGCGCGGTTTCGACTGGCACGCGAAGTACACGCTCCCCTCGCTCGGCGATTTCTACGCCCCTAGCGCGACCAATCACGGCAGCTATTACAAGGACTGGACCAGCGAGGACGAGGTCGCGTGGCGGAACTTCTATGCCAAGTGGTTCGAACTGACGAAGGACTTCCACGACCGCGGCGGGCGCGTCACCGCAGGCTCGGACCCTGGGTACATCTACCAGACCTGGGGCTTCGCCTATATCGGCGAGCTCGAGATGCTGCGCGAAGCGGGCCTGTCGCCGCTGGCGGTCATTCGCGCCGCAACGCTCGACGGCGCGCGCTCCTTGTACGAACCGCTCGGGCAGGAACCGCCGATGGGGCGCATCGCGGTGGGGCAGCTCGCCGATCTCGTGATCGTGCCCAAGAACCCGCTCGCCAATCTCAAGGTCCTCTATGGCACCGGGCATACGCGGCTGAACCGGGAAACCGGGGCGATCGAGCAGGTCGGCGGAGTGCGCTGGACGATCAAGGACGGGATCGTCTTCGATGCCCATGCGCTGCTCGCCGATGTCGCGCGGATGGTCGAAGAGCAGCGCCAGGCCCGCTGACGGCTTGCGGCAGGGGCCAAGCGCGCCTACCTCGCGCGGCCTATGGCACAGCCCCCCATCCTCAGCCTCGAAGGCATCGCCCTGCAGCAGGGCGGCAAGTGGCTGTTCGGCGGGCCCGACCACGAGCCGCTGGACCTGCACGTCGGCCCGCGCGACCGGATCGCTCTGATCGGACGCAATGGCGTGGGCAAGACCACGCTGTTCCGGATGATCGACGGCCAGGTCGAAACCGATGCCGGCGAGCGCAAGATCAAGCCGGGCACGCGGATCGTGGTGCTCGAGCAGGACCCCGACCTGACCGGCCATGCCACGCTGATGGATTGGGCGCTGGCCGGTTCCGGCGCCCCGCAGGAACACGAGGTCGACGCCATCGCGGGCCAGCTCGGCATCGACATGACGCGCGCCACCGAGGGCGCGAGCGGCGGCGAGAAGCGCCGTGCGGCCATCGCGCGTGCGCTGGCGCAGGACCCCGACCTCCTGCTGATGGACGAGCCGACCAACCACCTCGACCTGGGCGCGATCGACTGGCTCGAAGGCTGGCTCGAGCGCTACAAGGGCGCCTTCCTGGTCATCAGCCACGACCGCACCTTCCTCAAGCGGCTGACGCGCGCGACGCTGTGGCTCGACCGGGGGATCCTGCGCCGCAAGGAGGTGGGCTTCGGCGGCTACGAGGCGTGGGAAGAGCAGGTCTACGCCGAAGAGGCCCGGGCCGCGGACAAGCTCGACGCCAAGCTCAAGCTCGAAGCACACTGGCTCGAACGCGGCGTCACCGCGCGGCGCAAGCGCAACCAGGGCCGGCTCGAGAAGCTCTACCAGATGCGCGAACAGCGCGCCTCGATGATCACCGCGGGCGGCACGGCCAAGTTGCAGCTCGCGACCGAGGCTTCGTTCAAGTCCAAATCGGTCATCGTCGCCGACGGGATCAGCAAGAGCTATGGCGAACGCACGATCATCAAGCCCTTCAGCCTGCGCATCCAGCGGGGCGACCGCATCGGTATCGTCGGCGCCAATGGCGCGGGCAAGACCACGCTGCTGAACATGCTCACCGGCGAGCTCGAACCCGACAGCGGCAGCGTCGAGATCGCCAAGACGCTGACGGGCGTGATGATCGACCAGCAGCGCCAGCTGCTCACTGCCGACAAGACCGTCCGGCAGGTGCTGGCCGAAGGCGGCGACTGGATCGACGTGCGCGGCAATCGCAAGCATGTGCAGGCCTATCTCAAGGACTTCCTGTTCGACCCCAAGATCGTCGACATGAAGGTCAGCGTGCTGTCGGGCGGTGAACGCAGCCGCCTGCTGCTGGCGCGCGAGTTCGCCAAGGCGAGCAACCTGCTGGTGCTCGACGAGCCGACCAACGACCTCGACCTCGAAACGCTCGACCTGCTGCAGGAGGTCATCGCCGACTACGAGGGCACGGTGCTGATCGTCAGCCACGATCGCGACTTCCTCGACCGGACGGTGACGATCACGCTCGGGCTCGACGGGACCGGGAGGGTCGACGTGGTCGCGGGCGGGTACGAGGACTGGCAGCGCAAGCGCCGCCAGACCATCGCGAGCAAGGCCAGGGCGGACAAGTCGGGCGGCAAGGCTCCGTCCACGCCCCCGCCCCCGCCGCCTGCCAGGCCCGCCAAGCTGTCCTACAAGGACCAGCGCGACCTCGAGCTCCTCCCGGCGCGGATCGAGGAGCTCGAAGCGGCGATCGCCAAGGGCGAGGCGATCCTGTCCGATCCCACGCTCTACACCGCCGATCCGCAACGCTTCGCCAACATCTCGCAAGGCATCGAGAATGCCCGCGCGGAGAAGGACGCCGCCGAGGAACGCTGGCTGGAGCTCGCCGAGCAAGCCGGAGCGTGAGCCCCGAGGCAGAGCTGCGCGCGGCGATCGCCGGCTGCCGCACCTGCGCGGCGCATCTGCCGCATGGTGTGCGCCCGGTGACGGGCTTTTCGGCAACTGCGCGGTTGCTTATCATTGGCCAGGCACCCGGGTCGAAGGTCCATGCCAGCGGAATCCCGTGGGACGATGCCAGCGGCGACCGGCTGCGCGAATGGACCGGGCTGACCAAGCAGCAGATGTACGACCCTGCGCAGGTGGCGCTGGTGCCGATGGGCTTCTGCTATCCCGGCAAGGCCAGCGGCGGCGACAAGCCCCCGCGCCGCGAATGCGCGCCGCAATGGCACCATCGCATCCTCGACCTGCTGCCCGAAGACCGGCTGACCCTGCTCGTGGGAACCTATGCGCAGGGCCATTACCTGGCAGGTGCGCGCAGGCTGTCGATGACCGAGCGCGTGCGCCGATACCGCGAATTCCTGCCGCACTTCTTCCCGCTGCCGCATCCCGCGTGGCGTTCGACGATCTGGATGCGGCAGAACCCGTGGTTCGAGGCCGAAGTCCTCCCCGAACTGCGCGAGGCGATTGGCCGCCATATCTAGGATTGCCCCCGCGCCATCCCGACAGCATGCGGGAGACATGGACCGCGTGGACCACGGTCCTGAGCGAAAAAGCCCGAGCATACTCAGCATCAACTAAGGCGATAGAAATCGGCCACCCGGTCGAGCGCCATACCGAGCACCAGCTTGCCGCTGCGCGCGGGCCAGGCCAGCGCCTTTTCCGCCGCCGGCACGCCTTCACCCCAACGGGCGACGCGCCAGAGGATATCGTTCAGCCCCGGCCCTGCCGCCGCCATCGCACCATCGAAGCGCGCTTTCGCCGCAAGCTGCCGCTCGCTTGGCGTGAGCCCGTCCCCGCCGCTTCCTGCGCAATCGACCCGCACCGGATCCCACCGCATCGTGACCGACGGCGCCAGCTGCGCCTTTTCGTAATCCAGCCGCAACCGCTCGGCGGCATCGAACCGGCGGTCGGACAAATGTCCACGCGCATGCAGCCAGGACAGCGGGCTTTCCGCCAGAATGACCGTCACACTGCGCCGTGCGGGCCGTGCCCCCCTGCCACGGCGCGGGCCTTCCTCGGTAAGTTCACGTTCGACAAGCTTGCGGCGCATCGGCATTTCTCCTGCGGTGGGTGGGAGTTTGCCCTTGCTTCCATCTGGTTCCTGTAGGAAAGACGGAAAACCAATTTGGTTATTCCGGGGACCGTGCCGTGATCAACCGCATCCGCGATATCCGCCGCCAGAAGGGACTGACGCTGGCCGATCTGGCTGCTGCGTGCGAGCCGCCCACCACTCCGCAAACGGTGGGCCGGCTGGAAACGGGCATGCGCAATCTGTCGCTCAAATGGATGGAACGGATTGCCGCCGCGCTGGGGGTCGAACCCGAAATGCTGGTGCGCAGCGAAAGCGGCGATCACCCGCAAGTCGTTGCGACGCTCGAACAGGCGGGGCCGGAAGCGCGGGCCGTCCCGCGCGACGCCATCCTCGCCACCGATCTCGGCGGGGGCGGATCGCTGATGGTGCTCGATATCGCATTCCCGCATGGCGAATACCGCCCCGGGGACCAGCTGTGGCTGCGCCGGATCGCGCCCGAGGACGCTGCCCGCGCCATCAACCGCGACGTGCTGGTGCCCCGCAAAGGTGGGCGCTTCGCGTTCGGGCGGCTGATCGACCGACAGGGCAGCATGGTTGGGCTGTTGCCTCCCGGGCATGGCGAAAAGCAGCAGGTGGTCGACAATCCGGCGTGGATCGCGGTGGCGGAAATGCTGGTACGGCGGCTGTGACCGTGGCGAAAACCCGCCGGGTCCTGTCGCTGTCGACCCTGTTCCCCAACACGGCGCAGCCGCGCTTCGGGATCTTCGTGGCCAAGTCGCTCGAAGCGCTCCAGCGCGACACGCATTGGGACGCGGCAGTCATCAACCCCATCGGCCTGCCGCCGCTGGCGCTGGGCCGCTATCGCGCGCTGTCGGAGGCCGCTCGCGACACGCAGGAATTCGGCATGACCGTGCATCGGCCGGTATTCCGCCTGCTCCCGAAAGTCGGCGGGCGGCTCAATCCGGGCTTGATCGCCAGGGCGGTCCTGCCGCTCGCGCGCGAACTTCACGCGCAGCAGCCGTTCGATCTGGTCGATGCGCAGTTCTTCTATCCCGACGGCCCCGCCGCGATGGCCGTTGCGCGCGATCTGGGCCTGCCATTCTCGGTCAAAGCGCGCGGCGCGGACATCCATTACTGGGGCGCGCGCGCCTATGGCCGCGATGCCCTGCTGGAAACCGCCGACGCCGCCGCAGGCGTGCTGGCTGTATGCGAGACGCTGGCCGACGACATGGCAGAGCTGGGAATGGCGCGCGACAAGATCACCGTGCATTACACCGGGCTCGACCGCGACCTGTTTCGCCCGATGGATCACGTGGGCCTTAAAAAGCGCCTCGGCGAAAGCTTCGGCATCCCGCTGGCCGCGTCGGACACGGTGCTGGTC
>Ga0208029_1001576_pt1 | contig 9853 bp, 9 predicted proteins | sample MalvireepMed_s12_FD_184242 | JGI IMG/M metagenome (GOLD analysis project Ga0208029, IMG submission 184242) | Marine viral communities from the Global Malaspina Expedition - Malaspina viral metaG DeepMed_s12 (SPAdes) (version 2) | ecosystem: Environmental > Aquatic > Marine > Oceanic | place... | reverse complement strand
AGAAGAGCTTTGTTATTTCCAAAAGTACTTAGTTGATCTTGAATTTTATATAGGTAATGGGTTTCCCTTTTTCAAGATACTGTTTTTCATAAAAAGTCTGAATACCAACCACTTCCTGTGGCGCCTCATGATTGATGTAAATATTATGATGCGCATATAAGATTTCGTGCCCTAAACCTTCTAAAAGGCCCAAAGTATAGCCGTGCATATACTCACTGTCGGTTTTTAAATGCATCAGACCATCAGACTTTAAAATAGCTTTATAGCGTGCTAAAAACTCCGGATTGGTCATACGATGCTTCGTACGCTTATACTTGATCTGAGGATCGGGAAACGTGATCCAGATCTCAGAGATTTCATTTTCGGCAAAAGCTTTATCAACCAACTCGATCTGGGTACGTAGAAAACCTGCGTTGGAAATACCTTCTTCCAAAGCGGTTTTAGCTCCACGCCAAAAACGAGCTCCTTTAATGTCTATACCCAGAAAGTTCTTTTCAGGAAAACGCTGCGCCAACCCCACAGTGTATTCTCCTTTGCCACAACCCAGCTCAAGAACGATAGGCTGATCATTTTTAAAGAAATCCCGATTCCAGTTTCCTTTTAACGGAAATTCCTGATCGGTCAATTCTTCCCGCTTCGGTTGAATGACATTGCTAAAAGTTTCGTTTTCGCGAAAGCGTTTTAATTTATTTTTACTTCCCAACTGCTGTGTGCTCTTTTTCCTTTTGCGGAGGTTATTGCTGAAGGTATTCTAAAAACGAACCTGAATTCAAATACCTTTTAAAAAATCGGCTCAAATATACGGGTACTCTTACAAATGCGCGGCTAATAAATTATCATAATGCAACCTAACATACACATAACATTTCTAAAAACCCATAAAACACTACAAAACAGCCCTTTAAAATCTTTGATTTAATATACTAAACCGTAATTTTAATAGTTTGATAATCTAACTGAAACATTTAGTTATCAGGTATGTTACACTTTTGTATTGATGAAAATTCATAAAACCATACTTGTTGCTCCGCTTAACTGGGGACTTGGGCATGCTACCCGAAGCATTCCCATCATTCACGCGCTTCTCGCCGACGGTTTTGAGGTGATCATAGCAAGCGACGGTATGGCGTTAACCTTGCTTCAAAAGGAGTTTCCGCAGTTAGAAGGTATTGAATTGCCTTCTTACAAGATCGAATACGCTAAAAAAGGCAAGCGTTTTAAATGGAAAATGCTTTTGCGCAGTCCCAAAGTCCTAAAAGCTATTCGTCAAGAACGCGAGCAACTCAAAGAATTGGTAAAAAGCAAGAAGATCGATGGCGTGATCTCTGACAACCGATTAGGCTTGTATCATACTGAAATTCCTACGGTTTTTATCACACATCAACTTCAGGTTTTAAGCGGAAGCACCACCCGTTTAACTTCTGCGATGCATCGCAGTTACATCAAAAAATTTGATGAATGCTGGGTACCTGATTTTGCAGATGATGCTAACCTTAGCGGAAAATTGGGTCATCCTAAAAAATTTGAGATCCCTGTAAAATACATCGGCGCATTATCGCGGCTTGAGCAGAAAGAAACCGTGTCTAGCTACGATATTATGGTATTACTAAGTGGTCCTGAGCCACAACGTACCGAGCTTGAAGAAATTTTAATGCACGAGTTGAAACACTACAAAGGTCAAGTGCTTTTCGTGCGTGGCGTAATTGAAGCAGAGCAAAAAGTCACCCGTAAAGAGCAAGTTAAGATTGTGAACTTTATGGAAACTGAAGATTTACAAAACGCGATTTGCTCAAGCGATCTTATCATTTGTCGCTCAGGCTACACCACCATTATGGATCTCTTTAAACTAGGCAAAAAAGCCTTTTTTATACCCACACCCGGGCAAACCGAACAAGAATATCTCGCCAAGCGTTTACATACTATGGGGATTGTTCCTTTTAAGGATCAGGAAAAATTCAGTTTAAAAGATTTGAGTAAAGTCAAAGTTTTTAGTGGCTTTGAACCTTTACTCAACCAAAGACGTTTTGGGGAGGGGAGCTTCGGGGAGCTCTTCGGCCTTTTCAAGGGTGAACGAAAACTCAGATCCCACTCCAAAGTCGCTTTCAACATAAATCTTTTCGTCATGGGCTTCAATAATGTGCTTGACGATAGAGAGCCCAAGTCCTGAACCACCTTCACGACGCGAACCACTTTTATCTACACGGTAAAAACGTTCAAACAAGCGTGGGATATGTTCTGACGCGATCCCTTCACCGTTATCTGTAACACGCACGATCACTTTATTTTGAATTAGGTTTTCTATAGAAATCTCTGTAGTACCGTCTTGTTTTCCATATTTTACCGAGTTCACGATAAGGTTAGTCAACAACTGCTGAATACGCTCTCGATCTGCATTAACCATTATGGGGTGTTCATACTCCATATCTGTAGTAAGCGTGATATTCTTCTTAGCAGCTTCCATCTCGAGAAGTTCAAAAGTATCATTGACCAACTCGACCATATCAAAATATTCATAGCGAATATTAAGATCTCCCACTTCGAGTTTGGCGATCATATCCAAATCGTTCACGAGATAGACCAAGCGCTCAATGGAAGCTCCTGCACGCTTCAAATATTTTTTACGCACCGATTTATCTTTCATCGCCCCATCAAGTAAGGTGAGAATATAGCCTTGCGCAGTAAATAAAGGCGTTTTGAGTTCGTGAGCCACATTACCCATAAACTCCTTTCGGTATTCTTCTCTTATTTTAAGCGATTCGATCTCTAGCTTTTTACTCGCAGCAAAACGCTCTACCTCTTTAGTAAGACTAGACATATCTGTGGTGATCTGGCCACGGCGTAACGAGGTTACATCGAGTAGCGTAACATCATCATAAATTTGTTTCACTCGATTATAAATAAACCGTTCTACCCGCACTTGAATAAGCAAGAAGGATAAAGCAAAACACACCAATGCAAACAAGACAATAAACACCCAGTCTATCGCATTAGTCATATAGAAAAAAACGCTCACAAAGAGCGTTAGAGCTACCGTAATCATCAGTGATGAAAACACTGCAAAACGGTATGATTTTTTAAAATTCACTGCCATTTAAACCACAAATTTGTACCCTACGCCTTTAATGGTTTTAAATTTTTTATCGCCTATTTTTTCACGTAGTTTTCTAATGTGCACATCGATGGTTCTACCACCCACAACTACTTCATTACCCCAGACCTTGTCAAGAATATCCTCGCGCTTAAATACTTTTCCGGGTTTTGAAGCAAGCAAAGAAAGCAGTTCAAACTCCTTACGCGGCAGCACCATCTCTTTCTTGTCTTTAATGATCTTGTACTCTTCACGATTGATTACCAGATCGCCTATTTTAACCGAACTGTCACCTTCCTCTTCCTCTTTAAGACGACGTAACAACGCCTTAACTTTACTTACCAAAACTTTAGGCTTGATAGGTTTTGTAATATAATCGTCTGCTCCGGCATCATAACCGGCAACTTGTGAATAATCTTCACCGCGAGCCGTTAGAAAAGCAATGATCGTTTCTTCGTGGCCTGGTAATTTACGTATCTGTTCACAGGCTTCGATACCATCCATCTCAGGCATCATCACATCAAGAATGATAAGATGTGGATTATTCTTCTTTGCCGCTTTCACACCTTCTTTACCATTAGAAGCGGTGATGACTTGATAACCTTCGTTACTCAGGTTATACCCTACAATCTCAAGAATATCCGGCTCGTCGTCAACAAGCAAAATCTTAATTTCCTTTTTCTTCATAAGACTGAAAATTTAATCGAATCGTAAAGATACATTTTAATATTTGGCACGGTCATGTTAACCGCATTGGTAACATTTAAATAAACTTAACTTGCTTTAAAAATAATAAATGTTCGGCTGCTTTTTGATTTTAGATAACTTTACATTCTCTAAAATTAGGTATGCTTCCAGATTCTATATTCACTATTCAAACCCAAGATCAGTTTAAAAACCTTGCCCTGGCATCGTTTAACTATCAGTGGGAGCATAACACGGTTTATCGTCGATTTTGTGATTATTTGAAGATAGACCCTGCTACGATTACTGAGCTTGATCAAATCCCGTTTTTGCCTATTCAGTTTTTTAAAGAATTTAAAATTGTGGCTTCAGAAGAAGCCGTGCAAACGGTTTTTACCAGTAGCGGAACCACCGGCAGCATTACCAGCAAACATCACGTGACCGATCTTGATCTATACGAGAAAAGCTTTCGCCAAAGCTTTAAACTGCATTATGGCGCTATCAAAAACTACACGGTGCTTGCGTTGCTTCCTTCCTATTTAGAGCGCGACGGCTCGTCACTTATTTATATGGTTGATTGCTTGATCAAAGACAGCAAAAAACCCGATAGCGGCTTTTATCTGAATGATTATAATGCGCTAAGCGAAAAATTAAAACGCTTGGATGCCGCAGGCGAAAAAGTGCTTTTAATAGGCGTTTCTTTTGCGTTGCTTGACTTAGTTGAGCAGTTTGAATTTAAGCTGAAGAATACCATTGTGATGGAAACCGGCGGGATGAAAGGCCGAAGAAAAGAATTGATACGAGAAGAGTTACACGCCATCTTAAAAGAAGGTTTTGGCGTTGCTGAAATTCATAGCGAATATGGGATGACCGAATTGCTGTCTCAAGGCTATTCAAACGGAAACGGGATTTTTACAAATCCACCTTGGATGCAGGTTTTTATGCGCGATACCGAAGATGCTTTAAATTATGTAGCTCCCGGAAAAACCGGCGGAATTAACGTGATCGATCTCGCCAATCACTATTCATGTCCTTTTATTGCGACTCAAGATTTAGGTAAAAAACTTGATGAAAATCGCTTTGAAATTTTAGGCCGCTTTGACACTTCAGACATTCGCGGCTGTAACTTGATGGTTTTGTGATTTTTTTGAAAATATACCTGTAAGGTATCTTCGATCTAACCGACTCAATACGTGTTCATAATTGGTTGGTTAGTTAAGTTGGAAAACCCGGTTACTTGATAAGAAAGAGTGCCGGGTTTTTTATTGGCTCCGCCAAAGGGGTTCAAGAGCTTTAAGCCTTCCTCCCGAACCTCTTAAATCTGAATCTGACGTTCTATCTGCTGATTTAACGAGATGAACGTTTCGGTTCTTGAAACGCCATCAATCGCCTGTACTTTTTTATTGAGTAGATGCATTAAGTGTTCGTTATTCTTACACAGGATCTTGATAAAAATAGACCAGTTCCCTGTGGTGTAATGACACTCCAAAACTTCCGGGATTTCTTCAAGTTGTTTTACGGCTTTAGGATTGCTCATCGCGCGATCTAAGTAGATCCCAATAAACGCCATCGTATTGTATCCTAAGATCTTTGGGTCTATGGTGAACTTAGAGCCGGTGATCAAACCCGATTTTTCTAATTTTCTGAGACGTTGGTGTATCGCAGCACCAGAGATACCAACTTGACGCGCAATCTCTAAAATGGGTTTACGTGCATCTTCCATTAACTGACGAAGAATAATTTTATCTATTCCGTCTATTGCTATTTGTTCGTTTACGATTTTCATAACCTATAGTATTTCAACTAAAAATAGCAATTAACCCAATTACTATAAGCACAAACCAGTAAAAAACTTTAAAATTTTAATCAACCACTTATTGATGATGCGGATTGTACCCTAAATAAGGCACTTCATATTCCTTGAAAATAATCCCGTTTTCCTCCAATTCATCTAGAATAGGATTGTAAACTTCACGCCGTATCGGCAACTGAACACCGAGAGTTGTGATCTCCTTGTTAAGTATTTTGAGCGCTGCAATACCTACCGGCAATCCAACTGTTTTGGCCATTGCAGTATAGGTTTGATTGGTGCCAACACTCACCATCGTCGCATCAATTTGTTTCTTTTCGCTATTGATCTCATAGCCAAACTTATGATACATCACGATCATATCTTTGTCCGTTTCGGCAAGCGTCCATTGATCTTCAAGTATACGCTGCAGGCATTGTGCGGGTGTTGCATTTTTCAGCCCTATTTTTTTATTGTCATCAAACAGGTCAAGCTCTAATAATTTATCCCAAAGCAAATCATCCTGATCAATTTTAAGCATATGTCGCAATTTGAGCTGCACAGAATCTGTGGGCGAATACGGCAAAAAGAGGTTGGTAAATTCGCGATAGCTCATCGCTTCGGTGTCTTGTAAGGTATAGCTATCATCGGTCATTCCCAATTGCACAAAAAGATTCCAGGCGCGAGAAAATCCTACACGGCGCATCGTACCGCGATACAGGGTCAAAATATCCTCCAGCCCGTAAATGCTTCGGTATTTTAGTGAGTTTCTATTGGCATACGCTTCAAATCTTCCGTAGCCTTCCACATCAAGAAATTCAGTTCTTCTGAATAAGCGTTGATACGGAATATACTTATAAGTACCCTCCTGAATAAATTCTGCCGCCCCACCTTGACCGGCTAAAACCACGTTTCTGGGATTCCACGTGAATTTGTAATTCCAAAGATTCGTATCGCTTTCGGGAGCGACTAATCCGCCGCAAAAAGACTCAAATAACAGCATTTTGCCGCCAGCATCTCGCACTCGGTCAATCACCCGCATCGCGCTCATATGATCAATTCCCGGGTCAAGACCTACTTCGTTCATAAACACCAGACCTTTCTTTTTAACCTCATCATCAAGCTCCTTCATCGCGTCACTTATATAAGAAGCAGTGACCAGATTTTTATTAAGCTCCAGGCAATCGCGCGCCACTTCAATATGCAAACGCGCAGGAAGCATACTTATAACAATATCGGCTTTTGTGATTTGCTCCTTTCGGTCTTCAACATTATTGATATTTAATGTAATGGAGTTAGCGCAATCATAGTTTCCCGCCAATCCCTCTGCCTGAGCGAGATCGCGATCTGCTATCGTGAGTTGTAAATTTTCAGAAGGAGCCTTGTCGGCTAGATATTTTATAAGTTGCGCAGTAGATTTTCCTGCCCCTATAATTAAGATGTTTCGCATAATAAAAGCGTATTTTTGCTGTGATTAATTTAGTCATTTGATCGCGTATTTTAAATCGAAATCATGCAAAGAACACTTCTCATCACCGGTGCACTTTTAGGATTAACCGCAGTAATTTTAGGCGCGTTTGGTGCTCACGGACTCAAAGAAAGTTTAACACCTGAAGCTATAAATTCGTTTGAAACCGGTGTGCGCTATCAAATGTATCACGCTTTTTTATTGTTACTTGTCGGCAGCGCATTACCCTTATCTCAAAAAGCACAAAAAATCAGTTTTTATTTGATTTTAAGCGGCGTGTTACTCTTTAGCGGTTCGATTTATTTACTTACTACAAAACCTATAACCGGGATCGATATTTCGGCAATCGCCTGGATCACCCCGATAGGCGGTGCTTTGCTTATTTCGGCCTGGATCGCAATCACTTATAATTTTATTAAATTACTAAAATAATTATCTTTTTTTGACTTTTTGATAATTTTAAAGCATTAGCTTTACGGCGTATTTCTAAAAATTCAATTTTATGGCTTCAACTGCCTTATTTACGAAAACGATTGCGTTATCGCAATACGGAATTAAAAATGCCACAATTCATTACCAATTGCCTCCAGAAGAATTGCACCAAATCTGTGTACTTCTCGGTCAGGGAACAACCACCGACTCGGGAGCTTTGGCAATAGAAACCGGGAAATTTACCGGAAGGTCTCCAAAAGACCGATTTATCGTGATTGACGAGTTAACCCGAGACAAGGTCTGGTGGGGAGCTATCAACATCCCGTTTGATAAGAATAAATTTCAACAGCTGCGTAATAAAATGAATACGTATTTGTCAGAACGTAAACTCTACGTGCGTGATGCATTTGCCTGCGCTGACGAACGCTACAAAATGGGCGTACGTGTTGTAAATGAATATCCTTGGTCTAATCTTTTTGTTCACAATATGTTCTTAAGACCTTCTGAAGAGGAGCTTGATAACTTTAAAGAAGATTGGCTGGTGCTCAACGCTCCCGGATTTAAAGCAAATCCTGAAATCGACGGCACACGTCAAGAGAATTTTGCCGTCATCAGCTTTGAAGAAAAAACCATTCTTATTGGGGGTACGGGATATACCGGCGAAATCAAAAAGAGTATTTTTTCGGTACTTAACTTTATACTTCCTACGCAGCAAAACACTTTGCCTATGCATTGCTCTGCCAATGTAGGACAAAATGATGAAACCGCTATTTTCTTCGGCTTATCAGGCACAGGAAAAACCACCTTAAGCGCAGATCCTAACCGAAAATTAATTGGTGATGATGAACACGGCTGGACAGCAGACAATACTATTTTCAATTTTGAAGGTGGTTGTTATGCCAAAGTGATCAATCTTTCTGAAACTCAAGAGCCCGATATTTTTAATGCGATAAAAAAAGGTGCCTTGCTCGAAAATGTGATCTTTGATAAGCAGAAACAAGTAGATTATACCAATACGTCTATCACGCCCAATACGCGTGTTAGCTACCCGATACATCATATTGAAAACATTCAAAAGCCTTCTGTGGGTAAAAATCCAGAGCATATCTTTTTTCTCACCGCAGATGCCTTTGGGGTTTTACCTCCTATCTCAAAATTGACACCGGGGCAGGCAGCCTATCATTTCATAAGCGGTTACACCGCAAAGGTTGCCGGCACCGAAGCAGGTGTAAATGAACCTGTGCCTTCATTTTCTGCATGTTTTGGAGCGCCATTTATGCCTTTGCATCCTACGCATTATGCTGAAATGCTCAGCAAAAAAATGAAAGAAGCCGGGGTAAATGTCTGGCTCATCAACACAGGATGGACCGGCGGACCTTATGGCGTAGGTAAACGTATGGAATTAAAATACACGCGTGCGATGATCAATGCGGTTTTAAACAAATCTTTTGGCCCTATCAATCATGAGAATTACCATATTCATTCAGTTTTTGGGGTAGCACAACCGCGCACGTGTCCGGGAGTTCCAGATGATGTTTTAAGTCCGCGCCAAACTTGGGGTGACGATGAAGCGTATTATGAGACTGCTCACAAACTAGCAGCTTCCTTTAAAGAGAATTTCAAAAAATTTGAAGCTTTTGCTAATGACGAACTTTTAGCAGGGCAACCGCCTTTAGGTTAGAGATGTCTCCATAAAAAAAGGCTCCTGATCAGGAGCCTTTTTAATTCTGTTTGAGAGTGCGTTATTTTTTATTGACGTCGTCAATATATTTCTCCAAAGCCATCGTCATTGATGGGGTTTCTGGAGTAGGCGCTTTGATGTTCACCTTTAATCCAGCTTCTTCTACGGCTCTGATGGTAGAGTTTCCAAAAACAGCAATGCGTGTGTCGTTTTGCTTAAAATCTGGAAAATTTTCAAATAGCGATTTGATTCCGCTTGGGCTAAAGAATACTAAAATGTCATAAGTAACATCTTTTAGGTGTGATAAATCACTTACCACGGTGCGATAAAAAATACCTCGATCCCACTTAAGATTCAAATCGTTTAAAACGTTTGGTACTTCAGGTTTTAAAGAATCTGACGATGGAAGTAAAAATTTCTCATTCTTGTACTTCTTTAAAATTGGAGACAGTTCAGTAAACGTACGCTTACCTACATAGATCTTACGCTTGCGATATACCACATACTTTTGCAAATAGTAAGCCACGGCTTCACTTTGACAAAAGTACTTCAAGCTATCTGGCACCTTAAAACGCATTTCTTCTGCTATGCGGAAAAAATTATCCACAGCATTACGGCTGGTTAGGATGATCGCTGTGTATTTACTAAGGTCAATTTTTTGATGTCTAACCTCCTTGCCTGATACACCTTCAACGTGAATAAATGGAATGA
>Ga0208029_1001571_pt1 | contig 9864 bp, 8 predicted proteins | sample MalvireepMed_s12_FD_184242 | JGI IMG/M metagenome (GOLD analysis project Ga0208029, IMG submission 184242) | Marine viral communities from the Global Malaspina Expedition - Malaspina viral metaG DeepMed_s12 (SPAdes) (version 2) | ecosystem: Environmental > Aquatic > Marine > Oceanic | place... | reverse complement strand
TCCGTACCACGGCGGTTCCTGTCATCCACTATTGGACTGAGCTTCGTTCCGCTGAATCCGCCCGCCTGTGTGCTCTAAGCGCTTCGACAGTCGTTGGGCTTCCGGCCCGCCACACAGTTATCGAGAGCCCTCCGGGGAGGCTTCTGCTCGTACACATCAGAAAGCGGTCAACTATCCGCTCGTGACAGGTTCAGCCCTTCAGCTCTTGGTTAAAGAGCCTACTATGGCCTCTGCTGACTCCTGTTCGCCCATCCCGACACCTCACGGTGTCGGTAGCCAATGGCAGGCGAACAGGCCTCCCAGGGTAAGGCGCGCGACCTTCCTCCCATCTACCCGCCGCATCTACTTCCACATCTTCTAGATAGCTATTGGGCTTCGAGTTTCATGGCCCTCTCGCCCAGATGTGGCTGCCTCGTATGCGGTTCCTGTTCGTCGGGCCGGGAGTTTGCCTACAGCTTCCTTCAGATTCCGCCTCACGACGAACACCCTTGCTGTTCAGCTAACGGTTCCCGCTATCAGGGTCCGTAGGGGACTTTCACCCCCAAGTCATCCGGCCAACCACCACGGCGGACCGGATAGCGCCTAATTGGCGCTGCGCGCCATGCCTGGCGCACCAGGAAAAAGCCCCTGACGCTGAGCGTGCAGGGGCGGATGAAACATCATGCTGGCTGAATCGAGCAGCGCGTCACCACGGTTTGGGGAACCCCCCGGTATTCACCGTGCTCCTTCACACGCCCCTTCAGCTTCACTTTCGTCTCTTCGATGGCCTTGCCGGTCTTCCAGACCAGTTGCCGACCATCGGTGTCGCAGAAGATGTGCTTCCACATCAGCCCCCACTTCGTCTCCGAAGTGAAGGACCGCTTGCGTTCACACACCAGCTCCAGGCGTTCGCCCGGCTCGCCGGCATAGCCCAAGGCTATAAGCCCCTCCTGGCCAGCCGCCTGCTCCTTATGGCGGTCGTAGGCGGTGATAGCTGCTGTCATCACCCCGACCCCGCGCCTGAGACCTACCATGTCGTACCGAGCATGATGCACGATCATCGTCTCGAACTCGGAGTGGTCGACCTTCGCCGGCAACACCTCCCGAGCCCAGGCGAGAACAGCATCAGCCTTCGCGACATCCTCAGACGCAAAAGCCGCCATACCTTTGCGGCGCATCACGCTAGAGCGCGTCATCTCGCCAACAATATCAGCGGTGGCCAGATCCCCGGTTTCCTCAGCTCGCGCTCGCGAGACGAATCCACGCTTGCGGATCTGCATGGCCGCGGCGCACATGAGCCAGCGAAGGTCGACCACCGGCTCCGGTGGCCTGCCTCCCTGCACTCCCCTATCCTCATCGATCTCCTCGATCATGTTGATCACAGAGAACAGGATCTGAGCACGCCGAAGCATGGCTTCGCCTCCTTGACGCCCGAGGAAGTCCTTGAGGCACGTCTTGCCTACCTCCAGAATCTTCCCGGTTTCCATCTCCTCCAAGAGGAACAGCCAACGACGCTCACGCGGCTGATGGCAGTGGTCGCAATGCCCTGACGCCTCACCCGACCGATACGGCTCGGGAAGACGATCATAGGCCCATGCCAAGGGAGTGACCCTGGCGGCCGCAGCAGCTGCCATGTCGATCCTGGAAACCAGCCGGTAGCCATCGATCCGCGGCGGCTCTCCCGTGACGCGCACCTTTACGGCTCGGATCATCTCCTCGCGGTGGTAGCCGATCTTGTCCTCGAGATCGAGGATTTCCCGCGTCCAGGGTTTCACCGTCTCTTCAAGCACTTCGATGCTAAACGGCTTCATGCCGAGCTTTGCTGCCTTGCGATCCAATGCTTCCACTTTCACTTTGAGGGCCGGAAGGTGGCTCTTCGGAATCCAGCAAGTGGTCTTGCTCGCTTGGGTAGTCATGATCATTCTCCTCTCTCATTCCTGCGGGATTGCAGGTCTCAAGAAGAGGTAGGGCAGGGAGTGCCCTTCGCAGGCCATCTCAGGGAGAGAAGCCCCAAGCTAGCAGCAAGGGGCTTGAAGGTTTCTTCATCAATTCAGCAGCAGTGAGAGTCGACTGCCTCTACCGCTATAGACGGTCGGGCCTCATTCGGCTCACTACGGTCATGGCAAGGGTGGTTCGCGAGAGGAACCAGCATCTCATTCACCAGCCATTCATAATCATCGGGTATGTCAGCTTGGGTTAGTCTCCCAGACTCCACCATATCCGATAGCCCATCATGAAGCCTTTGGTAAAGGCTAAGAATATCGTCTGCCTTGGGGTTGCTAGCAGGTTGGGCAGGTGCGCTCATGTTTTATCTCCTTTTCATACCAGCTGTATTGCTGGCCTCGCAAGGAGATAGGGGTGGAGCTGACCACCCACCAGACCAGCAAAGAAGTTTGGCAAAGGGGGTATTGGGGCAGGGTGGTTTCGGGGTGGCGGTCGAGGGTGGTGCAGACGCGGTTTCGGTGCCGTCGTGTTTGGTCATGCACTCGCTTCGCTCGCCAGCATCCCGGTTGCAGGGGTGGGGCTGGTATCGTGACTGGATAACTGGCGGTGGGGGATTTTCCTAGAACGCGAGAAGTGACAAGGCCAGGGGCGTTTTCTGGCCTTTTTTGCACCCTGTTATGTTAGGATTAATAGATAAATACCATGTGGAATGATAGATGCCAAAAGCTATTGTTGTGATGAGAAGGATAGAGCGTGGAGAAGTGAGCATCACCATTGAGAAGCTGTATAGGATAGCAGCGACATTACAGTGCGAACCGATAACCTTGCTCCCCAAAATTTCTTCTATCTGCCTACCCCCCCCTCGTAAGGGTAATAAAAGTTGATAGCTATTTTTAGTTATGTATCGATGCCTTTCTCGAGCGGCTTACACTATGGTTGTACCGTCGATAGTTTCGACTCCCGCCGGGGCCAGTAATCGCTGTATCCAGCCAATAGCACGCCCTCGCTCAACACATTGGGAGAAGAATGCACGCTGCTTGGCTCTGGTAAAGGCAACAAAAAAGGTGTTTAGCTCTTCACCCCGTTGCGGAGTAAGGCTCCACCAAGTCTGATTATCGAGCCCGTAAAATATCATGGTGTGGAACTCAAGACCTTTGCTTTTATGGACGGTCATCAGAGCGACTTGTCCAATGCCCTCAAACTCATCCAGAGCTTCCGTCCAGCTACCGCTATGTTCTGCGCACTCTTTCAGGAGCGTGACAAATCCACTCCAGACCCTTTTAAAGTCTCTGTCCCGCTGATAAGCGGCAAAGGATTGCCGCAGCGCCGGGAGACTGACAAACTCAAGAAGCACCTCTGCAATCGCTTCCGCCGAATCCGGATCAGGCTGGCGACTCGCCAGCTCTGCCCTTAAGTGACGGACGAAAGCTTCAAGATTAACCAGCAACCGCTCCTGCGTAAGATCGTTATCCGGGTCGGCAGCCTCTAGAAACAGATAGTTCTGCTGAGCCAATGCCCAGTTTTCTGGACTTCGGTCCGTCGCTCCCAGGCGAAGCAAAGGAACGAATATACCGGTCAGCTCTTCTCCAAGAAGATCTTGTATCTGAATTTCACCAACTGACCGGGCTGCATTTCTGATCCGGAGACCTCGTGCAGCAAAAGCAGGAGCTATCTCACCCTCAACCTGGTCTGCCCGCATCCTGATCAAAATCGCAAAATCATGTGGTTCGACACTCCCTGACTGCACCTCACGGCTCACCCATTCAGCCAGATAATTGTTCTCGTCATCTGTACTCCGAAATTGCCAGATAGCAGAAATCTCTCCTTCAATTTCACGAATCCCTTGTGCCTGCACCTCTTCCACATTGCCGTCTATCCGGCGGGCTATCTCATGCTGAATACGAACCAGATCCTCATGTGACCGCCAGTTTGAGAGCAATGATATGCGCCCAGCACCAAAATCGTTTTCAAACTGATCGAACGCATCGTTCATGGCTCCCGCCCATCCCATGATGCGCTGTTTATCATCGCCGACTGCAGTGAAAACAGCATCGCTACCACTGAACGCCGTTAGTAGCATGTCGTACTGGGCATAGGTGGTATCCTGGTATTCATCAAGAAAAACGATGGGATATGTTGCCTGTAAAGCTCGGCGGATATATGAGTTTTCCTGAAGCAGCAATTTTACAAGCCTGTTAATCATCGGGAAGGACAGAGATATCTCCTCGCCCCCGAAAAATTGTTCATGCCAGTAATCTGCCAACGCGCGATGTAATTCAGAGCCATTATCTTGGTCAATTGGCAGATCTGTCAGTGGAACTCTTTTCTCAAGACGCTGAGCACTAATACCGCGATAACCGTGACGCTCAAGAAAATCGTCATAATCCCTACTGAACGGAGTAACGATCTGATATGCGCCGGGCGCATTGAACGGTTCTGGCATTGCAGAACGGAATCGATCCAGAAGACCCTTGGTAAAGGCATCAAAAGTCATTGAATCAAAGCGCCGCGCCTGGTTCCTCGGGCAACGTTTTGAAACCCTCTCAGTAAGGTTGTGGGCGGCATCTTTTTTAAAGCTGATGGCCAGAATGCGTTTGTGGGCCGGACAAATACCTGTCTGAAGAAGATAGGCCGCTTTTTGTGCTAGGAACTCTGTTTTTCCGGCACCAGCACCAGCAGTCACGAGAACGCTGCTTTCGGTTTCACGTAAGGCATCCCACGCTCTGTTTTCCAGACCATCGACACCCTGAGGTATCCAGTCATCCTTGCTTACGCGAGTCATGCACCCTCTCCCGGCAGCTCAAGCTTCTGTTTTACATGCTCAATGAGCGTCCTAAGCTCATGAGGTGCTAACCTAGCAATATCGCCGTCAGGGATACGGGAAAAAGCCGTCAGGTGAGTCTCGGGCTTGCTGCTGCTCAGGAATAGATACGGGTACCATTTAAAAGCGTCATCATAATGATGAGGGTATAAAGCGGGATTCCCACCTGTTTTCAGAGTAGTGCGCTTCCTAGCCTGAATTGCCTCTGCACTGCCCATGGGGCCGTGCCCACCGGGGTTAGGTACCTGATATGCCTGCGGAAATGCGCGTAGCATGGCAAAATCGAGATCGATAGGAAAGGAGAAAAAAACACCTTCCTCACGGAAAGCTTGAAGCCAGTTTGCTTGAATATCTCCGCCAAGAAGGTTTTGGTCTGTGAGCTGATCAGCTTCATCAGGATCGACATTGCTAAGTAAATGTTGAGTGTGATTCCGAAAGTCATTTCCGATAGCGGCCAGGTTCTCCAAGCAGCTTCTCATGGTTTTCACCCCGCCATGCCTACGCCCCAGATCAAGATCTAGCAATGTGGCATGTGGAATCTCAAGATCATTAAGCAGCCGCCAGAAATGCGCTACAAACCGTCCTCCTAGCGGGACGACAGGAACAAACGACGGGTCAAGTGGCACACCCATATCTTCTGCTATTTTCGGAATGACGACGCGCTCTGAATCCCCCTCACCCAGGATTACGAATCGCGCAAAATAGAGTTCAGGATATGCTTTTACTGCCAGCCTGACATATACACTTGCCTCGGTACCATCATCCGGCAAAGTCAGCTCGCGGATTGATGAGCACCGAGCGCCTAGATCCATACGATGATATCGCACTTCGTTCGGCTCTATCCGGCTCAGAATCGCTGGTGAATGGCTAGATAGCAGAACCTGCGCGGAAGGCAGTGCGCCTATTTCCCTCGCTTGCCTGATAATACGAGACAAAAAGAACGGTGAAAGGCTATTTTCAGGCTCTTCGATGGCAAGGATTGTTAGGTGAACACGACGTAACTTATCCTGTTCAAATGAACTGTCATCAGCAGGCAAGGCGAAAGCTTCCCGCTCGGTTTCGAGCGTTGCCGCTGTAAGGGCAATATGGAACAGAGATCGCTGACCGTCACTCAGCTCAGACAAGCGACGCTCCTGGCCTTCTTCATCCGGCGAAAAGGTAAATTCGGCTTTACGTACAAGCTCCTCAAAACGGTTTTCGATAAGCCTTAAACGCGGCTGACTGTCTGTATCGGCTTCATGGACCTGTTGCCAACGCAATGAAAGACGCTTCAGCAGGACCTTCGACGGTTCTTCTTCCTCGAAACTGCTCTGGATCTGATCTGCATTATCACAACTTGCTTCCCTGAACGCCGTTGACCATTTGGCAGCCTGCCATAACCGTCCTTTAAGAAGAGCGGTCACCTGTGTCGTCGCATCACGGTTGGCCGGTAAGTAGATAAACTGGATCGAAGAGCGCTCTACGGCCTGGACCTTGGAACAGTCATCCCACTCAAAATTATCATCCAGAACTCTTATCCAGCGAATATCCTCTTCAACTGCCCCCTCCGGCGTACCGTCATCCGTCCATGTAGCTTGTAGTCGTAGCCGGGCCTTTAGGGGCTGTCCTGCACCAGAAGCCGCCATCTGATTGAAGAACTCCGGAACAGCATCAAGAGGAGAACCGTCTTGCTCTGCTAGTTCAGGGAAAGCTAGTACCGCTTCGACAAACAAGCTGTCTCCGGACTGCAGTTCCTGCCGCTCAACAGATATGTGAAAATCACGACGCTGTACCGATCGCTGTGCTGATGATGTACCAAACAACCGGGACACAGCTTGCAGAACTGCCGTCTTTCCGGAGCCGTTTCCGCCGACAAGTGTCGTCAGCTCTTCCTCGAAATTGAGCTCGACCGCCTCATGCCCGAAACAACGAAAGTTCTGCAGTCGTATCTTTTCGATTTTCATTCATCAATACCTTTGTAACTGATTCAGAGGTGGGTCATTAGCTCGCCCCTGTACTCATCTGTAACACAAGCTCATAAACTCGCGTAGGATCTTCCTCGATACCCAGGTTGGGACTTTTACTGTCAAGAAGAGGGTGCGCTGTTTTCATCCAGCGCCGTGCTTGCACTTCACCCATCGCTCTAGCGGCTGCGTTCCAAACATCTTCTCTGCTGGGGGCATCGATGATTTCTCTGCCCACATCACCCATGTGCTGCCATGCCTGTATATCGCCAGGTTCTGGGGCATTGGGATCGCATTGATCTATCAATATGTTGAGCCGAGCGGGTCTAACCGTTGATGCCTTTTCTAGCACTGTTGATGTCTTCAGCAACGCGTCTCGTAACCAAGCTTCAACAGCCGAGCAGACATAATCATTTTCTTGCGGCAAAACCACAGCGCTACTGTGACCGGTCTGAAGGATGAAAAAATATTCGGGGATAGGCAGTGCGTGGCCATCCCGGAGATAAGCCACAATCTCACCGCTCATGTCCGGCAAATAAGATTCATCGCTTTGTAAGCACTCTAGCGCCTGCCGAAACGTTGAGGTAAGCGATCACGCAGATCAAACGCACGGTACGCAAATATGCGTTCTAAGAGATCATCGCTCGATGGCTGGGCTGATGGCATCCTGCTCTCCAAATAGATTACGCATGGCTATTTTCTAAACCACCTTAGCACCAGCTTATTAGATTTGCTCATCATCCTGAGCTTTTTTCATTAGAAGCGCTGCCCGCTTAAAGTTTAACGTTCACTAATTCATCCCATCGCGTGGTGTAGCGTGGGGTGCGGTGTTCAGCGCGTAATGTCCAGGCGTTGCCTGCCCGGGGTAGTCCTAACTGTATGGTTCCTCGCCCTAATTCTCGATTGAGCTTGTCTACAGTGGCCATCAGCCGCTCGCTGCGCGTTGCGTCGGCTTCAGTTTGCGGTGTTTCCGTCAGTGTCAGTTGGCGGTTGGCTTTGGGGGAGAGGTCGAGGAGCATCACGCCGACTTTGTGGAAGGCGTAGCCCTTACGCCAGAGCTGTCGTAGGCCTTGGATGGCAGCCTGAATCAGTGCACGGCTATCGTCCGTCGGACGTTCGAGTGTCACTACCACGCGGTTACGGTATTGCGGTAAGTCATGTCGAAAGGCGTTCGTGCGCACAAACACCATGACGGCGCTGGTCACGCTGTGCTGTGTGCGTAGCTTTTCACCCGCTCGTGCAGCGTGTTGGCGAAGCGCTTCGCGCAGATCGTGGGGGCTATGGGTAAGACGCCCAAACGAGCGGGAAACCATAATCTGTTGTTTGGGTTGGCTCATATCGTCCAGTTGAATCGCAGGCTGCCCGCGCAGTTCCCATACAATGCGTTCTTGTACCACGCTAAACCGGCGTCGTATCTGTTTGGGATCAGCTTCGCGTAGCTGCCAGACGGTCTCTATCCCCATCACGCGTAGCCGTTCGCCGGTGCGTCGGGCAATGCCCCAGAGTTCGGTCACCGGTACCTGTTTGAGTAGCGCTTGCGTGGCAGGACTATCCGCCGTTAACAGGCACACGCCTTGCTCTCGGTAGCCCGGGTGTTTCTTGGCGGCGTGGTTGGCCAGCTTAGCCAGCACTCGCGTAGGTGCGAAGCCCACGCATACGGGAATCCCCGTCCATTGCTTCACGGTTTCACGTAGCCGTTGTCCGTTCGCTTCTAGGGTTGCGGGATCAAACCCCTGAAAGCCGACAAAGCTTTCGTCGATGGAGTACACCTCAACATCCGGCGAAAACTCTGTCAGTACCTCGGTGACGCGGCGGCTCATATCACCGTAAAGCGCATAATTACTGGATAAAAGCGTGGCTTGGCGGCGGATCGACGGAGGTAGTAGGTGTTTGGCGGTGCCCATCTCAACCCCTAGCGCTTTAAGCTCATTAGAGCGCGCCACGATGCAGCCGTCGTTATTGGACAGCACGCCCACGGGACGTCCTACCAGGGCAGGGTTAAACACCCTTTCACAGCTAACGTAGAAGTTGTTGCAGTCCACGAGCGCGATCACTGCGTAGACCCCGGCAGACTGTGCAGCACATGGGTGACGACGCCCCACACATGAGACTCGCGGCCCTCTAACGGGATCGGTGGATAGGCAGGGTTACTGGCTCTCAGATAAGCGCGTTGCCCGACACGCTCTAGCCGCTTCACAGTGAGTTCTCCGTCGACCGCAATCACAATGACACGTCCCGGTAACGGTTCCAGGCTGCGGTCCACCACCAGTAGGTCACCATGATGGATACCATCACCCAGCATAGAGTCACCTTCAGCACGTACGAAAAAGGTGGCTGCCGGTCGTTTTACCACATGACGGTGAAGATCCATCTCCGCATCCAGGTGATCATCCGCCGGGCTAGGAAATCCTGCCCGTACGGCGCTGGCGAACATAGGTAAGGGTTGCGGGATAGGATTTAAGGCAGCCCTGCCTATCCATGATGCGGTGGTGGTCATACGCAAAGCCTCTTCTTTTTACTATATTTATATACAGTATATGATGAGATGCCGCATCCACAAACCCTGAACGAGGATTTACTGCTGATTGTTTGGTTCTTCTCCGAGTTCTTTGAAGGTCGGCGATGCCAGCGCATCTGCATGAGCCGTCTCGGGCGTTAACCCTTTGAGCATCACTGCTTCCCAATCGCTAAGACCCACCGGCTCAAAAGGTTGGCGGTATTCGCGTACGGAGCCCTCCAACCTCTTTAAAGGCAGGTCTCGCCGGTCAACGGCGTCATCGTTAAGGTTATTGCGCTCCAATGGCTTATCCCACTGAGGCTGTTTCTTCGACATGATGAGGTCACTCGCTACGAACCCTGGTGTTCTTTGCATCATGGCAGCACACGGTAGGCTGTCAACGCATGCTGTGTCGCCTGCCACCTCTTACCCCAGAGGCACTGTTTTTAGGGAACTTCCATGAAAGGATCTGTAATAAGGCGATGGCTCGCTGCCATCGCACTCTGTGTACCGTCACTGGCTCAGGCGGACATCATCATCGGAAGTTGGAATATCGGGTATCCGGAATTTCTGGTTGATAAAATGCCAAAGATGTAAAGAAGAAAATCTTTCTCAGCGGATTATCTGATTGATCCTCTTCAGCCTACTCTACTGCCAATTTTCTGTTTCCACCTTCGCCT
>Ga0208029_1001570_pt1 | contig 9867 bp, 15 predicted proteins | sample MalvireepMed_s12_FD_184242 | JGI IMG/M metagenome (GOLD analysis project Ga0208029, IMG submission 184242) | Marine viral communities from the Global Malaspina Expedition - Malaspina viral metaG DeepMed_s12 (SPAdes) (version 2) | ecosystem: Environmental > Aquatic > Marine > Oceanic | place... | reverse complement strand
AAGAAGCAAGGTTACAAAGCTAGAGAAGATGAATCTCTTGGCATGCGTACTGGAAAAGAATCTACTAAGAAACAATCTATGAAAGCTCGTAGAGATGAATCTTATGGCAAATGGGGCAAAAGAAAATCTGGTAAGATTAATAAATAGGAATTTATTATGAGTATAATGGGGGCCATTCTTAAAGGAAAAAAGGCAGGCCAAAAAATGCTTCGTGCTCATCGTATTAAACACGGTAAGCGAGGAAAAACTATTTCAAGTGTTAAACCACTATCAGGTAAAACTCCTTGGTGGGTTGGTGCAGGAGGAAAAAATCCTGGAAAAAGAGCCGAGATCGTAAAAACTCATTTCTCTAACGTGCGTAGTGATAAAGTTGAGAAAGCTGAAAAAGCAGCTAAAGAAGGCAAGAAAAAACTTAAAGACCTGGTTGAGACTGGGCAAGCAGTAAAAATAGGGGAAAGGCATTTTAAAAAATAATGAGTAAAGTAGGAATTCAATTAAGAGGTACAGGAGCGGTTCGAACAGGTTTACGTGGTGGCGGAATCGCTAAACGTGGAACAGGCGTCGCTTTAAAAACAGGCGGCCGAGCTGCATTAAGATTTGGCGGTGGACGTACCGACCTATTAGAAGAACTAGGACGTGTTGAAGGCGAACATTCCAATAGAAATCGTAGAGCTGAAATATCCAGAGTTCATTCAGAATTGAATCGTGGCTATAAAGACGGCGGAAGAATAGGATTTAAAAAAGGTACTGACAAGAAATGGATTCAAAAAGCTACAGCTTCAATTAAAAAAAGAGGAACTAAAGGAAAATGTACACCGATTACTAAAAAAGGATGTACAGGCAGAGCTAAAGCTTTAGCTAAAACATTCAAGAAAATGGCTGCTAAGAGAAAAGCCTAATGGCAACCCGAATCAAATCAAAATTTAAAACAACTAAACTCATGACCCCTAAAGGGGTGACTGAACCTTATATTGGAAGTTATATTTCTGGTAAATTAGGTGGAGTTAAAGTTGCAAATGAAAGCTTAAAACAATACTATGGAAAGAAAGTAGATCCCAATTGGACCTCGAAAACTTAGTTTATAAACTGCGTCGTGGCTTAGAACGACGTATTCAATCGTTAGCTATCTCCGTTACATCAGGAGGGGTTGACAATATGGAAACCTACAAGTATATAATAGGTCAGATCAATGCACTGGAATCAGTGAAACAGGAAATCTCTAACCTGCTTGATGACAAAAAGGAGCTACGTGACGGAACCATTATCGACATTAAAAAACCAGGAAACTCTAAAGAAGTTCCCAAAGGAAGTCCCAAAGCATAAGAACGCTCTCGAAGAAAAATACAAGTCAGAACCTGTAAAAGAGATTACCAAAGAAACGACTAAATTACCTCAACCAACCGGTTGGAGAATTTTAGTGCTGCCTTTTAGAATGAAGGAAAAAACTAAAGGTGGAATTGTTTTAGGAAGCGAAACCCTTGAACGTCAACAAGTGGCGTCTCAATGTGGAAACGTATTAGCAATGGGAGGGAGTTGCTATAGCGATAAAGATCGTTATCCTGAAGGTCCGTGGTGCAAGGTCGGTGACTGGGTGGTTTTTGCCCGTTATGCTGGCTCACGGATTGAAATTGAAGGTGGGGAAGTACGGTTGCTCAATGAAGATGAAGTATTGGCAACGGTCAAGGATCCAACGGATATCTTGCATAAATATTAACCATAGGAGGAAACTATGCCTGAAGGAAATAAGATCAAGAAGGACGACGCCAAGGTAGACATCGATACGTCTGGACCAGAGTTCGATGTAACATTACCTGAGGAAAAAAAGGAAGAAGTCGTCGAGAAGGAAGAAACAGTTAAAGAAGTAATCAAGGACCAAGAACCAGAAAAAGAAGTTGAAGTTAAGGAAGAACCCAAGGAAGAACCCAAACAAGAAACTAAAGAAGAGGATACTAAACTTGAGGATTACAGTAAGGGTGTGCAATCACGAATTGCCAAACTTACGCGTAAGATGCGGGAAGCGGAAAGACAAAGAGACTCTGCCACCGAATACGCTCAAGCGTTAGAGACTCAAAGAAAAAGTGATCAGAAAAGATTTTTAAAAATAGACACTGATTATTGGAAACGATTTGAAACAAACATCAAAACCGGCATGGAATCGGCGCAACGAGAATTGGCCAGTGCCATTGAAGCGGGAGATGCAAAAGCTCAAGTCGAAGCTAACAAACGGATTGCAACCTTAGCATTTGATAATGCTAAATTGGAGCAAGCCAAAGAAAACAAAGAAGACGTCAAATTATCTGACGGTGGTAAATTACCAACACAAACTCCACAATATCTACCTGAACAACCTGCGGATCCTCAAGCGGAAACCTGGGCTGCAAAAAATAAATGGTTCGGTCAAAACCGAGCGATGACCTTTACAGCTTTTGAAATCCATAAGGACCTGGTTGAAAAGGAAGGGTATGACCCTAAATCAAATGAGTACTATACGGAGATCGACAAACGTATAAGAGTTGACTTTCCTAATAAATTTGATAAGGATAGGGGTATAGAAACGTCCAAGCCCGTTCAGTCGGTCGCTTCTGCAAATAGAAGCGTAAAACAAGGACGCCAAACTGTGCGACTCACATCTTCACAGGTCGCTATTGCGAAAAAATTAGGTGTGCCACTCGAAGAATATGCGAAACAATTAAAACTCACGAAGGAGGCATAAGCATATGAAAAAAGAACAAGATAAAACTTCTCGTGCGAGCTCAACACGGTCAAAGACTGAAAGACCAAAAGTGTGGACTCCCCCATCATCTTTAGATGCTCCGCCTGCGCCTGATGGATTTAGGCATAGATGGATAAGAGCAGAGAGTTTAGGGTTTCAAGACACTAAAAATGTCTCAGCTCGTTTGAGAGAAGGATTTGAATTGGTGAGAGCCGATGAATATCCCGATACTCAATATCCCGTAATTACCGATGGTAAATACGCAGGTGTCATTGGAGTTGGTGGCCTTTTGCTGGCAAGGATATCGGAAGAGATTGCGAAGCAACGAGCAGCCTATATAGATAGTTTATCTAGAGGGCAAGACGAAGCTGTAGAACACGATCTCATGAAGGAACAGCACAAGAGCATGCCGATCAATGTTGATCGACAATCTCGCGTAACCTTCGGTGGTACAAAGAAAAGCTAATTTTCTCGGGATAACAACCAATTCCCTATCACTGAATAATTTAACCGTTTACAGGTAAAACTGTAAACATATAGGAGTAATACTATGGCAAATCGTAATAGTGCTGGATTTGGATTAATTGCCCAAGGAACGTTAGGATCAAACTACACGAACCAAGGACAATCCAAATACTTTATAGAGTCAGCGTACGGTACGTCTATGTTCCAAGGATCATCTGTAAGGGTGGTAAATGGATACGTAACTACTGCGCAGGCAGCTATAACTAACACTACAATCGGTGTGTTGAATGGTGTATTCTACAATGCGGCTACAACTTTGAAGCCGACTTGGCAGAATTACTATTCTGACGTTACTCCAGCAAACAGCGAAAATACGACAGCTTTTGTTATGGACAATCCGTTTCAACTTTACAATGTTTCAGCGGATGCAGCAGTTCCACAAGCCGATCACCTTGAAACGTACGGCTTAACGGTAACAGCAGCAGGTTCCACTACAAGTGGACAGTCTAGTTCAGAACTAACGTATTCAACGCGTGACGCAACAGCGAACCAATGGAGATTATTACGTTCGGCTGAGGACCCTGAAAACTCCGACATAGCAAGTGCTAATTGCACTTTTGTCGTTGTTCAGAACCTTAACCAAATAAACTCTGGCGGTTTGACGACTGCGTCATAATAGGAGCATATAGACAATGGCAATATCACGAGCACAGCTAGTTAAGGAACTAGAACCAGGCCTAAATGCACTATTTGGGCTGGAATATAAACGGTATGATAATCAACATGCTGAAATTTACGTAACTGAATCAAGTGACAGGGCTTTTGAAGAAGAAGTCATGTTATCTGGATTCGCGAACGCTGAAGTTAAACCAGAAGGTCAAGGCATCGGATATGATGATGCTGAAGAAACCTACACTGCAAGGTACACAATGGAAACTATCGCTCTAGCATTTGCGATAACAGAAGAAGCTATCGAAGATAATCTCTACGACAGACTTGCTTCTCGTTATACAAAAGCTTTGGCTAGATCCATGTCCAATGCGAAAGAAGTTAAAGCAGCTAACCCATTGATTAATGGCTTGCCTCAAACGGCAACTTTTAAATCAGGGGATGGCGTTGCATTATTCTCTACAGCACACACAACTGTAAGTGGAACAAATGTTAAAAACACTTTAACAACTCAAGCAGACTTAAACGAAACTTCATTGGAAACAGCATTAATTGATATTAATGCGTTCACTGATGAACGAGGTTTAAGAATAGCAGCTAAAGGGGTCAAGATGATTGTCCCTTCAGGCAATCAGTTCAATGCTGAGAGAATTTTAAAATCTCAAGGTAGAACTGGTACTGCTGATAACGATCTCAATGCTATCTTTTCAATGGGAATGGTTCCTCAAGGATATAGAGTGAACAATTTCTTAACTGATGCTGATAGCTGGTATCTTATCACGGACGTACCTAACGGTATGAAAATGTTCCAAAGAACACCATTGACAACTGCAATGGAAGGGGACTTTGATACTGGTAATGTTAGATACAAAGCTAGAGAAAGATACGTTTTTGGCGTATCCGACTATAGAGGTATCTTTGGCGTACAAGGAGCGTAATCAATAAATTAGAAATGAGGCGGCCTTAAAACTGCCTCATTTCGACACTACAGTAAGAAATTCTCATATGAAAAACTTCAGAATACAAATTCGATATAATGGTTATTACGCGGACTTTAATGTTACGTGTGAAGACAGTGCCATAGGTATTGAAAAAGCAATCCTTGACAAACTAGGAAAAAATGAGGTAAAACTGGAGAAAGATGGATTTACTTCTAAACGGGGTAAATGGATAACCTATGAGGAGGTTACAAATGACCGAAGACCTATACACTACGAAACGGTCCTTGGAACTAGAGTGGCAACAGGAGCACCTGAAGGAAGGTAGATATACTTTACACATGGGACATATCGATAAAAAAATTCAGGAAATTGTTAAAGAGATCATTGCCAAAGAGTTTGAAGAACAAACGCTTCAAACTAAAATAAACGAAGCCAGGTCCGAAGTTTCGATAGCCACTTAAGCGCTATCAAAAATCAACTTTTCACTACAGGATACCTTGCGCTGGACGCAAATCTGCGTTATAGATTAATTACTATACAATTATTTAATGAATCTAGACGCGTATAGTCGACGGCCTAGAGACTAGATTCACAAACTAGGAGGATTATAATTATGGCAAATACAACGTTTTCGGGACCAGTAAGATCATTAAATGGTTTTATTAGTTTCGGACCTAAAGCAGTTGTTAGCTTAACCGCTGATACAACTTTGACAGTAGCTACTCATGCAGGTAGAATTTTAACTTGCAATGATGCAGATGGTGTCTTTACTTTACCGTCAATTACGTCGGGAAGTTCACAAGCTGCAGCTGGAGCAAATGATTACAACGTCGCAAGTAATCTTGGATGTACTTACACATTCTGGGTAGAAACAGCAGCAACAGACATGGATATCAAAACAGACGGAACCGATAAATTTTTCGGAAGTGTGTTTCTTGGTGTTAATGATGGTGCTGATGGAAAAACATTCATTTCTACTTCAGCAAGTAATGATGTACTTACTCAAAATGGCTCAACTAAGGGCGGACTAGCTGGCAGTTATGTACAATTTACTGCTATAGCGAGCGCTGCTTATTATGTCAGTGGGACTTTACTAGCATCAGGTACGCTGGTAACTCCTTTTGCTGACGCGTAATAAATAAAATAATGTGAGCTCCTTCGGGAGCTCACGACTAGGAGAATATATGGCAACACAAAATGTAAGACAAACCATAGCATTGGCGGCAGATGGACAAATACAAAAGTATGTAGGCACAAGTGCTACTACAATTACTAAAGCTAGAATCATGGCAGTACAGGCACAATCCAGTGCAGCTGATGGCAGCGTTAAAATTTATAATGAGGCCGACAGTTCTAAAACAGCTAGTAAATTAGTATTTGAAGCTAAGTGGGGAACTGCAGATAATTCTGATTTTTATGTGAAGATCCCAGGAGAAGGTATCTATTGTGATACCGGCATGTATGCTGATTTAACTAACTGTGATTTTTTAGTAGTTACTGGCACATTCACGTAAGAGAGGTAGCAAATGGCTAATACTACTTCTGGTACTTATACATTCGATAAGACTTTTGCGATTGATGATACCATTGCAGAAGCGTACGAACGTATTGGTCTAGTTGGATCATCAGGACATCAATTATTATCAGCAAGACGTTCCTTAAATTTACTTTTTCAAGAATGGGGAAATCGAGGAGTTCATTTTTGGGAAATAGGTCATGCGAATGTTAATCTTATTACTCCTGTAGCAGGCACAGGCGCAGGTAGAATTTATAAATTTTTTAGATCGAGTGGAGATGGCACTAATGCCGCTTGTACAGATAATGATGGCAGTACAACAACAACTGCTTTTTATGGCGTAACCGATATTATAAATTGTGCTTATAGAAAAGACTTAGCAAATACTTCGAGTCAAGCTGATACAGGCATGACTAAAGTTAGTCGAGATACTTATGCAGCTTTTGCTAATAAATTATCTACAGGAACCCCAAGTCAATGGTGGGTTCAAAGGTTCATTGACCATGTTTCATTAACCATTTACCCTACTCCAAGTACAACGGCTGTTAATGAAGGACACTTAAGTATTTATTATGTTCAAAGAATTCAGGATCTGGATTCAACTTATACAGATGCAACGGATCTTCCTTATCGATTTTTACCAGCAATGGTTTCAGGACTATCTTTTATTTTATCTCAAAAATTTGCACCTCAACGAACACAAGAATTAAAACTTTTATACGAAGATGATTTTGCTAGAGCATTGGCCGAAGACGGCTCTGCAGCGAGTACTTATATAACCCCTAAAACTTATTATCCGAACATCTAATGGCAGGCTCAAGATTTTCAAAAGGTAGACACGCATTATCGATTTCTGATCGATCAGGAGCAGCTTTTCCCTATATAGAAATGGTTAGAGAATGGAATGGAGCATGGGTTCATATTTCTGAATTTGAACCTAAACAACCTCAAATTCAACCAAGACCCGTGGGCGCTGATCCACAGGCCCTGCAGTTTGCGCGTACACCTCGAACAGAATTTTATGTACCAACGATTTTACCTAATAATCCTTTTTCAGCTACAGCTTCATCAACTACAGTAACGGTGACTCAACCGAATCATGGACGATATACCAATGATGCAGTTCGATTTAGAAATGTATCATTACCTGTTGGAAGTGTTACTCCTGTTATTTTAATGCTGGAAACAACTCTAGCATCAGATTTGACGGATTCGGCAACCTCTTTAACTTTAACTGATTCTACAGCTTTTCCTTCCACAGGTTATATTGTAGTTCAACCAGGAGCGGATGCTAATGAAACTATTAAGTACACAGCTAATAATACCGGGACAGGAGTTCTTTCTGGTTTAACTAGAGGCTCTTCAGCACCCACTTATAATCTTACGCCTTTAACTACAACGGCTTCGGCGCATTCAAGTGGAGATAAAGTTTTTGGTTCTTACATTATTACAAAAGTAGATGCTAATTCTTATACCTTTACATTGGTGACAGCAGCTACTACAACAGATGAAGGAGGAGGGTTTCCGGCTTTTGCAGGGCCGGTTAACTCTAGAGCATAATGGCAGGATGGACATACGCAACACTAACGACAGCAATTGGTAATTATACTGAAGTAGGAACAGGTGTTCTTACATCAACGATTACAGATCAATTTATTGAAAATGCAGAATTTAGAATGCTGCGTGATGTTCCCATCGATGCGGATCGAAAACAACAATCAGGAAGTTTAGTTTCAGGACAACAAACGATTAACTGTCCAGCGGGTTGTTTATTTACTCGAGGAATTCAAGTTTACACTTCAACCTCTGTTATCACGGGGGCGAATGTTTGGTTAATTAAAAGAGATCAAACTTTTTTAAATGAATATGTTGCCGCTAATACGGCTACAGGGAGTCCTAAATATTATGCACAGTTTGGAGGAGCTACAGGAACGACTGACACTACCTCAGGACGTTATATGATTGCTCCTGTTCCTGATGCCGCTTATATGTTTCAGGTCCATTTTAACGCTAAACCAACCGCTTTGAGCTCTAGTAATACAACAACTTGGATGAGTCAGAATTTTCCAAATGGCTTTTTATATGCCACTTTAGTGGAAGCTTTTAGCTTTTTAAAAGGCCCAATGGATATGTTGACACTTTATGAAAATAGATATAAACAAGAAGTAGAGAAATTTGCTGCAGAGCAAATTGGACGAAGACGAAGAGACGATTATACGGATGGTACGATTCGAATACCAATCGAATCTCCACCACAATAGGAATAAATTATGGCAAATACATCAGCAGTTTGTACCTCATTCAAAGTTTTACTCATGAAGGGTCAAATGGATTTTACTGCTTCTACAGGAGATACTTTTAAAATTGCAATGTATGATAGCGATGCAACGTTATCAGCATCCACAACTGATTATTCAACTTCAGAAGAAATTACAAATACTTCAGGAACTGCGTATACGGCAGGAGGAGAAGCATTAACTAATGTAACTCCTGTTTCAAGTAGCACGACTGCTTATACAGATTTTTCGGATGTCTCGTGGACATCAGCATCCTTTACTGCAAACGCGGCTCTTATTTATAATACGACAACTGGCACAGGCACAGGAACAACTGATGCTGTGGCAGCGATTGCGTTCGGTGGAGATAAAACCGCGACGTCAGGAACTTTCACAATTCAATTTCCAGCAGCAGCGGCTTCGACAGCTATACTCAGAATAGCATAGGAGAAGTACCATGGCTGATATAACTGTATCAGTAACAGGCGTCGAGGCGATTGTTAATGAGACTCGCTGGAACGCTCAAAATATACCATGGGGTGAAGGTGCATGGGATACAGGAGGATTTACCAGCAACGATGTAATTCCAGGATGGGGCCATTTATCATGGGGCCGAGCCAACTGGGGTGATTTAGATATTTACGAAGAAGGTTGGGGCAGATCTGCCTGGGGTGATGAACCTTGGGGTGGTACTCATAATAAAGATGTTCTTGTTTCCGGTGTCTCAGCTACAGCAAGTTTAGGAACCGCAAGCATTGCTATTGACGTTGTTCCAACTATTACTGGTTTAGAAGCCACTGCAAGTTTAGGAACTCCTACTGCAGTCATTGACGTTACTCCAAGCATTACGGGTTTAGCAGCAACTGCATCTGTTGGAGCTATTACTCCACCAGACCAAGTGATGGGTTTAACTGGACTCTCAGCAACTTCAGCTGTTGGAAGTATTACACCAGCTGATCAAGTTATGGGATTGACTGGAGTAGAAGCAACCATGAGTCTTGGTACTGTTACTATTCCAAATGTTGGCGTTCCATTAACAGGAGTTGCAGCAACTGCTTCGGTGGGAGCTCCAACTGTAGTTTCCGGAATTGTTGTAGAACCAACTGGACTAGAAGCAACCATGAGTCTTGGGTCTGTTACTATTCCAAACGTAGGAATTCCATTAACAGGATTTGAAATGACTGCTTCAGTAGGAGAGTTAAGTCCTGCTACAGTTACCGGAGTTACTTTAGATGCAATGACAGGATCTATCGGATCCGTGATCATTGAATCTAAATACGCAGTTAC
>Ga0208029_1001564_pt1 | contig 9889 bp, 10 predicted proteins | sample MalvireepMed_s12_FD_184242 | JGI IMG/M metagenome (GOLD analysis project Ga0208029, IMG submission 184242) | Marine viral communities from the Global Malaspina Expedition - Malaspina viral metaG DeepMed_s12 (SPAdes) (version 2) | ecosystem: Environmental > Aquatic > Marine > Oceanic | place... | reverse complement strand
TATGGAGATTACGAACTCTTGATTCCAGAGCATCCGCAAGTGTATGCGTACACACGTAGTTTAGGCGACGAGCAGTTTCTAATCGTACTCAACTTTAGCCAAGAGCAAACTTCAGTAGAATTAGAAGCACTCAGTAGCTTTTCAGAACTAAAAATCAACAATTATTCTAATCTAAAAAAGACTGCCAAAACACTAAGCCTTGAGCCCTATCAAGCGGTGGTTTTGGCAAAGTCTTAGCTACACTTTAGCGATTATTTAATAGGTAACAAGACTTTTGAAAAGGTTTGTATATGTAACTTCAAAATCAATCTAACCAAAATACAACCTATGGAAACCTCTTACTTTTTTAAAAATCTAAATATGGTCCCCGAAGTCTTTTTGGGGACTCTTTTTATTTTTCTGCTTGTGGTAATTCTCACTCGCATTTTTGGGTTGAAGAGTTTTAGTAAAATGACCGGTTTTGACTTTGTCATCACAGTGGCCATTGGTAACATTATTGGGATGAGCATCAATTCTAGTAAACCGGCAATTCTTCTGGGTGCTTTCATACTACTTGCGCTTTTTACCTTAAACTATGCAGTAACCCTATTGCGCTTTAAGTCTAAAAAAGCCGAAGATCTTATTGACAACGATCCACTATTATTAATGGAAAACGGTGAGATTCTAGAAGAAAACTTGAAAGCCAGTAAAGTCACCCAAGCTGAACTGCAATCAAAATTACGGGAAGCAAATGTGATCAGACTCAGTCAGGTGAAAGCGGTTATTTTAGAAACCACAGGAGAAATAAGTGTCCTTCACACCAATGACGCTAATATTACAATTGAAGACTATATTCTAGGTGATGTGGCGAGAAGTCGCTCCTAATCCTTCTAAAACTCAATTATACAGTAAAAGAACTGGTCAAACACTCAGTTAAACGTTTTAGCAATCCACTGAAAATCAAACCGCTTCAAGCAGGATAGCACAGGGTAGCTTTTAAAAAATCCTTCCCTAATTTTACAAATATTTAAGATTTTACATGTTTTGCGATATCGATTTCGCTAATTTAAGTTCATTTTAATAATTGTAACATATGAAGTTATCATTACGTTTTAACACTTTGCTGGTTTTCAGTTTCTTTTTTATTGCCGCTTTGGGTGTACTCTCGTGTGATTCAGATGACACCTTACCGGTAAGACCTGAAGAAACCAGCGTAGCTCAACTGCAGGCATTTTCAGCTAAATCTGGTAAGAACAGAGTACTTATCGAAGGTACCATTCCCGCAAACTCTAATATCACCGAAGTCACCATTTATTGGAATGACAAGGCAGATGCTAAAAGCATTTCTGTAAGCTCTAGCAGTGAAGAGCAACATATCGCTACCTTTATCGAAGACTTAGAAGAAGGCTTTTATACATTTGAAGCGCAAACGATTGATGCCTCAGGCAACGGGTCGGTAATTCTAACCGGAGGTTCTGAGGTTTATGGCGATCCTTATATAAGCACGCTATTTAACAGACCTGTAGACACCAATTATTTAAGCCGAAATGAACTAGAAATCGTTTATGGAGGAATGGATCTTACCACAGGTGTGATTGGTACCGAAATCATGTATGAGAATAAAGACGGTGAGATGGAAACCATTTATCTACCTATTGAAAATGATCAAGTACGTATAGAAAATTTCAAGAGAAATGCTTCTTACAGCTATCGCAGCCTGTTTATTCCTTCTCCTGTATCAATAGATACGTTTTATACAGACTATACCAGTTTTAAACCAGAGCCGCCGTTCCCAACCCTAGTTAATGCAGCAGTACCTTTCCTTGCTTCTTCGGTGCAAGGTAGATGGGGAATTCTACAAGACTGGACTACTACAGAACCTGTACGTGTGCACGCCGGAGGTCACGGTGGATGGGATGAGTGGAATAATAATATTTTCAACATTGAATCAGGATGGGGAGCTCCCGCCATTACCAACGGAAAAATCTATCAAACGGTAGAAGCTAAGCCCGGTGAATATGCCTTAGAAGTTTCGGTACGTGACAGTAACCATAGCGAGAGTGACGAAGGAGGATCGTACTTTGTAGTTGCCAAAGGTATGACCTTGCCAGATGTAGCCGATGTGACCACAGCTTCAGAAGTTTTGGTTTATGAACGCATTCACACAACCGCCGTAAGCAACCCGGAAACCTACAGACTTGAATTCTCTGTTGATGAAATTTCTGACATAACCATTGGACAGATCACTACACAATGGGGACAAACCCCTGGGCGTTTCTGTAACATTTTCTCTTTTGAAATTGTTGCCAATGAATAATTTATTTATTTGAACTAGCCTTCAAATAGAAAGGGGAACTTTTATTAAAAGTTCCCCTTTCTATTTTTTTGGTAAGTGATTAAGCTTACTTACTCGCCTGATCTAAAGCATCAAGATCTTCTTTATCTAAGGTTAATTTTGGCGCGTCAAAAATGGTTTTTAATTGCTTCTCACTCGTTGCGCTTGCAATAGGAGCACCTATATGCGGCTGCGCCATCAACCAAGCCAAAGAAACTGTAGCTTGTGACGTATTATGTTTATTAGAGACTTGATCTAATGCTTTCAACACCGCTAAACCTTTTTGATCTAAATATTTTTTCACACTGTCTCCCCGAACGCTTTTGTTAAGATCCTCTTCAGAACGGTATTTCCCGGTCAAAAATCCTGAAGCCAATGACCAATACGGGAAAACGGTAAGATTGTATTTTTGGGCTAAAGACGCATAGTTGCACTCGTAGCCTTCTCGCTCTACTAAATTGTAATGCGGTTGTAAAGCTTGATATTTAGGTAAATTATGTTTTTCTGAAGCTGCAAAAGAAGCTTCTAAACGTTCTGGAGAAATGTTTGATGCAGCAATGTGACGTACCTTACCAGCTTTAATAAGTTCATCATAAGCTTCAAGCGTTTCTTCAACCGGAGTTTTTTCGTCATCAAAATGCGTGTAATACAGATCAATATAATCGGTTTGTAAACGCTTTAGTGATTTATCAACCGCTTCCAGAATGTGTTTTTTACTCGTATCAACAGGATGTGTTCCGGTTTCCCCACCTACTTTAGTCGCCATTATGATTTGATCTCTATTTCCGCGAGATTTCATCCATTTTCCTAAAATAGTTTCAGATTGACCTCCTTCTTTTCCGTCAACCCAATACGAGTACATATCTGCGGTATCAATAAAATTGAATCCGTGATCGACAAAGGCATCAAGAATTTCAAATGATTTTTTTTTGTCTAAGGTCCAACCAAAAACATTTCCACCTAAATTAATAGGTGCCACATTTAAGTCAGTTGAACCAATTTGTATCTTTTTCATTACTTCTTATTTATTAATTATTGTCCTATTGATTTTTCCATAAGTATGCGCCACACGTTCATAGGGAGCCATTCTTCATAGTTTTTCCAATGTTTATATTTTGGAAGCTCTACCGTATTGGGAATTTTAAACAGATTAGTCCCATTATCCAGCTCTGTTTGAACTGCCTCGTACAAATCGTCAAAATAGTTTTGCATCAACGTGAGATCTTTGCGTGTACCTAGCGCGCGCACGTGTGACATTAATAAAGTGTCAAAATCGAGTTCCTGTATTTTTTTAAGAGATGCCACCCAGTTTTTAGGGTCAGCGTCTGGGAGATAAGCATAAAGCACGCGATCTGGTACCACGAGATCAATTGTAAATACAATGTTATGCTCGGGAAATCTAAAAACAGTCATTCCGTCTCCGTGATTTCTTCCGTAGAAAGACAATTCGAGTTGTTTATTTCCTATAGCATAGGTGGTATCGGTTCCCGTCCAGGTCTGATCTGGCATCAACACCGCCGGATTAGGCGTTATCGTTTCAGCCGCTTTCTTATGACTAATGATCGTTGCACCTTCTTCTTTAAAAATCTGAGCTCCACTTATGTGATCCCAATGATTATGGCTGTAAAACACCGTTTTAACCGGCAAGTCAGTCACGTTATTAATGGCTTTCATTGTTGCCTCAGCGTGTCTTTCATCTAAAGGGTCTATCACCACTACTGAATCGTCAGTTACATAGAAACAAGAATACGTGCGGTCACCCACCATATACAAGTTATCTTCAACCTTGATCGTTTCTATTTCCTGCGCTTGAACCAAAAACCCGAGAAGGATGGCAATCGCTACTGTGATTGTATTCCTCATAGCTATACAATATAATTTGCTACACCTCCATCTACTCGTAATGCCGCTCCGTTTGTTGCTGCCGAAAGCGGACTCGCAACATACACGACCATATTGGCAACTTCCTCTGTCTCTGCAAATCGTTGAATTAAAGAAGTAGGTCTACGCTCTTCAAAAAAGGCTTCAACAACTTTTTCTACTGAAGTATCCTTATCCTTTGCAGTTTCTTTTAGGTCGTTGGCATTAGCTCTACTCATTGTTGGCCCCGGCAATACGCTGTTTACGGTGACATTAGTTCCCTTACTCAGTCTTGCCAGACCTCTTGAGATCGCAAGCTGCGCAGTTTTACTGAAGCCATAATGCACCATTTCGGTAGGAATATTAAGCGCAGATTCACTCGAGATAAAAATGATACGCCCTTCATTCTTTTTAAGCATTTTAGGGAAGTAATGTCTGGCTAAACGTACGCCACTCATCACATTTACTTCAAACATCTCAAACCACTCCTCATCTGTGATATTTTCAAAATCCACTTGATTAAAAATCCCCACATTATTCACGAGAATATCTACATCAGGAAGCTCTTCAAGCAGGTGATCAATATCATCTTTTTTTTCGAAGTCAGCAGCAACACCTGTAATTGACTGGTTACCAGTTTCCTTTTTTAATTCTTCAATAACCGCTGCGATGTCATCTGCTTTTCTTCCATTAATGATAACGTGCGCACCTTCTTGTGCAAGTCCTTTTGCAATGGCTTTTCCTATTCCGGCTGTTGAACCGGTTACCAATGCAGATTTTCCTTTTAACTTTAAATCCATATTTTTTTTGTTGTTAGTTGTTTTTGCTCAATAGTCCTTTATTGTACTCTGAAAACAAGAAGAGTATGGCCAGGTATAAGCCATAAAACAGTTGAATACCAATAGCCGACCAATTTTCTTGAAATGAACATCCAAAAATGAGCACACAAATGAGTAAAATGCCCACAGCAGCAGTCTCCTTTGCTTTAAAACCAATGATAAGCGCGATCCCTAATAGTAATTCAACAAAAGGGAGTATAAGGGCGAAAGGCTTAACGAGCTCAACCGGCAAATAAGTTTCTGCAAAGGAGCTTGTCATACCCTGAGCAAAAGCGCTCAGTTTAGGAATACGTATAAACCCGTGTCCCAAAAAACTAAAGCCTATGGGCAATCGGGCTAAAGTATAGGCTGCGTGTTTGTTTCTCATAGTTTAAGTTTATCTCATCTAAGAAAATTCACTTTGATTCAATCGGATGATCTGACTTAGATCTTTAAGACTTCAAAAAAAACTTTTCTTTTTCTACTACGAAATAACAACAGATTAATATCAAGACCCTTGTAAAAACATATTATTAAACTGTAATTTTACATTATGAAACGTTATACTCAGTTTAACAGATTAATTGTAGATGACTTTACTACCGATGTCTGGACGCATCCACTACATAACCACAATCATTACGAAGTTATCTTTATCAGGTCTGGCTCTGGTATTCATCATTTGAATAATAGTTTGGTTCCTTATCACGCAGGACATTTGTATTTATTAGGTCCTGAAGACGAACACGAATTCATCATTGAGGAGCCTACAAACTTTGTATACTTCAAGTTTACCAAACTCTACTTTGACACGTTTGACGGTGAAAATCCTGCCGTATGGAATCAACACATTGACAAACTACTCAGTAAAAAATGGAGCCGAAAGCGCAATCTGCTGAAAAACAAAGAAGACATAAACATCGTTGATGATCTCTTTAAACTTATTGTAACCGAATATGAACGAAATGCATTATTGAGCAAAAAATTGGTCAACCATCATTTCAAAGCGATTTTATTGGTACTGAACAGAAACGGACCCAATTGCGATAAAAAACAACAACGAAGAGCAGATTCTGACATCACCGAGGCCTTGCTGGAATACATCGAACTCAATATTTACGACCCAAAAAGTGTATCTCAAAAAGAGATCGCGCGGTATTTTCATTATTCTCCAAATTATATCGGTATCCTCTTCAAGAAAAATATTGGCTCTTCGCTTAAAAAATACATACAAGATTATCGTTTTAATCTTTTAAAACAACGACTCAAACACGGTCATCAGAGTACCAAACAACTCAGTCTTGATTTTGGGTTTACAGACGAAAGTCACCTGCACAAATTCGTAAAAACACAGTCAGGAAAAAGTCTTATAAGCTTAAAAGAAGAACTCGTTCCTGAGATGATTTTGTAAAAATTCCCGTAACTCATCTGTAAAGGATAGTATTTCCCTTCAGATTTAACACATCAGACCAAAACATTGACACCATCTTTTAAGAAACTAAATATCAGATAATTAAAATTTTAAATTATGTGAATTTTTAGATTTCCAGCTTAACATTGCTTAACAGAACCGCTGTTTTTTTTAATATTTCTTAAGCAGCGACGTGTAGGATATAGCCCTAGCTTAGTACTAAACATTTAAAATCTAAAAAGATGAAACGTTTATTTATATATACAAGCACGGCAATTTTATCACTAGCATTATTTGCTTGCAATACCAACACGGCTAAGAACGATTTGGCACGAAATGAAGTCGTAGAGCAACAACCTCAAAAACCCGAGTCACCCGAGGTTGTAGTTCCCGAAGGTTATAATTTATACAAAAGTGCGAACCTTATGAACGGTTGGAAACTAAATTTTCTGCATCCCGAGCACGCATCAGTTGAAGGCAAAGGAAATCAATTGACGATTCGATATACGGGTGAAGACAATTCTTTTTATGGTGGATTAACTGATGGATTTATTGTTTCTATGACGATGAGTACTGATGAAGCTTTGGAGCAAAGGATTGAAAATAATACTCCGGAGAAAATAGGTAAGTATGAGGTGTATTCTTACCGTGCATTAAATAGCATTGGTTCTGCACAAGTTGATCACTATTTAATTCAATTGACCGAAGCCGGAGATTCACAACCGGTTTATGCCGATTTCTCGATGGCCGTAAAAGGTAATTCTGAAAAGGAGTATAAAGCTTTGATAGAAGAGATTTTTGAGTCGATGTCTTGGACAAAGACAACAGTATAAACACCTATAACTAACTAATTAAAAAGGCGCCGATGGCCCTTTTTTTATTTATAACTGCGGAAATTTTATCGCTTTAAATTCGGTAATAATTTCAGCTACAACTTCTGCAGCGGGTTTAATTTCGTGAATGAGTCCGGCAATTTGACCTATTTCTAGTTCACCCTCTTCAAGATCGCCCTCAAACATTCCCTTTTTTGCTCTTCCGCGTCCTAATAGTGCGCTCAATTCTTCTTTGGTTGGCGTATTTTCATAAAGACGCTTTACGTCTGTATAGAACTTATTTTTCAGCAATCTTACGGGAGCAAGCTCTTTTAAAGTGAGTTCGGTAGCGCCCTCTTTAGCTTCAACTACCAGATCTTTAAATGCTTGATGACTGCTTGCTTCAGGCGTAGCAACAAACCTACTACCTATTTGTACGCCATCTGCTCCCAAAATCATCGCAGCGAACATTCCCTTTCCTGTTGCAATACCACCCGCGGCAATTAAAGGAATTTCTACCTGCTCTTTCACCATAGGAATCAACGTAAAAGTCGTCGTCTCCTCGCGACCATTATGGCCTCCTGCTTCAAAACCTTCAGCCACGACAGCATCAACACCTGCCTCTTGGGCTTTCAACGCAAATTTTACACTACTTACTACGTGTACGACTTTTATACCGTGATCTTTCAAATGCGTAGTCCAGGTTTTAGGATTTCCGGCGCTGGTAAATACAATTTGAACTCCTTCCTCGATAATTATTTGCATCAGTTTATCGATATCAGGATACAGCAGTGGTACATTTACGCCAAAAGGCTTTGTAGTTGCTGCTTTACACTTTTGAATATGTTCACGCAGTACTTCAGGGTACATAGAACCGGCGCCAAGAAGTCCCAGACCACCGGTATTACTCACTGCACTGGCGAGTTTCCAGCCGCTGTTCCACACCATTCCGGCTTGAATGAGTGGATATTCAATATCAAAAAGTGCTGTGATTCTATTCAAAATAAAAGTTTATGAGATTACGCCGCTTCCTAAGCATTCGTCGCCATCATACCAAGCAACAAATTGCCCTTCACTAATCGCAGATTGTGGATTTTCAAAGGAAACAAAAAGCCCATCTTCTACTTTATGCAACCAGGCTTTTTCAAGCGGCTGGCGGTAACGAATGCGCGCTTTAGTTTCTCTAACTTCTCCTTCCTGAAGTTTTAGATCTTCTCTAATATAATGCACCTCATCCTCTTGAACGAACAAAGCGCTGCGCAACAATCCCGGATGGTTTTTCCCTTGACCGGTATAGATCACATTTTCTTCAACGTCTGTATCTATCACAAAAAGCGGTTCTGGCGTACCTCCTACGGCAAGACCTTTGCGTTGTCCTTTTGTGAAATAATGTGCTCCTTGATGCTTCCCTACAACCTTACCATCAGCAATGCTGTATTTAGGTTTTTTAGCGAGAACAGCAACATCAGTCACGGCGACATCAGCATCATTAGTTTCTTGAAAATCATTGATTTTTTCTTGTGCCTTTTCCGCAGAAATTTCAACAATCACGCCTTCTTTCGGCTTTAATTTTTGCTGAAGAAAATCAGGTAAGCGTACTTTCCCGATAAAGCATAAACCTTGAGAATCTTTCTTTTCTGCAGTCACCAAATCTTGTGCTTTTGCTATTTTACGCACTTCGCTTTTCTGCAAATGCCCAATAGGAAATAAGGTTTTGGCAAGCTGTTCTTGAGATAACTGACATAAGAAATAAGACTGATCTTTATTAGCATCTGCACCGGCTAGCAACTGATATATTGGTTTACCGTCAACTTCAGTCTCGCCTCGCTGACAATAATGTCCTGTAGCCACATAATCTGCACCCAAATCGAGCGCGATCTTCATAAAAACATCAAACTTGATCTCGCGATTGCACAACACATCAGGATTGGGTGTGCGTCCCATCTCATATTCCCGAAACATATAGTCTACAATACGCTCTTTGTATTGCTCACTCAAATCAACCGTTTGAAAGGGAATCCCAAGCTTTTCTGCAACAAGCATTGCGTCATTACTATCATCAAGCCAGGGGCATTCATCTGAAATGGTCACCGAATCATCGTGCCAGTTCTTCATAAACAAACCAATCACATTATAACCGGCCTTTTTCAACAAATATGCTGAGACGCTACTATCTACACCACCACTAAGGCCTACTACTACGGTTTTCATACAGTTCAATTTGAATGCTAAGTCGAATACTTCTGTGCAAAATTACGAAAACAAAGAGCGTATTTCTAAAAAACGAAAAGCTTCAGTAAGGTACTGAAGCTTTTCAATTTGTATTGGGACAAAGAGGATTATTTATTGCGCTGCTGTTTTTCAGCTTGCTCCATCATTTCAGAAAACTTCTGAGAGAATTTGCTCTTCTTTTTCGGCTTTGCTTTAGCTGTAGCGATCTTCGCGTGAATTTTATCTTCATCTAAAATAAAATTCTTGATCACTAGCATAATTCCGATGGTAATCAGGTTTGAAATAAAGTAGTACAAACTCAATCCACTCGCATAATTGTTGAAGAAAAACAACATCATAATTGGTGATAAATACATCAGGAATTTCATATTCGGCATTCCCGGCTGCTGTGTTTGCTGCATACTTTGACCCGTTGTCATCGTCATATAAATGAAGATTGCAA
>Ga0208029_1001557_pt1 | contig 9908 bp, 6 predicted proteins | sample MalvireepMed_s12_FD_184242 | JGI IMG/M metagenome (GOLD analysis project Ga0208029, IMG submission 184242) | Marine viral communities from the Global Malaspina Expedition - Malaspina viral metaG DeepMed_s12 (SPAdes) (version 2) | ecosystem: Environmental > Aquatic > Marine > Oceanic | place... | reverse complement strand
ATCATGCCCCCCTGACACTTGCAGCAGCGGAGGGGCCGATTCTACCTGTATATATTTTTGAGCCGGCTATATGGTCACAGCCAGACATGAGTTACAGACAATTCGCGTTTCTTAAAGAGTGCCTATACCAGCTAAATGAAGCACTCAGCGTGTTGGGGTGTCCATTAATCGTTAAAGTCGGTGATGCTGTCAGCATTCTGGAATCATTGAGGCAAAAATATAATGTCACATCACTATGGTCGCATCAGGAGACCTGGAATGGTTGGACATATCAGCGGGATATTGCTGTTCAGCATTGGGCTGATAAACATCAGATCAACTGGCATCAACCTCGTCAGCATGGTGTTATCAGACGGCTTAAAGACAGAAATGGGTGGGCCAAGCGCTGGTATCAACATATGAGTCAGGTTTGTTATATCTGTCCTGAAAATCTGACCGGCCCAAGCGAAAAAAATGATTATCTGCCAAAGGCCGACAAACTCGGCTTAGTTGACGATGGTTGTGTTCAACGGCAATTAGGAGGACGGGAGCGAGGACTTCGCCTGTTAGATACGTTTTTGTACGAACGAGGACAGGGATACACTAAGGAAATGTCTTCACCGCTAACAGCGGTTGATAGTTGTTCCCGGCTTTCACCTTATCTTGCATTTGGCACTTTATCGATTCGTGAAGTCTACCAGGCCACTGAGCAACGTATTACCAGTATCAAACAAAGCGATACACAAGCGAGATCACAATGGCGACAAGCAATGCGTTCATTCTCAGCCCGTCTTCGCTGGCATTGTCATTTCATGCAAAAACTGGAGGATGAACCGCGTATTGAGTTTGAGAATATGCATACGATATACGATAGCTTGCGAATGTCCGATATCAATCAGACATATTTTGATGCCTGGCGAAGTGGATTGACCGGGTTTCCTATGATTGATGCCTGCATGCGAGCATTAATTGCTACAGGCTGGATAAACTTTCGTATGCGAGCCATGTTGATGAGTTTTGCCAGTTATCATCTCTGGTTAGATTGGCGGCAACCAGCATTATATCTGGCCAAGTTATTTACGGATTACGAACCAGGTATACATTACCCACAGGTACAGATGCAGTCTGGGACCACGGGCATTAATAGTATTCGAATCTATAACCCTATCAAGCAGGGTATGGAGCAAGATCCCCAAGGCGACTTTATCCGACAATGGATACCTGAATTAGCTGATATGCCAGCACCGTTTATTCATCAACCATGGACTCGTCCTTCATTGATGAACGGGTATCCTGCACCCATTGTTGATGAAAAGTCAGCTCGAAAATCAGCTGCACAACGACTTTATGAATTAAGGAAGCAATCACAACATAAACAAGAAGCTGCAATTATCGTTAAAAAACATGCGAGTCGAAAAAAAACCGCAACGAACAAGAAACAAAAAACATCATCGTGGCAACAAGGTGAGTTGCCTCTTTAAATAAATCCAAAGCAAATTTGCTGCAATTGCCTAATGTTAGCCATGTGTACTTCAACGAATTTATCATTTATTTCTACTCACGACTTCATGAGCTGATGACAGGCATAAATGTCGCTTCATCTTAATGTTGGTTTAACACGGTTTGTGTTACATTGCGCGCCTTCCCAATAAGCCATTTGAGCACATGACTTCGCAAGACACAGCGTCACATTCTTATTCATTACCCTGGGTTATTTTTGCCCTGGCTATCGGTGGTTTCTGCATTGGCACCACAGAATTTGTGGCAATGGGATTGATTCAGGAAATCGCTGCTGATCTGAAGGTATCCATTCCTTCGGCGGGACATTTCATTACTGCTTATGCCTTAGGTGTGACGGTCGGTGCGCCTGCATTGGCTATCCTTGGGGCTAAGTTGCCACGTAAAACCTTGTTATTGGGTTTGATGTTGTTTTATGGCTTGGCTAATGCGATGACCGCGTTTGCAGATAGCTCAACAACCATGTTGCTTAGTCGATTTATCGCTGGGCTACCTCATGGTGCTTATTTTGGTATTGCTTCACTGGTTGCAGCTGATCTGGCCGGACAACATCGCCGCGCCACAGCCATTGCTCAAGTGATGATGGGACTCACCATTGCCAATGTCATAGGCGTGCCTTTTGCTACCTGGTTAGGCCAATCTTTTGGCTGGAGAACGGGCTTTGAGTTTTCTGCGATGATTGCATTGGCGACCATTTTTGCGATTAGCTTTTGTGTGCCACGCATTGCGCCACATGCTTCAGCCAGTTATCGATCGGAACTAGCGGGTTTTAAAAACATCAATATGTGGCTGACCCTGGCCATAGGTGCGATTGGCTTTGGTGGCATGTTTTCTGTTTACAGTTATGCCTCACCAATTTTGACGGAATATACTGGTGCCAGCATTAAAGTGGTTCCCATGGCCTTAGCTGTATTCGGTACTGGTATGGTGATTGGTGGCCTCGTTGCTGGCTGGTTAGCAGATAAACATTTGAACAAAACCATCGTTGCTGTGCTGGTCAGTTCTGCTATTGCTTTTGTGATAGCGGCATTCAGTATGACGCAACTTTATTCAGCGGTTGCGGCCTTGTTTTTGATTGGTTTTACTGTCACAGGTTTAGCGGGTGTGTTGCAGATTCGCTTAATTGATGTAGCAGGGGAGGCACAAGCTCTGGCCGCCTCGCTTAACCATTCGGCATTTAATGCAGCGAACGCCCTTGGTGCCTTTTTAGGTGGTTTTGTGATTAGTCAGCAAATGGGCTGGGTAGCACCGGTCTGGGTGGGCTTATTTTTAAGTTTGTCAGGTCTTGCGGTATTTAAACTCGCACTTACTGTTGAAGCTCGTACAAATTAACAAAAGTAGCTGTTATTCAACATGATCTATTAACTATCGTTAGTGAAGTTGTGCTCCATTTTCCGACAATAATAATTCGAAGTTATCACTCGTGACTGGTTTGGAAAACCAGTAGCCTTGAGCATAATCACAGCCAACGGATTTTAGAAAGTTTAACTGTGCTTCGTTCTCAACCCCTTCGGCAATGACTTTTATATTAAGCTTGTGTGCCATGACGACAATGGCTTCACACATCGCCTGATCATCGTGGTTGATATGAATATTCTGAATAAAAGTACGATCAATTTTTAGGTAATCAACATTCAGCTTTTTTAAATAAGCCAATGAAGAATATCCAGTACCAAAATCATCAAGTGAGATTTCAATGCCCGCCTGTTTTAACATGCCTAATCGTTGTTCAGTCATTGGGCCTTCATTCATCATCACACCTTCAGTAATTTCCAGGGAAACTGCCTTATTGCTAAGGGCTTTTTGTGATAAAAAATCGGTCCATTCCTGGAGATCGCAAGATTCGTTTTGAAATTGTTTAGGCGATATATTGATGCTGAGCTGAAAGTTTTCTTTAAATTTTTCCTGCCAGGATTTCACTTGAGAGGCACTCTGGCGGAATACCCAATCGCCTAATTCACATATCAACCCAATATCTTCGGCTATTGGGATAAATTCATCTGGGCTAATGTAGCCGAGTTCTGGATGTGTCCACCTCAGTAGAGACTCTGCTTTATCAATCATGCCAGTTTCAAGGTTAACTATGGGCTGATAATGTATTGAAAACTGGTCTGAACCCATCGAGTTTCGAAGATGTTTTACGATCTCCGTTTTGTTAAGGGCATGCTGCGCCATGGAAACATCAAAAAAAGAAAATTTGTTACGACCAGAGAATTTTGCATGATACATCGCCTGATCAGCATGCTTGAGTAGTTCTTGAGTTGATTCACCATGCTCAGGAAATAGAGCAATACCAATACTAAATGAAAAATAGAGTCTTTCGTCGTCTAAAATAAATGGGGATGACATGGCATCCAGCAGTTTCTGAGCAACCGTACTTGCATCTTCTGCTGAGCACATGTCTGTCAGACACACGGTAAATTCATCACCGCCTAATCTGGCGATCAGATCATCTTCACGGATACACATTTTCAAACGTGATGCCGTTTCTCTAATAACGGCATCTCCGATATCATGACCCAAGGTGTCATTGATATCTTTAAAGTTATCAAGATCAAGAAACAAAATGGCGCAGAGTTGATTATTTTTTCTGGAAATAACAAGCGAGTCTTCCAGGCGCTCCATAAACGCACGTCGATTAGGTAAGTCTGTTAAAGGATCGTTATATGTTAGCCTGCAGATGGCTTCCTCTGCTGCCCTACGTTCGGTGATATCAGCAAAGATTGAACAATAATGTGTGATTTCACCAGTACTGTTCGTGATGGCATTAATGGTTATCCATTCGAGAAATAATTCACCATTTTTGCGTTTATTCCAAATTTCACCGCTCCATTTCTTTTCTCGAGAAAGGGCTGTCCACATTTCTCCATAAAACTGTTTATCGTGCTTACCCGAACTCAGTATTCTCGGATTTTTACCAAGAATTTCATGTTGCTTAAAGCCTGTAATTTGAGTGAATGCAGTGTTAACGGCGATGATTTTATTGTCATGACTAGTTATTGTCATTGCCACAGAACTGTGAAAAAAAGCTGATGAAGTGATGTGAATCAGATCATTTTTATCAGATTCTTTACGGCTATCTGATATGGCGTTGAATAGATTATCCAGACTGGTAGGTTTTAAAGGACATTGTTCCTTTGCCAGGCAAGGCAAATCGAAAGGTGAAGATATCACTTCATAATTTTCATTAATTAAAATGATATTGATATTGTTATTAATGTGACGAAGTTTATGAATAGTGCAGTCTGGCATGTTCCTAAGAAAAAAAGTCTCAGCAACGATGGTGTCAATGGCATATTGTTTAAATAAAGCTAATGCATTATCGCAATTATCAGCAGTCAGATAATTACTTATGTGAGAGCCAAGTAAAGTGCTAATTTTATTTTCTGAGTATTTATCTTTGCCCAGATAAAGAACACTCAGTTTTGCCTCTGACGAGGTTCTTGATATCGTCGATGTCATTGACTAATACTCTTTCTGGCTGTTAGTTAATGACCTCATTACAAACAATAATAAATGTAAACATTTGTCATTGTTTGGAGTGAGATAGGTTGGGCCGGTTTTTAATAAACCATGCTTTAAAACAACAAAAGAATGTTTATTCTGTATGGTTTGGTTGTTCGTTGGCACTGTCTCTATATCCCAATCAGCTATGTAGAAAAATGTTATTTTTTGATTAAATTCACACGTTAGTTATAAGGTTAAATAACCATATAATTAACAAGGTTGTCAATGAACATTTTTACAGTGCTTGGAGAGAGTTGGAGATTGATATATAAGCGAATAATCCAGTGGAATCATGTAATTCAGATTATGTGCTGTTTGTCTGAATACTTGTTCATTACCCAGACTAAAACCGATATATTAGCGCATTATAAAAGACTAATATAGCTCACCAAATATCTCTAAGTGGGTAAGGTAAAGCCGTACATCAAACTCAAGCTGATGGTAGTCAGGTTGCATGTGGGTGCAGAGTCTATAAAAGGCTTTGTTATGGTCTTTCTCTTTTAAATGCGCCAGTTCGTGAACCACAATCATATTCAAAAATTCTATCGGTGCAGTTTTAAATACGGAGCCAATACGCATTTCATTTTTGGCTTTTAATTTACTGCCCTGAACGCGTGAGACATAACTGTGTAAACCCAAAGCATTATGCAGGACATCCAGTTTGTCATCATAAATCACTTTGCTGAGTGGGCTCGATTGACGCAGATTCTGGTTCTTCATATCCATCACATAGGCATACAACGTTTTATTAGTTTTAATGTCATGTGTGTCTGGATATTTTTTTAGCAGAAACTGGCCGAGTGTTTTTGCTGATATAGCGGCGCTGACTTGATCGAGAACAGGGGCAGGGTAACCTGATAAATATTTTAGTGCCGACATAGTGATTGCCTTGTTTTCTGCTTTTTATTTCTTTGATAACCGACTCTGCGTTTTCATCAGCTACTCGCTTGACTATTTAAGCGTGAAAAGCCATAAATGGACATAGTTTTTTACTGTTAACTGGCTTTTCATGAATAGTATTTGTGTTTAAAAAAAGGAAGCAAAATGCAGAAGGTGTTAGCGAAAGAATCAATGAAGTTTCTCAAGCTTGTGGCTGTAGGATTATTGCTCATTATTGTACTTATTCTGGCCGGTGAAAAGCTAAGTGGTATAGAAGCGCTGATACTGGCTTTGCTGCCTTATCTGCTTTACCAGATATACTCAGCCATTCAGTCAGAAAAAAAACGCAAGAAGAAATAAACCAACATTGTCTTGTTTTGCGGTAATAAAAAGGTCAAATACACTGACTTATTGAATCAGAATAAAACGAGCTCAACCACGCACAGCCAGACAATAATTGTTCTTACCCTGACGTTTAACATCATACATTGCTCTATCTGCGACTTTGACCAGTTCATCAAAGGTAGTGCCATGTTCGGGAAAAAAGGCGATACCGATACTGACACCAATGCTGACTTGCCTTGTTTCTTTTTCTGAATAAGTGAATTCGATGGGTGTTTTCAGTTCATCGATAAGCTTTTGGGCAATGATTTCCACGTCATCTCTATCCGTTAGATCATCAATCATCATAACGAACTCATCACCACCGATACGTGCCAACTGATCTGCTTGACGCAGGATACAAGTAAACCGCCCAGCTACTTGCTGCAACACCTGATCGCCCGCATCGTGACCCCACGTGTCATTGACCGATTTAAAGCCATCCAGGTCTAAAAACATCACAGCGATTTGTTGATTTTGGCGCTTAGCTTTAGCCAAATAATTATCGGCATGTTGTTGCAAATAATGCAGAGATGGCAGGCCGGTAATAGCATCAAAATGCGCCTGCTTCTCTAATTCGATTTGCGCATGATGGGCTGCTTCTAACGCTTGATGAAGTTCAGTGACATCATATTCAGTGACCAACATTAAAAATTCTGCCGTTAATGGGTGGCGTGTGATGCGAATATCCAGCGTATGTTGGCGAAGGCCTGCACTGGTTTTCATCATATGCGTCCAACGTCCAACCCGTTTTTCAGTGGCATCCTTTAAACGTTCAATCCCTTCTTCGAGCTTATCAAAGCGGGCAGTGAAGGCATTTCTATCACTATCAAGTTGTTGTGGAATGATGTGTTTATAGGCTTCTGTGGCTGCTGGGTTTTCGATGACGATATCACCGGAGAAGGTAAAGGTACTAACTAATACAGTGGTATAGCGCATGGCTTCAACAAGCAGTAAATTTTCAGGCGTTTCACCGAGTTCGACTTGTTCGTTGATATAAGCAATGATGGCACGATGACGTTCAGGACCCACTAAAACCGCGCGATGTAACATATACAGTGTTTTGGCTTTGCCGTTTGGGTAGGTTGTCCATGGGTCAATGCTAAGACCATTTTTAGCGGCTAATTCAAAGGTTTGGTGCATTCTATCTTTTGCACCTTGGGTATCACCCGATAGATCTTTATTTATCAGTTCATCAACTGAGTTGAGTCCCCAAAACGTCAGCGCTGCTGCATTACCCCACCACCAACCATGTCTATCGAGATCAAAAATCCAGACGATGTTAGGAATCAATTCGTAAAGACCAAGCTCATCTAAACTTTTGATATGGGTAAGGTGACTGTAATCAGAGGTCATGAATGAAGTTAATTTATCGTTTGTGTGTAGTGCTACTGAGTCTTAACCCTGATTATCGCATAAGCAGACATTTTTGCAGAAGGTATAAGCTGGAGCACATATTTGTGCAAAAAAGTACTGATGGCTTAGACCGGCTTCTAAATATAAACAGGTCTAAGCCAAAATTTTTATTTTAGTGACGTAACGATATCAGCAAGATTAACGTCGAACCGGAGACCCAAAATAAAAATATTATCTAAGTCTTTTTTACGTCCAGGCTCAGAGAATTGATCGGGATTGATGATGTACTGAATATTTGGCTGAACACGAATTTGTGGTGTTAATTGATAACCATAACTCAGTTCCATCATGACTTGATTATTTGCTGGCGTCCCTGAGCCACCATTGAGTTTCCTTGCCAGTGTTAAGTCTTTCATCGCATCTCGGCTATAGTGTTGTTGGGATACGACAAAAGCGACTGTATCGTCGTTTCGGCTATCGAAAGTGCCACGCTTAACGAAGCCACCTTGTAATTGATAATCTACGGCTAACTCTCCGGAGCCTTTTGTTAATGCGGCGCCGAAGATGGTGAGACTGCGTTTTGAGTCAGGATCCGGGCGATAAACGACTTGTTCAAAGCGAGCAAATATACCGGAACGCCCGTTTAATTCTTCGTATGGATTGCCTGTCTCGACCGCATTATTACCTGCACTATCTTTTAGAGGATCTGAGTAATCTGTTTTGTCATACCAGCCACCAAATTCATAGGTACGAGGGTAACGATCAGTGTCCCAGCTGGTTTTGTATCCCAAGGTGAAGGGCACGATAAAGCCGTTTGATTCATGAGTATTCCATACCACGCCATGATCACCGTCATCTTGATGCCCGCTATTGTCTTCATACACACCAATATGGGCGTAAACGTTTGGTGTGATCCAATACTTGGAGCGAGCTGCCCAACTGGATACTGGCCACCAGGTAAAGCTGCTGGTACGAAAAACAAATGTTGGATTGCCACAAGCAGCATTATTTTGAAAGTACTGACAAAGCTCAGATCCTAAGAAGTTAATATTGGCCACCATCCGGCCAGCTTCAAGTTCAAGTTTGCCATCGAAGAAATGTTTTTCCAGAGAGAATAAAACCAGACGAGATCCCTGACCTCCATAAATTTCCTGAACAGAGGTACTGTTACCAAGGGCTTTTTCGGCAAGATTATTACCATGTCGGTTAGTTGCTGCTAAATGCAGCGTGGTGTCTGTCCAACCAAACGCCTTATCAAGGTTAATATCAGCACCCAGATAAAGTTGGCCAGCGTAAGCGCTTTTTTCTTTTTTACCGCCATCGATATTGCTGGCAGCTTCGCCAGTATAGGATGAGCTCCATTTTACTAAATTAGTATCGAATGATTCTGCCATTACTGGACTAACAAGACAGAAATAGATGAGTGAAATAAGGGCTGTATAAATACGCATGGGATGAGCCTTCCTATGGTTTACATCATTCAGATATTTTTTTTCGTAAGAAATAGGCAAAGCGTCGTAATAACGCTCCCGGCAGCTATTGCTAATGCATACATCCCTACATGGGTGACTGCATTCGGAATACCTAATACAAAAATGCCACCATGAGGCACTTTAAGCTCTACGCCTACAGCCATAGATATTGCCCCTGCAGTTGCAGAACCGAGGATCAAAGCAGGAATAACACGGAAAGGATCGCGAGCAGCATAGGGAATCGCACCTTCAGTGACGAACGCTACACCGAGCACCGCTGCTGCGTTGCCAGCCTCATATTCCTCTTTATTAAATTTCTTAGGAAATAACTTTGTTGCTAATGCCAAACCAAGCGGTGGTGTCATTCCTCCTGCCATCACGGCAGCCATAGGTGCAAATACATCGCTGGTGACAAGGCCTGTGGCGAAGGCATAAGCAGCTTTGTTGACAGGACCGCCCATATCAAATGCCATCATGCCACCCAATAGCAATCCTAAAAATACGGCACTACCAGCTTGCATTCCCTGAAGCCAATCTTTCAAACCAGACATGATTTCAGCTACCGGCGCGGCAATAACGAAATACATCAAAAGCCCTGTGATCATGGTTGTAAGCACCGGAAGTATCAGTACCGGCTTGAGGCCATCAAGGCTTTTAGGAAGTTGGATTCCTCTATTAAGGGCGACAGTGATATAGCCAGCCATATAACCGGCGACAATACCACCGAGAAAACCGGCACCAAGGTTAGCGGCTAGTAAACCACCCACCATACCGGGAGTGAGTCCTGGTCGGTCTGCAATTGAAAATGATATGTAC
>Ga0208029_1001553_pt1 | contig 9935 bp, 10 predicted proteins | sample MalvireepMed_s12_FD_184242 | JGI IMG/M metagenome (GOLD analysis project Ga0208029, IMG submission 184242) | Marine viral communities from the Global Malaspina Expedition - Malaspina viral metaG DeepMed_s12 (SPAdes) (version 2) | ecosystem: Environmental > Aquatic > Marine > Oceanic | place... | reverse complement strand
CATTATTACTCAGCGAGATTCGGGAGTTGGCATCGAGAACTAAATTTTTAACCTGACTACCAGTACTATATGAAATAAACTGTAGATTACCAGTATTATCAGCACCAGCCCTTACAGCGTTGATTGCTCCTACTGGCTGATTTGTAGCGGTTCCATCTTCAATACTGAATTGGATTTCAGTTCCAAAAGTGTCTGCCATATTACCAGTTGTTGTTGTCTTGAGCCTCAGAGTGGATGAAGCACCAGTTGTACCACTACCAACAGTTCGCTCAAAAACAGCTACTGGGAAAGAACTGCCTTTTACATGGATAGGTGCTTCGGGAACCGTTTCTCCAATTCCCACATTGCCACCCTGTATTCGCATTGCTTCTGTTCTTGTGCCTATATTTGTCCCTTGAACAGTTTTCCATACTATATCACTAACAACAGACCCAGCCGTAGCCGTACTTGTTAAATATTGTATTTCTGTTATTAAGCCATCATTCCCACCAGCATCTGTAGATGACACTTGCACAATTCCAGCGACATCATCATTACTACCATTATCACTTGAATCTCGAACAAAATGTAAATGTCCACGAGGAGTATTACCATCCGTTCTTGAACCCGCTCCTTTAATTGTAAGCGTTGTGTCTCCAGTAGATGTAATCTGCATATTACCAGTTAACATCTCATCATATGTAAAAGAACCTCCACCTTCTACGCTTAAATCACCTGAAATGGTCAGGTCGCCAGATATTGTACCGCCTGAAGATATAGCGTCTGATGTTGTTGATATAATATCACTTCTCATAATCTATCTCCTATGAAAGAACCATTCTAACAGCACAATCGGAACTTCCTTTGCGCTCTAATTGAATATTGACAGTATCACTTAATCCGTGAGGTATTCTTAATGAATATATTGTATCACCACCCATTAGATATAAATCATTAGCAGTACTTAAAACATCAGTAGATGAAGGTTGGAATGAAAAATAAAGGTCATTATCAGTCATAATATGTACATTATGATAACCTGATACATCAATAGCTTCAGCACTTGAACCAACAGTATTAACAGCTTGTACTTGCCAATCAGCTGCCGATTGGGTGTTTAGGGATTCGTGGGCTCTATGTAATTGAAGTTTTGCCATGTTGTTCTCCTTTTCTTATTTTGTGCTTGCCTTGCGAGGCGAGAATGCTCCTTATACAAGCACGTTAATTTAGTTATCTTACTGCAAAATTACTAATTGGAAATGTAATAGATATCTTCCTTCTATTACTTTGATCGTCTGCAATCTTTTTATAAAAATCTCTCATAAAATATTCTTTTAATTGTACATTACCTTCTTGCAAAGCAGCTTGTGCTTTTACATAATCTACTATAGCTAATGATAATAGTCTGTTTAGATTAACATGAGTTGTTTCAACAACACTTGCATCTGCTACTGATACAGGTATCTGATATATTGTAATACTTTCACCAACTGCTTCTGTAGTAAAACTACCAGCAGCTACTTCAAGTTGTTGATACCCAGTACTACCATCAGTTCCTTTTGTTACAATAGTATAATCACCATCATTACTCGCAGAGCCTATAACTCTCACTTTATCATTAGCTGCAAAATCAGTAGCTGTTGAAGTACCAAGGTCTATTAAATCTCTTGAACTACCTCCAGTACCATCTTCAAATGATATTGTACTTGAAGATTCTCTAACTGTTGTATCTTCTATTGCTTCAGATATAAATGGTTCATATAATGCTGTGTATTCAACCCTTAATCCATTAGTTATATCTTCATTAGGATATATAAGTTGATTACCAAAGAACTCAGAAGGAAGCTTTACTCTATAACTACCTACTGTATCTGTAGCTGCAGTTTCTACCCACTGCCATACATGGAGTTTCCTACCATATAACTCATAAAACCAGTTCTTATCTGTATTATAACTCATTATTCAGGGTCTGTATCTTCCCTTAGTATTGTTTCAGAAGATAACCTTCTAATTCTTTTATACTTCTTATCATTAGTATCTTTTATTGAAATAGACTTAACAGCTATAACATCATTAGGTAAATGATATTCTCTCTGTCCATCTATAATATTTTGCTTATCTTCCTTTAGTTCTTCAAAGTTACCTGACTTAATAACATTAATAGCGTCTTTTACCCATGCTTTAACTAAAGCAGTATTCGTATTGTTAGTACGCTCCATTATTTCAAGTACAGTCATTATGTTCCTGCTAACATTACATTAACGGTTGCTTCATGCACACCATTACTATAAGCTGATGCAGTAAGCCCGATTGAACTTGTTGCTTCACCAGCATGCCAAGGAATCACAATAGACTCACCTAATGTTAATAAAGCAATAATTTCGCCAGATAAAGTAACTGCAACACTTGCTACTGTCCCAAGTGTAGACACATATTCAACAGCAACTACATATGCTGTAGTAGGAATTGCACCATCTGTAACATCAGAAGCTTCAGTCCAAGCACTATCATTTAGATAATCTATACTAGCACTATCTACTACCACATTTTTCCAATAGCATATCTTATCATCTGCTGGCTCTTGTGAAACATTATAATTGCCGCCCCATGTGCGTGAATCCGCATTACCATCTAATACTTTATGTGTATATGATATACCTTGTACTGTGACATCATTATCTTGAACAATTTCACATGATGTATGAATTCTTATTTGGTTTGCCATATCTTATGCCCTTTGTTGTGCAGCCTGAGCTGCCATTGTTTGTCTAATCATTTTAGAATTATTCTGTACATATGAATTTACTTCTAATTTGGCCCAGTTATAATATTTTTCAGCTTCTTTAGAGTAGTATGCTGCGTTCTGTGTTGCTAATGTAGATTTTTGAACTATCTCACCAACTTCAGAAGCATACTTTTGTACATTAGAATTATATAAAGCTAACTTGCTTTCATATTCTTTAATGTTTTTCTGTAATGAATTAGTATAATTATGTACTTGTTTCTCAACGTCATCTTTATAAGCCTGTAATTCAGCAGAATATTTCTGAAGGTTTTGAGCGTCATCTTGAGAACTTAACTGAGCATTTTGTATAGAAACCTGTAATTGGGCCTGATACTCAGCATTTTCTTTATTAAAAGTATTTAAACTATCCTGCAAATTAGATTGATGTATAGACAGTTTGTGAGATTCTTCATTTTGCCAAGCCTGTACAGAAGTAGATAACTCAAGTTGATACTGAGCTAACTTCTGTTGGTATTCTTGCACTTCTTTAGAAACAACAGTCTGATAAGACTGTACTTGAGCTGAATACCTCTGTAGACTTGCTGCAAACTCTTGATTCTCCTGTTGCAATAATAAGTTTGACTCTTGTTGAGCTTCTTGAGCATTTATCTGTGCCTGTTGTATAGCTTCTTGCAATTTAGCCTGATATTCAGCATTAGATTCATTGAATTCATTAAGCTGATTTTGCATTGCTTGACTATAAGCACTGACATAAGCAGAAATTTTTTGTATTTGTATAGATGCTAACTCTGTATCTTCTTCATCTTCTATTAAATGAGCAGCTGTTGCAAACCATTGATCAAATTCTATTGCATTACCATCAAAATCATCAATAGTATTTTGTGCATCTAACTGAGTTAATGCAGTTAATTCTACACCTGCACTATCACTTGCTACAACTGGAGGAGTATATGATGGAGGGACTCCAACATTAGATATATTTACTGAACTAATAGCTGGCGTAGTATAACTTGGAGCTGAAGGAACTGCAGGAGGACTCGATACTATTCCAAATGTGCCAGGGTCTAATTCACCTAAGCCGCTTGAATAAGAACTAAATGCTTTCCTTGCTTCTAATACAGGAGCACTGTAAGTAGGAGCAGTAGTACTAAATGATACAGAATTACTCGATAATGTAGGAACATTAGGAGAAACTGATGAAATACTTAAATCTGTACCAAAACTTGGGTTAGAAAGAGGTACTGGAGCTGCTACATCAGTCCAATCTAAAAGCTTTGATGTTGCTAACTTTGTGAATTCTTTTGAAGCCGCATGAAAAATGACTGCATTTCTTAGATCACAATCATCATCTATCTTTAGAAAATCTACATAATTTACAAGAGCAGTTTCTGAATCGCTTGGGTCCGGCTTTACTATTATTTTATTACCAGCTTGTATATAATATTTAGGGAATATTTCAGTTGCATAATGAAGACTTGAACTATTCGCAATAAATCCTTGTAGTGACTCAGAGACTTGTTCAGCGCTATATCCATTCCTTTGTACATCTATGATATTATCAGTTGGCTGTGGTATTGTTATAGCTGTTGGTGAAGAATCGCCACCATGAGAAGCTACAGCAGTACTTGTACCAGCCCATAATAATAGTTCTTTAGGTATACTTGATACTACAAACTTCTGAGCACTCTTAACAAACTGATCATCTGCATCAGATACACCAGTTATATTCTCTATATCAAGTTCTATGTTTGTTGTTGCCATATCTTTAAAAGGCTATGCTGCTTCCAAATATTAGAAAGGAAGCTGAAAAACATCAGGAAACAGCAGTCGCCTTATTTTATATGTTCAGATTATGCTACTGTAAAACCAGTTGCATGAGCTGTATGTCCTGAAACATACCAGTAAGTGCCATCACTAACTACTTCAATATGATCTCCTACTACAAGGTCCGCTGTACACGAAATTGTAGTACCAGCCATTGAGTCAGTATCATTATCTGCAACAACGCTACCTTTTAAATAGGCTCCGGTTGCAGCAATAGTACTTACAGCGGTAGAATCAGTAACAATGAACTTATAACTTACTCCTGCCTTAGGCGCGGGTAAGGTAACCGTTCTAGCTACGGTGCTATGCAAAAGATAAGTCTTACCGCTATCGTTCGCACCTAAAGCATGAGCTGATGCGGAAGAACTATTCATTTTGAAGATATACTCTCCAACCTGCCAATTTGCATGGCTACCTATCTTAGAACCAGGTCCATTTGCCATTATATACTCCTTACAATAATCCAGTTTCCAACTCTTGTAAAATAACATCACAAGAAGCTGCACTGGAGTGTAAGAAAAACATAAATGGTGTGAAGACATCACCAGCATCAAAAGTCACATCAGCAGTAGGAGATGTTGTAACTGCCCTACCATCTAAACGGTAAGAAGCAACACCAGCTTTTGAGATGCGAACTTCTACTGTATGAGTTTCGCCATCACCCCAGTTATCCGTAGTATCAGTAGTAACTGTAGTAGCATTATTTAAAATACTTTCTACGTTAATAGCGGTATTTTGCTGATTAAGACAAGCTACATCAGTATAGTTATCAAGAGCAGCATTAGAAGCTTGTGATTTCAACCTAAAGCCAAAAGCACAATCATCAGTAATACTAACATCTTCAATACTATATTTAAGCTTAGCATAAAATGCAGGACCGCCAACTGTAAAAGAATCAACATTTTCAATTCCCTTACTACCGGGATAACTCATTGCCCACTGAAATCCTTCATCATCAGCTTCATCACCTTCATAATTCATTCCAGTAGATGCTACAGCTGGCCCGTCAATAGCTTGAGTTCCATTATAGGATGCAGCTAACTGCAATCCATATATAGAACCTGATCCTGCTGGATATTGATGTAATACAACATCCTGAGCAGTTCCATCAGCAAGCTTTTGAGCTCCACCGAGCATACCATCATCAAGTACCATTGGAGGTCTATCGAATGTCCAAACATTCTTTGAGTTGATAAGAACATCATCGATCTTACCACCTTGCTTATTTTGTCCATAAAGTGGAATTCCCATTATTCATTACCTCCTTATGACCAGTAAGCGTGGGCTTCTGGCATTTGCCATTCCATCCCAGCTTCTGTTTGGATTAAGTCAACCCGACGATCAACACCACTGTTTTCTAAGGTTTGGACACCAACATAAACAGCCGTATCACGATTCAAACCATTACCAACAAGAGGTCTGTACTTAACATATCTCATGTTGACTGCAAGAATCTTGATAGGATGTCCATCAAGGTGAATATTTCTAGCTACATTCATATCACCATAAGGTGTATTAATAGTAGAAATACTAACTCCAAATGCCTTCTTTTTAGCTGTTAAAGACATATCAGCTCTAAAGTTAGGTGATATCTCAAGATTATTTGAGAAATACCCACTTAGTTTATGAAGCCAGTTGTAAGTAGCAGTATCACAAAAGAACATCGATGCGCTAGCATTGTTGTATCTTGGATCAAGGTAATTGCTTAAATCATCTAAGAAATCGTCCTGTGTCTTAGTTGCAATTGCAAGACTAAACACATTACCATATCCTGAAATATAATCAACAGCACCTTGTGTATACCATTCACTACCGGAATCATACTGAGAACCAAACAAAAGACTTTGTTCGATATCCCACTTGTGTTCGACCAACTTTTCCTTCCAAACACGGGCCCACTCATTAGGTTCATACTTTAGCACGGTAGCACGAGTAGTGTTATCCATTGCCATTGCAGTCTTCCAAATTTGTGTACGTCCGTATCCGGTCGAGAAAGGTTGATCCTTCCATGTTTCTGGGTAACCTGATCCTTGAGCGTGAGCTGTACCAACTACATAAGAACGCATAGGTTCTAATACGTTTGAAACAGAAGCACTATATGTAACACCAATTGGATCATCAGCTACAAAAGAAGTAAGTTCTTTATTAGCAGCTGCGTCCAAAGGTCTAACAATCGTACCTGTTATCGGCGTATAGTAATACGTCTTAGCAGTTTCAACAGCACCATCATTTAGTCCACGGCCTACAACACTAGCAGTATTTGCTTGAGCATGCACAGTATCAACTTTAATAACAATATAATCTTTTTGACTAACACTTGTTACGGCTGAGCCGCCATCGTGTCCACCAGTATCATTACTTGTCATGTTAATCTTGATCATTTGACCAGGAAGAAGGAACTCAGGTTGAGTACCATCATCTCCAACCAAAATATCATTACCTGACTGTCCAAAAATAGTACCTATATTGCCAGCTGATTTATAATCAGTTGCCATAAATACTTTTACTTGCTGTCCAGCAGATGTTGATAAAGCTGCTCCGCCACTGGTTAATAGTTCTGAGCTGTTAAATGCATCTGCAGACCCATTATAAAAACCAACGACATACGCATATCGCTTATGATAAGAGCCACGCCTCTCTGTGAATTTAAATTCAGGATCATCTGTAGGCTTTTTAGCAAGTTTAGACACAAAGCGAAAAAATGGGTCTTGAGCAATCGCTAATTCGGATACTCTGTCGCCAAAATTGTACTTTCGTCTAAGATCGCCTGTATCAAGCGAAGATGATGCTGGACTTATACCAGTAGGAGAGGAGGATTCAGTTAATCCAGATTCTAACTGAAATAGATCAGCCATCTTTATTAACTCCTTATTTTAATTAAAGTATTCAGCTAAATTAGCCAAATACAGAATCTAATTCTGAGTCAAGTCCTACTATGGCATCAAATACTGAATCATCTGGAGATTGTTCTACTGGTGTGCTTCCTGCTGTAGCAAGAGAACGAGGTTGGTCTTGTGCTTTACGCATTTGATCAGCCATCTGCTGTCTTGTGTTATCAGCTATATTAGCTTCCCTGTTCTCTCGATTCTTTAAAAAATAAATATCTTCTAGCTCAAGTGATTTGGATTTAGCAAAGTCAACAAAATCTTTCCACTCATCATCAGACATTTCATGTTGTTGACGAAAAGCAGTTTCTTTAGCTAACCTCTGGTTTTCAGTACGTTGTGTTTGCAAAGTATTATTCAATCTTCGCTGCACTATACCATCTACCGTTGCACCTAACACTTTCGCTGAATCGGATTCAGGAGTGCTGAAAGCATCATCAGCATCGAATACAAAATCTTCAGGTAATTCAAGCTTTTCAGACATATTCTGAGGAGCTTGACCCCCACCCTCAAAGTAATTCCGCACATGCTGAATTAAATTAGGGTCTTCTCTCATTGCATCGAGTATAGGCATATATGGTTCGAGTTCTTGGAGCTGTCCGTTTAATCTTTTAGCTTCTCTACTTGAATCACTATACCTCTTTTGCAAAGCTTCTTGACCAACGTCATCACTTTGCTGCTGAACTTCACTAGGGCTCTGTGGTGTGTTATCACCTTCTTCCGAGGTTAACTGCGTAAGTTCTTGTTCATCTTGGATACCACCATTAACAGATGAATCTAAAGCAGTAAAAAAGTCTTCAGATTCACCAGCGTCAAAGATACTATCTTGGACATCACTTTCAGGGGCCATTTCGGCGTTGCTTACTTGTTCTTGTTCCATTTGCTATCCTTTTTGTTTGTTAAAATATAATATTGGTAAAATATTAAACACAACTATTCTTTTGTTATACACAGGCTTTTAATTTCTTGCTCCAAACTTGACCAGATTTACACTTCCTTTTACCACCTTTCTCAGGATGAACCTTATTGTGTTTAGCCTTAGATATAACTTCTACATTTGATCTACTATTATTTTTCTTATTATTATCTTTATGATGAACTACTTCACCACGACCAGCATTTGCTTTATTTCTATAATGAGTTTGACTGCTTCCATCTTTCCATCTGCCGTTCTTACTACCGCTTCTAGCCATATTGGGATAAGATTTTTTATTCCATTGAACCAATTATTCACCTTCAAGTTCTTCAGTTTCGCCAGCAGCAACTTGCTGTTTAATTGCCATCTTCTCTTTTTCAAACTCTGTCTTCAACATTCCTCTTAAAAGCTTCTGTTGTGCTTCTGTTTCTAATACATCTTTACGAACTTCATTAGCAGCATCTCCAACTTTCATCTTAATACCTGCCTGTACTAACTGACGTTCTAATGTTTCAATAGTTCCTTCTTTATCTTTTAGAGATTCTTCCATAGATGATATCTGTCCTTGCATCTGAGAATACATTGATTTTCTTTCAACAATCTGCTTCTTATTCCTGATATCTGTTTCAGCAATCATTGCTATATCATCTATAAGACCAGCTTGGAACCACTTAAAATATTCTTCAAGAAGAGCCCATCTATTAATAGGCATTGTTGCTCCAGCTATAAGCCTTACATCAAACCTTGATGAGTTATAATCTCTAAATAATCCAATTGCTTTTCCATAATCATTATAAATAGGAATATTAATTCTTGATTCTTTATCTTGATCAGGTTTCTGACCTGCTTCAGGTTGTACAATTCTAAATACTTTCTCTGCTGTATAATGATTCTGTGATATCATTTGAAAACATTTACCAAGATGTTCAAGGGCAGGCTCTACAATAGAACCCATCCATGCTTTCAACCTACGAGTGCCAAATTCATCATTAGCAAGTAACCCTCTATATGTCTCAGCCTGCTCCTGAGTAAATCCCATCATTGCTGAAGGAACACCTGCTATATATTCAGCATCCTGTTTACCTTCTTGGACTACTGAGAAGAATGCATTGTTGATTGGGGCTGGTAATATAGGAGTAGGAGCATTAAATCCTTGTCTATACTTTAATAAGGCACCGGGAGCTGATGAATACCGTTCCCATTCTTCTTCAGGTACAGAGCCTTCTTCATACATCCATCTCAAGTTAGAAGCTAAATTAGCATTATGTAACATGATTTGGTGGGCCTTATTAATCTCCTGCTGTTTACCTATAAGAGGAGTTACAGCACTCATTGGGTAAGGAGTTCCTGTGTACATATACGGAATAGGGATAATAGGATATTCAGAAATCTCTAAAGTACGCTCATATAATAGAACATCATCGCCTACTGAACATACAAGTACAATCCTATTTTCATAAAACTGTATTGAATCCACTATATTATCAGCCATTCCTCCGCCTTTAATAAGAGCTCTATAATTCTTTTCAGTCATAATCTTTTGATCTATAACAGTTGCTGCATCTTGGGCCTCAGACATAAGTTG
>Ga0208029_1001549_pt1 | contig 9974 bp, 11 predicted proteins | sample MalvireepMed_s12_FD_184242 | JGI IMG/M metagenome (GOLD analysis project Ga0208029, IMG submission 184242) | Marine viral communities from the Global Malaspina Expedition - Malaspina viral metaG DeepMed_s12 (SPAdes) (version 2) | ecosystem: Environmental > Aquatic > Marine > Oceanic | place... | reverse complement strand
GAGGCTGACTTGGCCGTTCAGGCGGAGAAGCTTGCCGTGCGCGAACTCATCGCCGAGATCGAACGGGAGCAGCTGGAAACCCTGCAACGCATCCTCGATGCCCAGACCAGCTTCGGCGGTCAGGGCTTGCCGGCTATGGTCTCGGGGCTGGAAAGCGGCAGCGGGTATCCGGCCCGGTCAGTCGAGGCGGTCTATGGCAATGCCGACATCGACCCCAATCCCGGCGGTGCGCAGATGTTCGGCGACGCCGCCGAGAACATCGAGCAGCTCATCATCCGCGTCGCCCAGGAAACCAGCGACTTTGCGGGTGTCGGCCGCGCTGGTCTCTCACCCGTCCAATGGCGCGCGTTGCTGCAAGCGCTCATCTGGCAGGAAAGCCGTTTCACCATTGGGGCACGGTCTCCCGTCGGCGCCTATGGCCTCACCCAGATCATGCCCGGCACCGCCAGCGATCTCGGCATCAACCCGGATTACTATGACAGCCCTTACCTGCAGGTGCATGGCGGCGCGCGCTATCTCGCGACCCAGCTCAACACATTCGATGGCAACATCATCAACGCGCTCGCGGCCTATAACGCCGGACCCGGCCGGGTGTTCGAGTATGGCGGCGTGCCGCCCTTTGCCGAAACCCAGCATTACGTTCAGGTCATTCCCGAACGCTACAATCTCTACCTGAGCCGTATCGGCGGGATCGAAGCGCTTGGCACGATCGACCCCGCGCTTCTGGCCAATGCCAACCTCTCAATCACCGGGCACGGCGCGGCCTTCTATGGTAACAACTCACCCGCCGCGATCAGGCAAGCCGCCTTCCGTATTGCGGACATCGTCGAGCGGATTTCCGAGACGGAAGACGTGCAAGAAAGCATCGCGCTCAACACCTATGCCCGCGCCGAACTCGTGCGCCTCGTCGCTGCACGCATCCGGCTTCAGGCGGCCCGCACCCGAGTCCTCTCTGCCGAGGAGCTGGCCCAGGCCAGCGCCCGCATGGCCGAAGGCGCGTTCATGGATTTTACGATCAGGGAGATTGAATGATGGGACATCTGCTCTTGAGGACAGCTTTGGCCACGACATTTGGCGTTGGCTTGCAGTTCAGCGTCCTACCCCCTGCCGCAGCACAAGGTGTACCGGTCGTCGACACCCAGAACATCGCGCAAAACATCCAACAGCTGCGGCAGATGATCGAAGACGAGATTTTGCAGAACGAGCAGCTGACGCAGCTCCGCGAACAGCTTGCCACACTCACGGATCAACTCGCGGAGCTGCAAAGAACCTATGAAGCGCTCACCCGACTTGCCGAGCTTCCAGAAATCATCCGCACGGAAATGGAAGACGAGTTGAACGGACTGCTCGACCAGGAGTTCGGAGACATCCTCGCCACCATCGAGGCCATCAAGACGGGTGACTTCTCAGGTCTGTCGGGCTCCGGTGCAGGCGAGATCGAAACCCAGATGGACCGGGTGCTGGCCGATCTCGGCTTCGATGAAGACACGCTCTCGGAAATGGCCACCAGCGGCAATCCCGGGGCCAACCGTGTGGCCACGCAGGCAACAACCGGCGCACTCGTCTCAGCCGCCGCCCAGAACAGCTATGAAGATGCCGGCCAGTCGCTCGAGCGGGTAGACCGCCTTGTCGGGCTCATCGACGACATGGAAGAGCTCAAGCAAAGCATCGATCTCAACACGCGCGTGACCGCGGAGCTCGCCATTGCGCTGGTCGCCATGTGGCAACTCGAAGCCATCCAGACCGTAGGCGATGGCACAGGCGGCGTGATCGATGCCGCCACCATCGCCGAAGAGCAGCGCTTCATGGATTTCACGTTACCGGACCTCCGGGCCGAGTGATCGCGAGGGCATGACGGGTGGCGACTGAACAAGAAATCATCGAGGAAGAACTGGTCTACGGTGCCTTGCGCCGCGAACGGCTCTGGCAACGCCTTGGCCTGATGGGCCTTGTCTTCGGCATCATCGGCTGTCTGAGTGCCGCGGCTGTCTCGATCCTCGATGTCGATCCGCCCCCCGTCGTTGTCCCCTATGATCCCGCCACCGGCTTTGCACTCCCCGAAGCCTCGGTGGGCGCCTCCTCGGTGACCGCCAACCAGGCGATCATCGAGGCGGAGGTGTTCCGCTATGTGGCCGACCGGGAGGTCTATAACCAGCTCGACAACGATCTGCGCATCCGCAGCGTCCTGCGCCGCTCGGACGGAGCTGCCGAGAGCGGGCTGCGCCAGATCTGGAACAGCGCAAATGAAAACTATCCGCCGACCGTCTATGGCCCCAATGCTCGGCTCGACGTGGAAATCCTCAGCATCAACCGGATCGGAACCAACCGCGCGACGGTCCGCCTGCGCAAGCGCCTGACGTCCATTAACGGCACCCAGACCGGCCTCTTCACTGCGACGCTTCTCTTCGAGTTCCGCCCGGAGACCCGCCGCTCCATCGATGAGGTCTGGACCAATCCATTCGGCTTCACCGTCCTCGAATATTCCATCCGCTCCGACAGATTGGAGAACTGATCTTGTTTCCCGTACGAATTGCATTTGTTGTCCTTATCGTTTTGTTGCCGGGGTTGGTCGCCGCCGAAGCCATCCCGCGTGGCGGTCCCAACGACAGCCGGGTGCGCTTGGCCACCTACCAGGAGGGTCAGGTCTACCGTCTCAGCGTGTCACTCACCCATGTGACCACCATCGAGTTCGGGATCGGCGAAAGCATCCGCTCGATCATCGCGGGCGACACCGAGGGCTTCGAGATCGACGGCGTCCCGGGCGGTCAGGCCTTCGCGATCAAGCCCGTCGCGCGCGGGGTGCATACCAATGTGACAGTCTATACGAACCGCCGGAGCTACTACTTCAACGTCGAGGAGGTCCGCAGCCCAACCTTCTACGTGGTGCAGTTCCGCTATCCTGATGACGCTGCGCGCCCGACCCGGGCCATCGCCGCCCAAGCACCAAACTACAATTACGGCGCCAGCGCGCGGACCGAGTTCACGCCAACGCGCATCTGGGATGACGGGACGTTCACGTATTTCGCGTTTCCGAGAAACGCACCTGTGCCAGCGATCTTCCGCTACGCGGGCGGCCGTGAACGCACGGTCAACACGCAAACCCCTGAAGACGGCGTGATCCGCGTCAGCGGCGTGAACCGCCAATGGATCCTGCGACTTGGCGAAGAGGTGGTCTGCATCGAGGCGATCGCGCCCGCGGAGGCCACCTCATGAGCGATACCGGGAACACCGAGCTGGAAAAACGCCTCGCCGCCCTTGAGAAAGGCAGTGCCCGCGCCCCCACGGCGGCGCAGCGCCGGTCGCCCCTTCTCGCGCTGATCGTGATCCTCGTCATCGGCGTGGGTGGTGCCCTGCTTTATCTCCTCTCACAGCCCGACGAAGAGGAAGCCTTACCGACGGCCACCCCGGACGTCTTCCAAAACGAAGGGGACGGCTTTGGCGCTATCGAGACCTTGCCCCCGCCCGAGCCCGAGGTTGTGTTCGTCGGACCAGACCCCGTCGAGCCCAACGCGGAGCTTCTGGCGCAGATCACCGCCCTGCAGGCCCAGATCGAGGAGTTGCGCAACGCCCCTGAACCAGTTGTCGAGGAAGACACCGCCGCCGCAGAGGCAATTGACGCGCTGACTGCTCAGATCGCGGCGCTACAAGCCGCCTCGGAAGCAGCACAGCAACGATTTCAGGACGAACTGACGGCGCGGGATCGAAGTCTTGAACAACTCCGCATGGATCTGGAATTGGCCCAACTCGAGGCCAGCCGACCGCAACCCGCACCAGCGGGCCCCACGGAAGATGAGCTGCGCGCACGCGAGCAAGAGCGACTGCGCCGCGAGGAAGAAGCCCGGCGCATGGCCGAGCTGGAGCGCCGGGCCGCGGAGGAACGCGCCTTCCAGGAGCGGCGCATCGCCTCGCCCACCATCGCGTTTGGCGGTGCCTCAGGAGCGAATGAAACGGCTCTGACCGAACGCACCTTCGGCGAGGTGACGGATTTCGTGCTGAACGGTGCGCTGCCCTCCACCGTGACGCAGGCCGAGGTGATCGCCAATCCTTCCAACACCATCATCCAGGGCACCATGATCCAGGCCGTCATGGAAACCGCCCTCGACAGCTCACTGCCCGGCCAGACCCGTGCCGTGGTGTCCGAGGATGTCTACAGCGTCGATGGCGCGCGCCTCTTGATCCCCCGCGGATCCCGTCTCGTCGGGCGCTACCGCGCTGGCGTCGATATTGCGCAGCGCCGCGTCACGATCGCTTGGGACCGGATCATCCTGCCCGCGGGCCAAACCGTCCAGATCAGCTCCTTCGGGGGCGATGAACTTGGCCGCTCCGGCGTCACGGGTTTCGTGGACACGCGTTTTGCCGAGCGTTTCGGGTCGGCCGCCCTGATCTCGCTGATTTCGGCCGCGCCAAGTGCCGCCGCCTCCGAGGTCCAGGATGAGACTGCCGCCGACGTTCTCGAAGACGTTGGCGATGATCTGGCAGATGCCACGGACAGCGTCATTGGCGATTACCTCTCCATCGGCCCCGTCATCTATGTCGACCAAGGCGCGCGCGTCACCGTCATGGTCGACCGCGATCTGGAGATCTTCTAGCCCGATGTCGCTCAGCTATCTCGAGACATCCCTTGACCGGATCGACGCCGCCGCCCGCGACGATGTCATCGAGATCTGTATCAACCCCGACGGGACCTGTTGGGGCGAATTCCAGGGCGATCACTTCATGCGCGCGCTGGATCAAAGGCTGACGGGCGTTCAGGTCAGGGACCTCGGCAACCAGATCGCCTCCTCGGCCAATACCACGATGAGCAAGGACCGCCCCATCGTCTCGGTCTCGATCACCTACAAGGGGCGCCCGATCCGCGCACAGGTCATCACCCCGCCCGCCGTGCTCTCGGCCTGCGGTTCTTTTCCAGCCTGCCGCTCAAGGGCATCGAACTCGACTTTCTCTTCGGTAAGGAACGCAAGCTCGAAGAACTGCGCCTCGAGAAAACGCGCGAGCTGCGCGAGGTCGTGGCCTCCGGTTTGATCGATGACGCCCTCGCCTTCTGTGTCGAGAACAAGCTCAACATGATCGTCTCGGGCGGCACCTCGACCGGCAAGACCGTCGCTGCGCGAAAGATCCTCTCCCATGTCCCGTCTGAGGAACGCATCGTCACCATCGAAGAAGCCGCCGAGCTTCTACCGACGCAGCCCAATGCTGTGACCCTGATCGCCAATCGCGATGCGGAATTCCAGACCGCCGATGTGCTTCTCACCGCCACGCTGCGCATGCGCCCCGACCGGATCATCCTGGGCGAGGTGCGCGGCAAGGAGGCCATGACCTTTCTGGAAGCCATCAACACCGGCCATGGAGGCTCGATGACCACGCTGCATGCCGAAACCCCGCAATTGGCCGTGCAGCGGCTCGCGATCGCGGCGCTGAAGACCGAAATCCCGATGACCTATGCCGACATGATCCAGTACATCGAGAACTCCATCGACGTGATCATCCAGGCCGGCCGCCATGACGGCAAACGCGGCATCACAGAATTCTACCTCCCCGGCGCAACTGAGATTGGAATTTCCCAATGAAGACATTTGAATACGATATTCTGTCCTTTCCCATGACCCGCAAAGCCAGCCTTGCCGACATGCAGGCCAGCCTGAATGCCAAAGGTGCGAAAGGCTGGGAGGTGGTGTCGATCAGCTCCTCGGAATTCGCCAATGTGGGACACACGGTCTTCCTGAAGCGTGAAACCACAGCCACCGGATCCACGGCATGAGGCAGGCGAGCTGTACCCTCGTACTGACTGCGCTGGTCCTGGGCCTGACGTCGGCACCCGGCTTCGCTGAGCGCAATCTCGTGCCGACCCTCGAGCGCAGTTTCGACGTCTGTCCAGACCGGCCCGCTGAACCCGTGTGGATGCAGGAGATCCCCCTGCGCCAATCTTATCAGCGAGTTCTGGTTCAGGACATCTACCGCGCCCAGAACCTCGAGCGGATTGTCGAGACCGTCAGCTGCGCCTGCGAAATCCGGTTCCCGTCCTGGGACGCTGCCGAAGCGGTGTTTCGGGAGAGCTACGCGAGCGACGAACGATGGGAAATGCTCGAAGCCTCCGACGCCTACAACCGCCGCGCCAACGCCGCCCGAACTGCCGCCAAGGCCATCTGCGACGCCGCAGGTAATTGGTAAGGCAGCCCCGCGATGAGTGTCGTCACCTACTTCGTTGAAACCTCCCAGGGCTATCTCGACACCGCCGCAGAAACCCAGTTCGGATCGGTTGCGGCAACGGTTGGCACGCTTCTGGTGCTGGGAACAACGCTGGTGGTGGTTCTCGTTTTCCTGAACATGGTCTACCAGTACAAGGCGATGGACGGACGCACGGCATTCTGGCTCGCGGTCAAGATCGGGCTCATCGGGATATTTGCAACCAACTGGGTGCAGTTCAACGCCCTCTCCTCCGCCATCCTGGCCGGGATCGACAGCATTGCGGGTGCGCTGGTTGCTTCCGTTGGTGGTGGAACTCCCGGCCCTTCTGGCACTTTCGCAGAAGAGTTTGACCGGCTAATCGCGGAACTAGGGGACTATCTCAACGCCGCTGGGTCCGAGCTGAACTGGATGGCAGGGGCCATGCTCGACATTGTCGGGGTCCTCTTGCTCTCGATCCTCGGCGGGCTGGCCGCCTTCATCCTCGTGGCATCCCGCCTGATGATCGCACTTCTGATCGGGATCGCACCGGTGATGATTTTCCTGACCCTCTTCGAGGTCACCAAGGACTATTTCGCGCGCTGGCTGTCGGCGCTGGTCTCCTTCGCGCTCTACCCCATAGTCGTGGCCGGTGTGTTCGCGACAATCACGGGTGTCTCCTCTGCCCTCATCGGCGAACTCGGCGACCCGGAGGGAGCCTCAAACATCGGCGCGCTCATTCCCTTCTTCATGATGGTGCTCATGGCCAAGGGCTTCATCATTGCCACGCCCTTCATCGTCCGCGCGATCTCCGGAAACATTATGATGCCCGCCCTCTCCGGTGGTCTCGGCGGCGGCTACAGCTTTGCCCGCGCCGCCATGGGAAGCCAGCAGGCCTACAATCGCTACCTGATCGGAGGCGCAAGTGGCGCAGAATACGCAGCCCTCAGGGCGCGGCAGTTCTTCGGCGTGCAGCAGATGCCCGTGAGGCAGGGCATGGGGCAGACGGGTTCCGCAGGAGGCGCAGGATCCGCAGACTCGGGGTCAAAAATGCTGGCGCAGCTGGCGAGACTGGGTCGACTTGGCCGACGGTGACGGCCCGTAGCGGACCTTCACATATCGAGTCGCGAAGGTCCGGTTCCGGGGTGTTACTAACATGAAGGAGTGCGCAACGGAAAGCCGTTGCACCATCAGAACATTGACCCCAAGTCAGAAGCCCCTGTCGGGTAAGCGGCAGGCATCGCTTTCACCTGCGCCGCCGTCAGCCCCAGCTTGATCGCCAGCGAGAAGACGTTGATCAGCTCGGCATACTCCGGGCCGAACATGTGGGCTCCGAGGATCTTGCCATCCTTGCCGGTGATAATCTTCGCACCGGCATGTGTTTCACCGATGCGCTTCTGCGAGAACCAGCCCGAGGTGTCGGTGAAGCTCACCTCCACATCACCCACCTCTCGCGCCTCTTCCTCGAGCAACCCGACCCGCGCCAGCTCGGGTATGGTGAACACCACGCTCGGCACTCCAGTGTAGTCGGGTTCAGTCCGCTTGCCCTTCAGCATGTTGGAGGCGGCGATCTTACCTTCGAACACAGCTACCGGGGTCAGCGGCTTTCCTGGCGAGGCGGCAGCGTCTCCGGCCGCATAGATGCGTGGGTTCGACGGAGATTGCAGCCAAGGCATGACCTTCACGCCACCGTGCTCGGTTTCGATATCGGCAGCCGCAAGGTCAAGATGGTCGATGGCAGGCACCCTACCTGCACCGTGAACGACGAGATCGGCTTCGATGGAATGGCTCTGACCGGCCCTGCGGTAGAGCACCCGGCGCGCCCCATTCGCGTCCTCGATCCGTTCCATTTCGGCCTCGGCCGCGATCTTAATCCCGGCTTCGCGGCTCCGTTCGAGCAACATCTTTACGAGTTCGGGGTCAAACATCTTCAACTGGCGTGCGCCGCGGTCGAGGATTGTCACCTCAGCTCCCGCCAGCGCGGCGATATGGGCGAATTCGAAGGAGATGTAGCCGCCACCGACAAAGGCGATCCGGCGCGGCAGTTCGGCGAGGTTCAGGAAATCGGTGCTGTCGATCAGTCGCTCGGCACCGGGAAATTTCAGCGGCCTCGGCTTTGCGCCCGTAGCAATCAGTGCGCGGCGAAAGGCGATCTCGCCGTAGCCGTCGATCTCGATCCGGTCCTCGGCGGTGAAGCGCGCGCGGCCATGTAGCGTTTTCACCCCGGCCTCTGTCAGCGCACTTTCCATGCTCTCGGGCACCGGGTCGGTGAAGCTCTCCTTGTGCTTCATCAGCGTGGGCCAATCGATCCTGGTCTCTCCTGCGACGCCCTTGCCTTCGAGCAGCCGCACGGCCTCCACCGCCTCGGCGCCGGCGCGCAGCATCTTCTTCGGGTCGCAGCCCCGGAGTGCGCAGGTGCCGCCATAAGGCAGCTCGTCGACGATGGCGACGGACCAACCCGCCTGGCTGCATTTTTTCGCGGCGTTGATCCCGGCCATGCCGGCGCCGATGACGATCAGGTCGAGTGTCTCGGTCATATGTGCTCCTCGTTCATGCTTGTCAGTCTGGGGCCGCTTACGCGTTCAACGATAGCGACCCATCAATCGTTCACTCAGCCCCCAGATCGCCATAGTGCCTCCACCCGTCGCAATGCCGAGCCAACGCCAGCCGTCCTCTCCGAGCGGCACCAGCCCCGTGCCATGGCCCAGCACAGGAAGCGTCATCGCCAGCAGGAAGGGCCCGGTGTAGCGGCAATGGACCCGGCCACAGCGCCGGGCATTGAACAGGCAGGCACTTCCCATCCACACCAATGCCAGCAACCAGATCCCCATCTTGGGTCCATCGGGCAGTGGAATCGCCAGCACCATGGCACCTATCGGCAACCACCAGGCAAGAGCGGCGCCGAGAGTCGAACCGAGGAGGTCGCGCTTCGATTTTCCGCTCATGCCTTCACCCAGCGCAGCAACTGAGAGCGGCCACGTCCTTCTCGAAGGTCTGGGCCGCAAGCTTCAGCCCTTCCACTGTCGTGAGATAGGGCATGATGGTATCGCCCAACTCCTCGTAGGTGAGCCCGGCTTTCAGCGCCATCGCTGCGGTCTGGATGCTGTCTGCGCCCTCGGGGGCGAGGATCTGCGCCCCCAGCAGGCGTTTGCTGCCTGCCTCGGCCACCAGCTTGATCAGACCGCGCGTGTCGCGGGCGGCAAGCGCGCGGGGGACTGCGTCGAGCGGCAGGACCGAGGTGAGGACCTCGTGTCCAGCGGCGCGGGCCTGTGCCTCGCTCAGTCCCACGCCCGCCACCTGCGGATCGGAGAACACGACCCAGGGCATCGTGCTGTTGTCGTAGCTGCGTGCCTCTCCCGCCACCGCGTTCCGGGCGGCGAGCTTGGCGCCGTAGGCCGCCATATAGACGAACTGGTTGCGCCCTGTGACATCGCCAGCGGCCCAGACGTTCGAGTTGGTGGTGCGCATCTGCGCGTCCACCACGATGCCGCCGCGCGCGCCGGTCACGATCCCGGCCGCGCCGAGGTTCAAGCCATCACTGTTCGGCACCCGCCCGGTGGCAAGCACCAGTCGCTCGGCGATGAAGTTCTCACCCCCGTTACCGGTCAAACGTAGGCCGTCGCCGTCGCGCACCACGCTCTCGTAGCCGGCGACCCGCGCCAAGCGAATACCCTCGGAAGCGAGGTAGCCCTCCAGTGCTTCGGAAATCTCGGGTTCGGCCTCGGGCAGCACACCGCGGCGGCTGACCAGCGTCACCGCGACACCGGCACGGGCGAAGAGCTGCGCAAACTCCACGCCGATATAGCCCGCAC
>Ga0208029_1001546_pt1 | contig 9991 bp, 9 predicted proteins | sample MalvireepMed_s12_FD_184242 | JGI IMG/M metagenome (GOLD analysis project Ga0208029, IMG submission 184242) | Marine viral communities from the Global Malaspina Expedition - Malaspina viral metaG DeepMed_s12 (SPAdes) (version 2) | ecosystem: Environmental > Aquatic > Marine > Oceanic | place... | reverse complement strand
GCTTCTGGTCGGCGCTTGCCACCGTCCATGTGCCGCTGTTTGCCGTGAAGTTTCCGGCGGCGAATGTGACATCTTGCCATCCTAGCTCCTGTTGAATTCGTTGCAGTCTCCGGCGCGTATCGAGGGACGAGAAATAGAGCGACCGCATCGCCTGTTCCGTGACGATCCCAGACTCCTCCCGTATCCGCGCAAAGTCGGGTGTCGGGAAATCGAGCGGGATGTTAGATCGGGCCATTATCTACGTCTCTGGACCCCCGACCCACGATGCCACGTTGTTAAAGGATTCTCCTTAACGATATCCATTGGATTATCTGACCGCGTTAAATCGAAAATCTCACTAATGGCTGGTGCGCCCTTTCTTCGTGAAACCCCAACAATCGCATCTATATCTCGGATCTTCGCTTGTTGAGCAGCGATGTTTTCAAGAGTAGCGATCCTTCTTTGCATACCGCTTCCGTAACTACCCCAGTCCATGTCCATCTCGCCGGATGGATGGAATGTTCTTTCTGTCCGTCTGTACGGAGAACCACTTACGATCTCTCCTGCAAGCTCGGGATTTCCTCCGTGCCTCTCTAAGAAGTCCCAAATCTCCCCAGCATCCAAACCTGCTTCTGGATTTCTTGCCCGAGATGCAAACTCACCTAGTTCCCTTACAAGATCGTCCCATTGTTTTCCAGTGAGATGTTCATAGGCTCGTTGGGTAGGCTTATTACCAAACCCGCCACGAGTGATGAGTGGATTCGTAAACTCCCCTGCTGCTTGAACCACATCAGGACCGCCGAACGGAAGATACCTTTTATGAGTGAACGAAGACAATCCTGGATGACCCTCTGGGGCAAAAAACACACCGCCTCGTCCAGCAGTTTGTCCGGCCTGTTCTGGAAGCTGCCGCCTATGCATTAAAACTCGAAGGATATCGTTGACTCCGAGCGATGCAGACGGCGTACTTTTAACCGCCGTCTCGTAGAGTGGACGGGTTACGTTCTTGAGGAGAACTGTCCCTGTTCCACCCGGCATGAGCGACAGAATAGAGTTCTGTGCCTCTTCCTCCGGCGTAGATCCAGAGAGCAGATCCAGTAGCGTGTTGATTCGACCCTTCCCTCGCCTCGCAAGAGACTGTCCAAATGTATCGAAGACAGTGGGACTGGTATCTTTAAATCGAGGCGTAAGCCGTGGGCGACCAATCGCTGTTTGGCCCATTACTGCAACCGCCGCGTGGCTCCCGGCAGCACCTGAAACCCGAGGGTCATCCCCTCCAGACTCCAACTGCCGTTCTGGGCGTCATCGCTGATGCGAATCCGGCACCCGACATCCTGAATGAAGTCCCCGTTGGACCCTTCCATGTTAATGATTCTCTGCACAGAATCGAACGGAATCGTGATATTGGACTCTGCGGCTGTCTGAATCCCGTTCCCATCAGCGGTAATAAGCTGAAGACCTAGTGGTTCAATTGACTTGCTGGCACTCCCGCGTCCGACCGCCTCGTCAGAAGAGCTACCGCTCATCCATTCCACCGTCAGAGTCACATCAGAGTCGGCTTCGGCCACAATATCCACCCACCGAAACCGCTTCTCATACGACATGAGTTGCTGTGGCGCACGCGTACTCCACGAGTTGTCCGTCCCGTAGATGACCTTGGTAATCCACCGCGCCGGAATGTTGGAGCCGTCAAAGCTGTCACCGTCGAAGAACTCGTAGCAGAACCCACCCTTGCCCGTCTGCGCCTCGCCCGTCAGAATCACCTGCGTATCAGTGGAGGTTTCAATCGTGGTGGACGCCGACATCGGCATATCGGGCCACACATACCAGACGCCCCAGCGATAGTTCCAGACCACCCGACATCGGCATATCGGGCCACACATACCAGACGCCCCAGCGATAGTTCCAGACCACCGCCTGATTCGGCTCCGCATCATCCCCTGAAGTGGTCGGCCCCGCCCAGAAGAACATGATGTGACCGTTTTCAATGTCATGCGTGGCATGGACCTTGGCACGCTGGGCATAGAGCGCCGTCTTGAGTGTTTCCTTGACTGGCGTGGAGATAATGGTGTCGTTGTTCCCGTCGAAGATCCGAATGTCCCCCAGCGGCGTGAAATACGCCAGCATCACGCGAGGCGTCGTGACCTGGTTTCCAGAGGAATCGGTATAGACCGCTCCTGCTGGCACCTTCACGATGGACCGCTGGGAGACGGCCCCCACCACTGCATTGGACTTGGTTCGCACCCAGTCCATGATGTCGGAGACTATTTGCCCGGTGCCACTGACGGTCCAGATGCTGCGCTCCTGGAACACGACCAACATCCCCTCGAAGTCCCCCACCATCCCTGTAACGATGTCTCCGACCGATGATTGATCTGTGAAATCGAGATAGTTATTCGCTCCCACCTGATCGGGGAGTCCTGGATCGGACCAAAAGACACGCCGAGGATTGGCATTGGTGCGCCCCCACCAGAGACGCTGCTTGTGGGGTTCACAATAGTAACTACCGCTGGCTGGGGCATCGCCATGCTCCTGTAAGAGTCGATGTTCAAGGATGTCCAGATCCGACGCATTGTCGGTGTAGCTCGTGGTCGTCCGTCCGTCAATGAACGTAACGAAATAGTAGTTCGCGCCGGTCCCGGTCGTCCGGTAGAGTTCGTAGCCGGTGATGTCGGTATCGCTATCGGCAGTCCATGAGAGATTGGCCTTCTCGTCCTGCAACTGGATAACGTTGGAGGTCACTGATCCGGCTGACCGCGCTTCCGCCGCATCGACGCTCACCATCTTCCACGTATAGGAGCCGTTCAGTTGCCCTGACGCCGTATTGACCGAAGCGGTGATCGTGGGAGACTTACCGCTAGCCCCTGCCGTGGACAAGGAACTCCCATTCCAGGCCCGTGGCGCAACGACGCCATCCGCAAAGAACAGCGTATTGTCTACCTGTGCGAAATCAGGAATAGCACCAACAGAGCCAGAACCGAAATCGGCAATAAAGGTCCAAGCTGCGCCATCGTTGGTGCTATACCAGAGTTCACACTCGTTTGTGCCATCGTCAAAGAGGCCGAGAAGCTGGCGCGTGAACGTCCCATCGCTTTCGGTCTTCCGGTAGGCGCGGAGCGCACGCAGTCGTGTCGCACTCGCACCCGTATTAGTCGTAACGGCTGAAGAGTTCTGCTTGCTGTAGCCGAGGATCTTCTTCGCCCGACCGAGCTTGTCAATCCAGAGGTTCCGGCTTCCGCTGGAGGAATAAATGGCTGGCAGCGCGACGGAATGAATCCCCTCTTGGGTGCCGAGGAAGACGGAGAAGACTTGGGTCTGAATCGGATAGCCCATGACGACGCGCCTTATGGCTCTTCAGGCTTTTCGGGTTCTAGGATGATGTGACCATCTCCATCCGTCCAGTCCGTTTCCAGGATGTGCGTATCGTGCCTCTCTGCCACCACCATCCATGAAATTGTATCGGTCGATGTACCGTCCTCACACTCGACGGTCAGGATGTTTCCCGTCACGCTTCCTCGCACGCTTGTCCATCCGGTTTCATTCGACGTAAAGCACTGTTCTCCACGACAGAGTAAGACCCATGTACCTTCAGTCATCCCAGAGGCGGTATCCAGATTTACCGTAGCCTCTCCAGATGAAAGTGTTGCGGTTCCGCGATAAATCAGGTCGCACTGTGGTCCTTCTATGAAGCTGTGAACCAGATGATGTGTTTCTGTTTTCGATGAAAGAGGATGATCAATCTTAAAGCTTCCAGATCCCTTAGAAAACGCACCAGACGTGGAAGCATTCGGTCCAAGCTGTACATAATTTGTGTTGTGGTTGTAGTTAATACTCCCAACCCCGCCTGCGTCTGGATCAGAAAATAGAATACCTCCACCCTCATTAACATCGTTAGGCGCACCAAATTCGATCCACTGTGCGTTGCTCCCCTTTTCTATAAACAGATGCGTGTTCGCGTTCGGAGTAATTCCTGAATCTGTCACAAGTATGTGCAGCTTAGACTCTGGAGCGGCGGTATTTATTCCAACCTTACCTTCAGAGTCATCTACAAAGAAGTCAGTCGCGCCTACCGACAGATCGTCGTCGAGTGTCGTGGCACCTGTGACATCAAGTGTGCCTCCAAGATCCACGTTGCTCGGAAGTCGGGCATTGGCTAGTGTTCCCGATGAAATGTTCGACGCACTGAGCGTCGTGAGATTGGCTCCAGAAAGATCGTCAATAATGGTCGATGACAACGGACCATTGATCTTCCCGTCTGTGCCAATCAGTGCCACATTCCCCGTGCCAGCGTTGAGTCCTCCGCCGATATCAAGGGAACTAGCCCCGGTGCTGGAAGCCGAAAGTGTGGTAAACGATCCAGCAGCGGCAGTCGATCCTCCAATCACGCTATTGTTGACGGTGCCTCCAGAAATCGTGAGGTCGTTTGCTACGTAGGCATCAGCCACCGCAGTTCCTTGCCACACACCTGTCGCAATGGTTCCAAGAATCGTAATACCAGAGGAACTTCCAACATCAAGCGTCGTGGGATCGCCTGACGCATCGCCGATGAGAATCTCCCCATCCCCCAAGACAGCCGTAGCCGTAATTGCAGACGTTCCGCTGCCGAGCAACACGCCACCATCGGTAAATGTTGACGCACCCGTGCCTCCATCGGCCACTGGCACATCTGTCCCACCGGCCCGATAGACAAGATTGCCCTCGATGTTGACATTTCCTGAGCTTGCCCGTGTCAGGGTCGTGTCGGTAGCATGGCCCAACTCCACACCTGTGAATTGCGGGCTATCCCCGGTGCCAACGCCAATACTGGTGCGTAGCGTGGCCCCACTTTCTGCTACAGGGTCCGTCGTGCCATCACCAACGATCATCTCGCTGTCAGCCAAGACGGCCATTGCCGTCACCGCACTGGTGCCGCTGCCAAGCAGGACGCCCCCATCTGTCAGAGAGGTGGCTCCCGTGCCGCCACTTCCAACGGCGAGTGTTCCCGTGACATTTGCAGCAGCGAGATAATACGCACCCTCTTGCCCGTCGAGCTTATCGGCGTCCAGATAGGCCACCACCCCTGCGCCTGAGATACAGGCAAACGGAGCATTAGTGCTGCGACTGAAGGTATGCAGCCCCGTGATGGTGTAGGCGTTCTCCTCCGTCAGCAGAGTATTGTCGCTTAAATCTGCGTCGGTATTGACAACTTGAATATCAGCCATAGTAATTAGTCCGGCCTAACTCCAATAGACTGCAAAAAGTCTCTATCAGCTTGGATTTCCTGCGATCTTCTCGATCGACCCGTTCGTCTACGAACAGGAGAGTGCTGGGGCTCCGCTCTAGCAAGACGTTCCGATCTACCTCGACCAACCCGTCTTTGAAGTGGACTCGTGCCTCGCTTCCTCATTTTACCTGCCTGTTCTCGATCAATTTTCCATTGTGACCGAGGAAGGTTTTGTATATCTTCAGGGAGATGTCGTGTCGCTGAACGAAAATCAAACGGCACGTCCTGAGGATCGAGTCCAACTTTTCTTTTCGAGATTGTAGGAACTGGACGCCTGGGTGGTGTAATTTTCTTCGCTGGATGAATATATTGAGCAATACGAGAAAGTATCCCCTCACCCTCCAGTAAATTCTCTGCCGTCCCTGCAGGTAGCATTTCTGCGAGTTTATCAGCGACTCGTGGACCAAACGTAAAAGGTTTATTACCTTTCGGATTTACCGCAGCCCACGGAATCCTTCTTCCTGTGGCCAACATGTTTCCCGCACCGCCACTCATCAGTAATATCGCAGTCTCAAGCGCGATGTCCCGAGGCGTGGTCGGCACAAGAGATTCACCAAGCGGCACCGTTTCCGCGATCTTTTCCAAAAAATCAATCGGCTCGTCATGCCAGGGGACATTCAGATCATCCCTGTTTCTTGACAAGTTGTATCGATCTAATCCGCGTTCTTGAATGGATTGCTCCACCCAAGCGTCCTCTGGACGAGACAAACTACTCATGAGTTGCTCTAAGCTCGCAATATCCCCAGGACTGAGAGACGAGAGTTGCCCCTGCGTTAATCGACTGGTAATCTCAGGATGCAGGTCTTCTGGGGGACTTCGACGAACTATTGCCTGACCCGTTTTTTCTAAAGAAGGACGGGTCGAAGCTCTGCGCTGTGCAGGTTTCTTTTTCTTCTCTTCCTTCTTTTCGACAATTCGACTCCTGCGACCTGATCGATCCCTGCGACCCCATCGATCAAGATCAGCAGTGGTTCCGGTATAGTGACCTTCCTGATGCGCCATTTACGCCTCAATATAAACCAACGCGCCATCCACGGACTGTCCGCCGCTCAGTTCCATATTAAGCAACGTGGCATCAGAGGTTTCAAACCAGCCGACCGGGTTAAACGGCAAGACAATCGTCTGTCCCGCTGTGGGTCCCATCTGACCTGTCAGTGCGGTGCCGCCAGCCCCATCCTCAAATCGGATCGTGACTGCCGTACCTGTCATGGTAAAAAACGCCGCCAAGACGCGAATCTTCTTGCCTGTGACCGCTGCCACGAGGGTGTTATCCCCACTACTTGCGGCATCAATCGCAGCGCGTTTAATGAGTTGTTCGTCTCGAATGTCCTGAAAATCTGCTTGAATAAACGCCATCGGGACTCCTATTCCGTATGAACATACCGATAATCATAGCCGGGTGGTCGATCCCGATTAAACCGGGCCATCGTCTGAATGACTGGACCGAAGACCTGCATCCCCACATCTGTAATCGGACCAGCCTCATCGTCTTTCCCGACGCGTAGCAACTTCACGGCAAATGTGACAATCGGCAGCATCACCATGTCGGGATACGCAAACGTCCCACCAGCCGTAATATCGTCCGCGACCTTCATCCCGTAATACCGAATCGTATGCGTGGCATTGGGCAGCGGATCCCAGTAGATGTTCGTTGCATTTGTCCAATACCGCATCGGGCGTCCAGTGGTCGTGGAATTAAACTGCACATACGGGGCAATGACCCGTGAATCGTAATGATCGCCGACTGGACCGACCCGCTCCAAATCCCAGAGCGGACGACTGGTGTTCGGATCAAGAAACTGCACGCGATCCAGGCGAATCAACCCCGCCGGAAACGCCGTCGCTTCGGTGTCTGCTGACGTGGTGACGGTTCCCACTGACGACCCCATCACATTCGGCTGGAGGGCCATCATGGACTCGAAATGGTCCTGTGAGGCGTTTAAGGCACGCAGGGCAAACGTAACCCCTGTTTCTCCAGACTGCAACTGGAGGCCGCGATCCATGACCTCCATCGTATCGAGCATCGACTGACCTGTAGCCACGGCTTAATCTCCCGCATGGTGACGCACGAACTTACTGCCAGAGGACGGTCCACGCATACTGACCTGAATCTTGGTGTGATCCCACTGGTCGCTGCGCCAGAGGACGGTCCACGCATACTGACCTGAATCTTGGTGTGATCCCACTGGTCGCTGCCGACATCTTCCAAGAGGTTTTCACGCTCTTTATCTCGTGCCTCGTGATCACGCTGGGCCTGTTCCTCAATCCGCGCCCAGTATTTCTTGCCCGACCCCCACTTGAAGCCACTCTGCTCGTAAACCGCTGCTAACGCACGGTCGTCCAGCGGGACATACCGCTGCTCGGAATCCTCGACGACAAAGAGCATCAACCAGCCGGGACAGAGTTTGTTCGTGATCCGTGGGCGTCGATACCAGACGAGCCACCGATGCTGGACGGGATGCCACGTGACATCCAGATCCTCATGGACGCCCTTCAGCTTCTTTCTGAAACTCTCAGGACCAAACGTGACACCAAAGCGTTGGGGGTGCCAGAAATGCAGTTCTTCCTCAATAGGTGGCGGCGTTTGACTGGCAACCGGGACACCGAAAGACTCTGCGCTTTCAGGCATCGTTAGCCAAACACCTTCACCGCGAACTCCTGTACCCGCTCGTCCTTACTGGACCGGCAATGCTTCGCCATCCGTCCTCGCGCCATATTGTAGGACTGGCGTGATTCGGGCTTGAAGTTTGCCGTCCATCCATCAATGGGACACTGAAGCACGCCCTTCTCCATGTCTTCATCAAGACTATCTGGGATTGGCTCGGTCTTTTTGACCCACGGTGCGTTGAAGGCTGGAATCGCGGCCTCACGCAACGGAACGGAGAGAGGCTGACGATCGCCGTTATCATCGAAATAGGTGGTGACTTCACCTGAATCCGAAGTGACGCCCCCGCGATGCGGTCGGCCCTTGCCGTCCCACGCATACATGGTGGGAAATCGTGGTGCGCCACGCTTCGCCATCTCGCCCCACTTCTCGTGTTCAGAGAGATAGCGCGTGATGATCTGAGACACGGCTTCCTTTCCTGCCCACGGCACCCCTCGATGCTTTTCCAGTTCATCGAGTTCGTAGAGTTCGCCCAGGACTTCCTGCACCGCGACAGGATTGACCCCCTTCGGGGTGTTCTCCTGTAATGCGACCACCGGGGACTCGCCCAGATGCTTGAGAAAGAACTGATTCTCTTCCAGTGAATACCGAACAGGATTAAAGGACTCCATGCGCCTCCTTAGTAACTAGTGTTTGTCCGAATCACTTTCAGCACAATATGCACCGCCCCTTCATAGGCGGTGACGGTGCCTGTGTAATTCAACGCAATTTGCTCACCTTTATCAATTTTTCGATTGGCAAGCGTTGAGGTCAGGGTTGATTGAACCGGCGTATTCGCGGTGCTATCCAACGCTAACGCCGAGCTAATTGCTGTGGTGAGACTCGCTGGAGCCGTGCCAGATGCGGCCACGCCGACATCCAAGGTCGTACTGCTGGCTCCTGCCGTGCTATGACATTCACGCACGTCCATGATTTCGTAATCCTGATCCGCCACAAAAATACAAGTATCCGCAGCTTCTCCGGCTGAAATGGTATAAACCACATGAACAGGGGCGAGTTTTGCGATAGCTTTCATTCCCATTGGTCCCTACTTTCTGGCGAAGTGACAGGGGAGAGGCAAGATGCCCCTCCCCCCACCTACTCAGATTCTACGACTCCGCGACATCTTCGATCTTGGCCCCGGCTGCTGGGTTGTCACTCAGCAGTTGCCCCTGCCAGTACCATGCCACCTCAAAGGTCGCATTGGAGGTCTGACGGAAGAACGGGGTGCCGTCAAAGACTTCTGACACCGGGCGAGGCACCGAGTTTTCTCCATGTCCAATGTAGAAATTACTGGTGTCCATCCCGATAATCGTGTTCGCCGCGAAATACGGCTCCACATGCCACGGATTGCCGCTGAAGCGGTAGATCGTGCGACCATCGCCGCCGTCTTTCCCCTTCTGCTGCGCTCCGCCGTCACGCCCGACTCCTGACCCACCGGCAAACGCTTTCGGTGAACTCATGGCAAAGAACGTATCTTCGCGCAGAAGTTCGTGATAGCGCCTGACGACGGCAAGATTGGAGATGTAGGCGTTGAGCTTGGCCCCACCCTTCTCGCGGACGGCATCCTCAAGCTGCATGAGAAGGTCTTCCGTGAGCGCACGGTTGGTGCCACTATTCGACAACACAATCGACTCCCAGAACTCATTCCCCGCTGTGCTGCGGTTAATGTTGCCGTAATTCCCCGACGGGGGATTGGCATCATCAATGATTCCCAGAAGACCTTCAGTGTGATAAATCGCCCCAGATTTCGTCGTGTTTTCAATACAGAAGAAATCCCCGGCAGCAGTGCCGCTGGGCGCTGATCCACTGATGGTGACGGTGCGATTCTGCACATCAATCGCTGTGACCGTACGGGAAGCCGCAAGGTCAGCGTCATTGTCAGAGGCATCAATCAAATCCACGGTCATTCCGAGGTCGATGCTAGGAAGCGCATCCACGGTAATGGTGGTCTGGTTGTCTGCCGCTGGCATGATCGCCAGCTTGCCGAGTCCATCAGAAATCAGGTCGGCATTGATGAGCTTCAAAATACGTCGGCGGAAGCCACCTTCCATCATCTTCAGGGCCGTCTGGAACGCAAACTTCGAGTTCCTCGCGTCCTGAAT
>Ga0208029_1001544_pt1 | contig 9993 bp, 9 predicted proteins | sample MalvireepMed_s12_FD_184242 | JGI IMG/M metagenome (GOLD analysis project Ga0208029, IMG submission 184242) | Marine viral communities from the Global Malaspina Expedition - Malaspina viral metaG DeepMed_s12 (SPAdes) (version 2) | ecosystem: Environmental > Aquatic > Marine > Oceanic | place... | reverse complement strand
GCCCAAAGTCCGCCACCAAGAGTGGAGATAAGAGTGAAGATTACAACTAATTTGCCGCCTTTGAACTTAACACCGCCGACTTCTACTTCAGCCATCTTTAATAACCTTTTTTAAACGATTTTCTATGGCTGGCAGTAAGCGTATTCCACAGTAGCCTATGACGAAAGCTATTGCAGGACCCCACGTCATATCAAGCGTAAAATGTTTCATTATTGGTGGTATAAAAAACTCCGCTGCAATCCAGCCTACTATTAAAGCTAGCGCAATATCTTTTAATGCTGTTAGATTAAATTGTTTTTTCGTTAAAATATTGGCTCCTGCCCCACAGCCAGATGCAAATATGCAGCAAAATTTAGCCCCAAAAGTCTGTATTAAATATTCCATTTAATTTCTCCACTGACTTTCAACAAGCGCGTTATGCAGCCCGTTCGATTGTCCAAAAACTTGGTAGTTTGTCATGCGATCAACCATTGAAGGCCCATCAGGAACAGAAGAACTACTAAAAAACTTAGGCGTGTCTGGAAGAGCGGAAGTCTTAAATAACCCTTTATTGTTAGCAATCATACCCATAGCGACTAATGTAACCGTTTGGGCTGTGCTTCCATATTTTTGACTAGGTGCAATATTATTTACAACGGCTTGGGCTGCAACGGCAGCGGTTACAGGGACAGCAGCGGGAACTGTAGTGGTAGATGAACTAGAGGCTGTTTTTCTTTGTGTCTTTGCTTTCTGAGGCTTTTCTTTAGCCGCTGTTTTAGCAGGGGGTGATGCTTCTGTTGCTTCAGTTGTCTCAGAGGGTTCCGCTACTGGCTGGGGAGCCATAGCCGTCTCTATCTGGGTTTCTGCTTGGGCTTCCTCCGCTTGTTGGGTTTCTGTTTGTTGAGCCACCGGGGCAATTGTAGGAGCAGCCGCCGCAGTTTGAACAACTGGAGCGGAAGTCATTGTTGTTTCTGTAGATGCAGAAGCCGTATCTACGGGAGGCGTAAACACAGAACCAGAACTGGACGAGTTGTCTACTGGAGTATTCATCGTCGTTGTTGAAGCAGTGTTCGTGTATGTCTGGAATGCTGGAATATCTACTGCTGCTGTTGTTGAAGGAGTAACGTCCGTTCCTCCCGTTGCAACGTCCATTATCGTGGTCTCAGTATCCGTTTGTATAACATCATTTATAACCGTTGTTGTATCTTCAATGACCAATGCTGTCTGGTAATCTATTGTAAGGCTTGGATCACTAAACTGCGGCCCATAGTATCCAACCGGATACCCTGCATCAATTCCGTAAAGTTCTAAAACGCCTGTTAACAAGCCGTAGTCGTTTGTTCCAACAGTATCCGTATAATTAAAATCTTTGAGTCCACTCCAGGTTAACTCTTCTTGATGAACAAAAGTTTCAACAGCAGTGCCGTTGTCTTTTAGGGTGATCGTAAGCTTAAACACATCACGACAATCTCCAGATTGCAGCAAACCATTAGCGCAGGTTGGCAACCTGCTATTTGAAGAATGGCTGTTAATTGTTATGCCACTATTGAGAGTGAAACCTTGGTTTAATTCTGCTTCGGTCAAAGGCACATCAAAAGTTGACGTATAGGTTCCACCACCTTCATTAGTTCCACTCGTGCAGTATTGGCCTTGACTACAGCCATGCCCCGTTCCTACAGAAGTTCCGCCGGAGGCAGTCATGCCGCTCATATTTGGGGTTAGGTTAGATGTTGTTAAATCTTCCGCGACGGCCTTCGATAACCCGGACAAAGCAAAAACACCTAGTAATAATAAGGTTAAGTAAAGAAAGGCAATAAAGACTACGACAATTTTCATCAGCCGTTCTCTTCTTCAAGCTTGCGTTTTTCTTCTTCGGCCTTTTCCTCCGCTTCTTGTCGGGCAGCTTCTTCTTTTGCCGCTTTTTCAATTGCATCAGCCCGTATCTTTGTACCCTCTGGCGCTCGCGTTGGGTCAGCCAACCAAGCAAGTCTTGCTTGTGCGCCTATCTTACCCTCAAACGGACACGGTGTTCCGGCAGACATCATTGCATCAAAAACCCTTTTGTCTTGGCACAATAGGCTAACCCCGGCGACTTTTAAGCCCATGCCGTACAAACTACGGGCAAGCTTCAACCGCTCACAATTTTTATCTCTAACTGTTGTGCCAACGGCTGCTCCAAAAACAGAGGTTTGAACAGCAGAACTCAAGCCGCTCACGCAGACATCGCTGTTATTAACAACAACTGAAGGCGCAGAAGCTGTAGACGGGGCTTTATCAATAACCGTGCTTCCGGTTGTGTTCGAAGACACAGTATTAGACGCCGTCGTATTAGATACCGTATTTGATGATGAACTCACCGTATTTGATGATGAACTCACCGTGTTTGTAGTATTGGTTGTCGTTACAGTATCTGTCGCGTTTATGGGTGCGGTAGAAAGAACTAACGCAAGAGCGACTAAAAATAGCCGCTTAACCATGGTTAGATTACGCCTTTTTCCTTCAACAGGAAGCCTAATGCACCGCCTGCGATGCCGACAACGATTACTATCGGCTGAGAAATCAAAACGCCAACACCAACTACTGCACCACCCAAAGCCGCATAACTAGAGGGCTCCTGAAACCTACCTTTAATCCATTCCATTTAACTGGTCCTTCTTTAGCAAATTGTAAATTTTCCGCCACGAACAGCTTCACCCATACCCCGGTTCTTACCCGAAATTTTCGTAGCCTTTGAAACGTTTGGAGTTTTCTCCTCCTTTGGAGCATTGTAAGAAACAAAGCCTTGATCCTTAACTTCAATGCCCTTGCGAACTTTTCCTTCAGCCATAGCTCTCTCCTAGCCTTGTCTCTGTTTCATTATCTCGCGTTCTCTTGCCGCGTCTATACGCGCCTGTACTATATCTTCAGAAGATTGGATGCGCTCTGCGCCTAGTTGAGCATTCTGCTCCGCTTTCTGTCTGTCAAGCTCCAACCTTGCCTGATCTATCTGAGCCTCGTTCTGGTCTCTTTGAGCCCGTAGCTGCAAATCCTGCTCTTTAAGAGCAATCAACGGATCCGGACCTTCTTGACCTTGACCGCTAATTTGTGCGCTCAGGCTCTTCACTTCCTGCATACCTTGAGAAATAAGATTAGCAACTGCTGCTTCAATTTCCAAGGCCTGTTCTTCACTAGGTGCTTGTCCTTGAAGTTGTTGGGAAAATTGCGCGAAAACCTGTTCTTTAGACTTCAAAGAAACATGCTCCATGATGTGTTTTTGAAGCGCCATGGCAACTTGCGGCATCTGAGAAACCAGTCCAGAAGATCCAAAAACCAAGTGCGCCATAATGTGCGCGTCATGGTTTTGACCTTCAAAAGGCATTAGAGGCTGGTTGTCCAAGGCCTCTGAGTTTTCTATAGCAGGGTCCTTTGGTACAGGGTCCCCTTCATCTACAGGTTTAAGTATGGCATCTACATCCTTGACGCCCACCGCACGATACATCCGGCGGAACGCTTCATGTAAGTTATGCAACTCCGGAGCCGACTGCGCCAGTTGAAGCTCCGTTTGCGCGAGTGTGACCCTTTGCGCCATTGAAAAGATATTGGGGTCAGACACGGGAACAACGTCAACCCTATCATCAAAATCCTCCGCTTTTACCGTGCGCTCTGCTCCGACAACGTTATAGGGGTATTCAGGAGGAAGATACTGACCAAAGACCTTTGAAAGAAGGTCAAACTCCTCTTTTTGCCCATAATGCAACCGTTTATGAATTGCAGACATAACCTTTGCGCCCTGCTCCAGCATGGCAATAGTAGTTCCAACAGCCGCCTGCTGGTTGCCGTCGCCTACCTGAAGATTAGACACCGCTGCAAAACGCTGGCCTGCTTCTACACAAAAACCCATTAACTGGAATAATGTCTGATCTGCACCCTTATAAGGAAGCAGCATCAGAGAATCGCGAATAGCGCCCCCTGGTGCATCTACGTCACGAAATTCACCGGGAGATAACGGATCGTCATCATTCCGTATGCGAAGACCTCGTGATTTAAACCCTGCGGGAAGGTTGGAAAGCGTACCCGCGTCAATAAGCTGGCGAAGTGCAGCCGTAGCCGTCCGGCTTAAACCGCCAATCATATGTATCAAACCAAGCCCATAGAACCCAAAACCCGGTAAAAACTTAAAATGCACAAAATACTGGGTCTTTTTCTTGTCTTCATCATCCGGATCATAGTTTCGACGGATGCTGAGTACTTTTCCGTTGTTCTCCGAAAGCGTTACAACATAAGGCAGCTTTATGCCCGTAGGCTCGCCGTCCTCGCCCATGTCTTCATAGCCCTCAAGATCCAGATGCACATGGCACTCAAGAAGCGTCACATCCGTATCAAGATACGTAGGCTCTACACCAGAGATCTCGTCCATCTCCTCACGGACTTCCGAAGGATCCGCCTGATCCGCTGTAACTGGAACGTCACTGTAAAACCCTGCTACCTGCTTCTTCCGAAGCTCGTTTTCCGTAATTTGTATGACATGCGTTACGTTCTCAGCCGTCTCTAAATCAGTCGCTGTGTAAGGCACAATCAACTGTTCAGCAGGAACAAACTTGCTTACAGCCCTTCCAAGGAACTCGTCGTAATACACCTTCTTGAACGTTGACCCGGATAACGGAAGATAAAACAACATCTGGTCAAACTCAGGTGTGTATTCCTTCATTACACAGGTAATCTGGTAATTCATAAAATGACGTACCCGATCCGCCTGATCTTCCACTTCTGAGCTTGTTTTACCAATTATTTCAGTTCTTACAGGGCCACCCGCAGGAAGAAGTTCTCCAAAAGCTTGCGCCTGAAACTGTGTTACTGCTTCGGCCAAAAGCGGATGCGTTACACCCGTCGCGCCACGAAAAGGCTCTGCCCGCTCCTCGTACTTAAAACCTAAAAGCTCTAGTCCGGTACGGTAAGCATCTTCCCATTCTTTGCGACCAGACTTGTTGGCCTCATACTGCTCAAGCAAATTAGCGGCAACCGCGTTCGCAACCCGGTCGTCTATGTTTTCAGAAAGGTTGTCGTAAAAGTCACCCTCCTCTTGGCCCATGGACCGTGGGTCAAAATCCACAACCACACCACCGTCGTCCTCAAGCTCAATGCTCAAGCCAGGTGCTTCAATAACCGCATCCTCTTCTAACGCAACTTCAGCACCGTCTCCCTCCCCAAGGACCACAGGAGGAATTTCGTTCCTGCGCTCGACAAGGGATGCCGTTCCAAAGTTGCTTCTAGGCAGAGGGTTTCTAGCCATTTTAGTAGCCTCGTAAACTCATTATGCCGCCACGCTTCATGCCCACAGGCATGTCAGGAAGGGCAGCACCAGGAGGAGGGGCAGCACCAGCATCAACTCCTTGACCTAGCATTCCTCTTACACCGGGCGGGTACGCAGTCGGTGGTGCGTTTGCCGCAGCCGCTTCGGCCATCAGGTTCTGTTGAGCCGCCATCAACTGTTCGTCGCTCATTTCAAGAAGAGCAGACGGATTCTGCATTCCGGTCAGTTCCATAATATTTTCAATGATGGCTTCTCTGGTAGCTTGGTCAAAGGCCTCTCCTTCAGCAAAGGAGTCGTCCCTATCAATAACACCCCCGGTCTGGTAACCCACAGGGCGAAAGCCCATCATGCCACCGCCGCGCATTCCCACGGCCTGCCTGTACTGCTCTGCTTGCGCCATGCCTTGTGGCGTATACGGAAATTCCCGGCCCATTACGTTTGGCATATCAACTTTTCCTTTTCTTCCGCTCTGCGTTTTTAACTTTACCCTTGTTTATAGAAGCATAAAAGACACTCGTGCCTTTCTTCTTACCATAAGTTTTGGTCATGTTGCGTTTTATTTTTTTGCCTTTTTTTGTTAGAGGCATTTTAAAACTTAATGCCGTATTTTAGCATGGCATTTAGGGCGTTTTTGCCTATTTCTGGATCAACATAGGTACCTGAGACATTTAGGTTTCCGCCAAGCCCAAATGGGTCTTTCTTTTTAAAATACGCTTCAAGCCTTCGTGTTCTGGGGCCGTCCTTAACCTGCTCCATGGTCCCTGTTGCGCCATACGTGCTTCCGTCACCCGTGAAGTCTAGTCCAAGGTTGAACCTGTCTGTACGCCTCTGTCCTTGAGGAATCTGATTATAAAGATAATTTAAACGATTGCGGGCAGCGCCTGCTCTTAATATACCACGCTTACTAATAGGCGTACGAACACTTGCTTCAACATTAGAGACGTTTGCACGGGTCTTTCCTTGAGAAAACTTATCTTTTGACCCGGATAAGGTAAGAGGACCCACTGCAAACGAACCACCACGGCTGGTGCTTTCACGGCCTCCAGGTTGTTTTCCCTCCTGATAAAATGCTGAAAGGGGGATACCAAAAGGCTTATTCAACGAAATTCTGCCTGACTGTGAGGCAGGGGTGCGATTTCCCTCTTCATTAACCCTTGAAGTCTTTTGTTCAAAAGAAACGGAACCGCGCCCTAATGGTTGACTAACGCCGTATCCTACATCATCAAAAGATTGTGGTCTTTCCTTGGCAAAAACATTTTGGGAGGGCCTTGTTCCAGAAGCAAAAACCTCAAAGTTCGGGCGGTTCTTTTTAAAGGACTGAAGCGTCAACGCGGTGGCGGCTTTATCAGAATCATAACCTGGAGTTATCCGCGCACGAACCTTCGCTCTATAAGGGGAGCCCATCTTGTCGATGGCTGCTTGAAGCATAAGAAGTTCCGAAGCAGTACTATTATTAAGGGACGGCACTTTTTTTTCGGGGGGAGCAATAAGATCCGCCAAGCTCTGGACAGGTTCAACAAGATCTCCGTCAGCGTACTTTTGGACATAGCCGCCGTCCGCAAATACATCGTCGTCGTAGTCTTCGTAATCCTCTTCCGTCTCTGCCTCTGTTGCATCCACAGAAACGCTTTCGTCACCTCCATGCTGTGCCGCAGGGCCGGGAGTAGTGTCTATTTCGGTATTTGGGTCCACGTCACCAGAACCATTGCCCATGCCAAATTCGCTGCCGCCAAGCGTTAGCCCTGTAACATCTACAGGACCCGTAACTTCTCTGGCATATCCGCCCGCTCCGGTATCTATACCTGCCACGCCTTCTTGTTCCGCTTCTTCTGTGCCATATCCACCGTAAGCAGCGTCTGCTTCAGGCGTCGATAAAATGCCAAGCCTGCGAAAAGGCATTAACTGGCGGTCCCAGAGCCGTCCAAAGAAACCGGGCTTGGTAGGGCTTGCCGAATAAATGTCCGTTACCGCCTTGATTCCATAACCTACAGGCCCTGCCAGTGTTCCAAAAACACCCGGCATGGAAATACCCACCAAGTTGCCCGCCGTGTTTGCTACTTGAGCACCCGACACAATATCGGAAAGCGTGTTTGCAGCATCTTGCGTATCAAAAGAACCGTTAGCCATAGTTTAGCCTATCATCCTTGCGTCTTCATATAAAGGTTTGTCTACGAAGCCGCCTGCGGCCTTGTACTCCGGATCAAATTTTCCGGCGGCTTCACGGTAAGACTCAGACATCTCACTGCCGCTTGGAAGATCCCACAAAGTAGAATTAGGATCTGTCTTTATTAAATTTTCGAGTTTGGACAAAAGTTTTTCTGCGTCACCAAACCTTTGCTCTCCAAGAGCTACAGCAGCATCTCGCGCCCATTTTTGTGGTTCGTTATAAACTTTTAATTTCTTGTGAGCATCCGCATATTTCTGCAAGGCTTTTGTAGAGGCGTCCTGAAGCTCTTTTTCTGAAATACCATCATAATCAGCATTGCTTCTAATGTTGTCTCTATGCTCTTTCTCAAACCCGTACTCATTTCGCAAAGTGCTAAGAACTTTCCGCACCTTATTTCCAACATCATACCCATAACCTTCAAAGAAATCGTATTTGTCAGCCATCCGGTTTGTGAGATCTCCTGTGTGCTCAATGGCAAAACTTAGTACACCGCCTCCTAAAACGTTACGAGCTTCCACCATTGCCGTTTCGGGTTCTTGTCTTTGCAGATTAGCCAATTCCTGGAACGCTTTTAAACGAGAATCTTCTTCAGGTTCGCTGTCTGAAAGACCCAAAAAATCCTTAAAGTACTCAAGGCCTGACTTTTCTAATCCAAAAAGCTCGTGGGTCTTGGTTTTTTCCAGATAATCCAGAACGTCCCCTGCAACTTGCTTGTCTTCCGGAAGAAGCTTGTAGCCCATCTGGACAGCCTGGATAAGCGGAAAGACCCTGCTCCGCATAAGACTTCCAACGCCACGAAATACCGAACCTTTGCCCTTGGGCCGTGGGTCGTCAGCCTGTGTCCGTGCAAGCTGGGAAGCTACGGATGCTGCGTCAATTACGGCGGGCAGTTTAGACTGGTCCGTGGGCCGTGGCTCGTTTGCCTGTCGCAACCGCTCCGGAGACAAAAGGCCTTCCGCCACCTCCCCGCCTCTCAGGTACTGTATCTCAACAGGAATAGTTGAACGCCCGGACAAAAGACCCTCCGCAACACGGTGGTTGCCCTCTACAATAAAAGGCTTTCCGTCTTCTCGTACCTGAATAAGAATTGTCGCTTGCGACGGGTCATACCCTGATTTTTTTATGGTTTTCTGAAGCCTGCGTAACTTTTCAGAATCGTTTCTGAAGTTCTCTTCTCCCATGGCACCGGGGATATCCTTGAGAAGATCAGGGGAAAGGTTCCAGATCCCGAGTCGGTTCGAAGCATCACGCCAGTACCCTGTTACCTTTGCGTCACCGTCAGACCCAAGATTTCGAGACGCGGAACCTTCTGGAGCCGTTAAATATGTTTTCCGGGCACTGTCCACATAGCCCTGAAGCCACTCGCCACCTGGGTTGTCTACTCTGAGTTCAGGTAAGTCAGCCATAATAACTCCGCAGATAGGTAGACGGCGCGTCATCCACCCAGTCGTCGCTTGGTAATTGTACGAAATTGCCCTGACGATACCGCATCAGAGCCTGCGTGGTGCTGTCTACAAGGTCATCGTGTTCGCCATGCGGAAATGCCGCACATTCGTCAATAACCTCGTCCGCCCAACGTTCGTCCGGTGCCCATATCATTCCGCTCTCAAACAGCGGCGACACGGAGTGCACTCTCGTTACCTTATCGTTTCCTTTACTGGGTGTAAAGTTTACAACAGGTATACCAAGCTGGCGTAATTCCTGCGTCAACGGCAGGCCCGACGCCTTGGCCTCTACAATTACCGTCTCAGGCTCCCAGAAATTGTACTGATCCAGCGCCTCATTCTTCAGTTCCGGAAAATCCCACCGCCCTTTTTTGGCGTCAAGAAGTATCAAATTAGGGGACCCACCGTCTTTAGGGTAAAATACACCCCACGTCGTAATCGCACTATAGTCCGCCGTCTCGCGCTTACTAAAAGCCGTATCATAACTCTGTATTATATATTCAAGCTGGGGAACCTCCTCCTCTTCCCAACGGTTCCACCACTCCTTCTTCAGAATAGCGCCCTCTTCAGACGTAGGATTCTGCTGCCACTGAGCATTCCACTTGGAAACGGACAAAGAAGCCTTGACCCCCTCCAATTCCTCCTGCTTCCAGAACTCAGGCCAACAAGATTTACCACTGGGCATCAAAGCCGGAAACTCTACAACCTCCCACTGGTCCGCATGTTCATCATAACCCTGAGCCTTGAGCACTTTTGCGGTAAGATCCTTTAACGACCAACGGGTCATTACAATAACAATAGCCCCTCCGGGCTGGAGCCTCTGCCGGGGACCCGACGTATACCACTCATACGCATGTTCCATCGCCGTATCCGATAACGCATCCTGCTCTGAATGCGGATCGTCAATAATTAACAAATCAGCACCGCGCCCGGTTATCGCACCACCGACACCAGCAGCAAAGTACTCCCCACCATGGTTCGTGGACCATCGTCCCGCAGCCTTACTGTCAGCCTGCAACTCAACATTCTCAAAGATTGCCTTGTACTCACCCGTGTCCAGAAGGTTCCTTACCTTCCTGCCAAAGTTTACAGCGAGCTCCGCAGTATGGGTG
>Ga0208029_1001541_pt1 | contig 10007 bp, 8 predicted proteins | sample MalvireepMed_s12_FD_184242 | JGI IMG/M metagenome (GOLD analysis project Ga0208029, IMG submission 184242) | Marine viral communities from the Global Malaspina Expedition - Malaspina viral metaG DeepMed_s12 (SPAdes) (version 2) | ecosystem: Environmental > Aquatic > Marine > Oceanic | place... | reverse complement strand
AAGTCGGAGTAAAAGCTAGAGCGCTTTCCATGCCCACGTTGTGCATACATAATCACCGCATCTACAGTGAGCGCATCTCGCTTCCACTTATACCACTGTCCTTTAGGTCGCCCCGGTACATAAGTGCTATCTAAAAGCTTCAGCATTAAACCTTCTATTGCACGATTTTCACACACGCTTTGATGTAAATCACGCAGGTCATTGACTGAATCGGCCTGCAGTAAGGGTGATAAATGAAGGCGTTCAGGTGCCCCCTTGGACAGGTATTTTTCAAGTTGCTGCCGACGCTGTACTAAAGGAAGGTGAGTCATATCTTTACCGTCTAATACAAGGGCGTCATATACCATAAGGGCAGCGGGCAAGGAGGATAGTAGAGTTTGAGAAGGGCGCTTTTTGTTCAAGCGTTGCTGTAACGCATTGAAGGTGTCTACCGTGTCGCCATGCATGACGAGCAGCTCACCATCTAATACCATATGACCCGATACCGCGCCTAGCAAGTCAGGAAAACTCTGGCTAATATCATCCCCCGTTCTTGAATAAAGTGCCTTTTCAGGGTCGGCGGCACCAGTGTGGCAAGAAAGTTGTACCCGTATACCATCAAACTTGTTTTCTATTTGCCAATCCTTGGGGGTGAACGTATCAATCTCTTTGTCTTCTATGGGGTGGGATAGCATCACGGGGTGAAAGGTCACGTGGCCAGAAATATCTGGTTTTGGCGCCTTGTTGTCTAACCATTCAAGCAGTTCTGTATAAGGTGGCTTTACGCCATGCCACAAGGTTTCAATGTCCTTGATATCTTTATTTCCATAGTCTGCCAATATGTGTTTAATGGAACGGGCAGATACTCCTATTCTAAGCCCTCTAGTGCCCAGCTTAAGTAGTGCCCAGCGTTGCGCGGGTGTCATTTTAGAAAGGTATTGAGCTAAGGTAGTTGATACGTTTTTTCGGCTGACATGTTGAAAGGTTTCTACGGTTTCACTAAGTGAAGGCAAAGGGCTAACGGGCGTGTAGTGAGGCCATAAATGCGCCACAGTTTCACTGACTTCGCCTACATAATCATAACTCATCGCAAAAAGGGCCGGATCCACGTTTTCGCTAATCAATTTCTTTATTGTATTTCGCTTAAAAAAGTCGAACTTCAATGTTCCGGCCATGGCTGCAATTGCCCACCCCCTATCCGGATCGGGCGTGGCGGCTAAATAGGCTTTAATAAGCTCCGCTTTCGCATTATTACTCGATGTAAAATACACTTGTTCTAGTAATTCACTGAACGCTTTCACTCATGATGCCCCTTGTTCATCTTCGTCGTAGCCCACTAATGATAAAGCCCTTGCTTTGTAACCCATTTTTTCAGCTTGATACATGAGCGCATCTTCCCTTCCATGAGTAACCCAGACCTCTTTAGGGTTAACTTCTGTGATGGTCTGTAACAGTTCTGGCCAATCGCAATGGTCGGAAATAATTAAAGGTAACTCTGCATTCCGTTGCTTCGCTCGCGCCCGTATCTGCATCCAGCCTGAGGCCATGACGGGGCGAACTTGGGGCAAACTTCGAGACCAGCGGTCGGCCAGGGCTGATGGTGGCGCAAGCACTATTTCTCCCGCCAGAGAAGCTTTGTCGTTCACTTCGCTGACCGGTACAAGCTCGCCTAATGCGATCCCCATTTCTTGATACAGAAGGCACAACTTAATTTGAGCGCCATGAAGGTAAATGGGTTTCGTGTATCCCGCATTTCTTAGCGCCAAAATCACTCGCTGACATTTGCCTAATGCATAGGCACCCACAAGGTGACATCTGTTAGGGAACACAGTAAGAGAGTGAAGCAATTTAGCAATTTCAACGTCAATGGGAGGGTGAGTAAAAACCGGTAAACCAAAGGTGGCTTCCGTAATGAGAATGTCGCATGGGATAACCTTAAATGGCGGACAGGTAGGATCATGTCTGCGTTTGTAATCTCCAGATACCACGAGTCGATAGCCCCCATATTCAATCAGTATCTGACACGAGCCTAAAATATGCCCTGCGGGGAAAAAGGTAACGGCCACTTCACCAAAATGATAGGTCACCTCCATATCAACCACATGCTGCTCTTTGGCCATGTCGTCACCATAACGAGTACGCATAATCGCGAGGGTTTCGCGACTAGCGAATACCTGCTTATGACCAGCCCTCGCATGGTCTGCGTGTCCATGGGTTATTAAGGCTGTGCTCACGTTTTGCATGGGGTCGATATAAAAACCACCGGGTATGCAAAACAAGCCAATCTCATCTGGCTTCATCCACTTTGACGGGTGCACCATGACTCCTACATTAAGGGTGTTTTAACAACGTTGAAAATGGGTACGTTGGTAGGTTGCAATTGGTTGAATATGAAACAAAATAAACCTATGGGAATGAGCAACGTATAGATTTTACTCTGATGTAAGACATCCAACGAGCGTTTATGACAGCCAAGCGGCCAACAATTCCTGACGTTTTTACACATTGGTTTTCGAGTAAGGCATGGCGTTTGCGACCTTATCAAAAGCAAATGTTAGTGAATAAAGATAAGTACAAGGTGACGTTACTAATAGCGCCTACGGGCGCTGGGAAAACCCTATCGGGGTTTTTACCTAGCTTAGTCGAGCTAACTGAAAATCAGCATAAGGGCCTACATACACTTTATATCTCGCCGCTAAAAGCACTGACTCAAGATATTCACAGAAACTTGCTGCAGCCCATTGAAGAAATGGCATTGCCGATTACTGCCGAAACCCGTACCGGAGATACCCCCTCTCATAAACGGCAAAGGCAGCGACGAAAGCCGCCGCATATTTTGCTCACTACCCCAGAGTCTCTTATGCTGATGCTAAGTTATGCGGATGCAGACATTTTGTTTGGCAAGCTTAAGCGGGTGATCATCGATGAAGCGCACAGCTTAAATACGAATAAACGGGGCGACTTTTTATCGCTAGCCTTAGCGCGGCTAAATACGTTGTCGCCCGACCTTCAACGGATAGGGTTATCAGCCACCGTGGCTTACCCCCAAACGTTAGGTGCTTGGTTGGCCGGTAGTGAAAATACGGCTCACGTTATAAAAGTGAAAGCGGGTAAAAAGCCAAAGATAAAAATAGTGAAATCCAAGGCTAGGATACCGTTTGGCGGATTTATGGCGCGCTATGCTATTGATGATATTTACCACGCTATCGCTCAAGCACGCACTGCTTTAGTGTTTGTCAATACGCGAGCACAAGCTGAGATGCTATTCCAACATTTATGGGAAGCCAATACACAGGCGCTGCCCATTGCGCTTTACCATGGCTCTTTGAGTAAAGAGCAAAGGCGAAAAACGGAATCCTTGATGGCTACTGGTGAACTACGAGCTGTAGTGTGTACGTCAGCACTTGAGCTTGGGATCGACTGGGGGGATGTGGATAAAGTCATTCAAGTTGGCGCGCCTAAAGGGGTAAGCCGTTTACTCCAGCGAATAGGCCGAGCCAACCATAGATTGGATGAACCGAGTGATGCGCTTCTTGTGCCAGCAAATAGGTTTGAGGCGCTAGAGTGCCAGGCGGCGATTACCGCGATAAAAAAAGGGCAGCTAGATGGTGAGTCTCCCCAGCCCGGGGCGATGGATATTATCCCTCAGTTCATACTGAATTGTTTGTGTAGTTACCCTAGTACACCTGAAGCGCTGTATAAAGAAATACTAAACGCTACGCCCTATCAAGGGTTGGACAAAGACGACTTTAACAAATTGTGGCAATTCACCCTTGACGGCGGTAGCGCCTTAAATGCTTATGAACGATACCAACGGCTGACTAAAAATAACGATGGCACCTATTCGCCCGCGAACAAGCGAGTGATTCAGCGGCACCGGCAAAATATAGGTACCATAGTCGAAGCAGGAAGATTAAAAGTAAAGCGCATTCGGCGGGGCAATCAAGGTAAAGTTATCGGCGAAGTTGAAGAGTATTTCGCGCAACAGTTAGTGCCAGGAGATACCTTTTACTTTGCGGGGGAAGTACTTAAATTTGAGGCTATCCGCGACATGCAATTACATGCAAAACCGGCGAAGGCGAAAGAAGCAAAAATACCGAGTTATGCCGGAGGGCAAATGCCCTTATCTACGTTCTTAGCCGACGGCGTAAGGGATATTCTTGCTAACCCTTCCATGTGGCGTAATTTACCCGCGCAAGTGAAAGAGTGGTTAGGCTTGCAACAAGCTTTCTCAACCTTACCGTCTCCAGGGCAACTGTTGGTTGAACAATTTCCATTTAGACAAACCCATTACACGCTTTTTTATACCTTTGACGGCAGAAAGGCCAACCAAACCTTAGGCATGTTAATTACTCGGCGTATGGAAAAGATGAGCATTAAGCCGCTGAGTTTTAGTGTGACAGACTATGGGCTGTCGATTAGCGCGGTAAATCGTATTAGTGAGGCGCAGCTTACCACCTTATTTCAACCGGATATTCTGGGCGATGAGTTAGAAGACTGGATGTTACAGGCGCCAATGCTGAAGCGTTCATTCAGGCAGGTGGCTGTGGTGAGTGGATTAACGGAGCAGCGCTACCATGCGGCGCAAAAAACCATGAAGCAAGTCACTTTCTCAACCGATTTAATTTACGATACGCTGAGAGAGCACGACCCCAACCATATCTTATTAACCGTAGCCCGAGCAGATGCTGAGCGTGAGCTGCTGGACATAAAGCGCTTAGCGAATTTGCTTATTCGGTATGTAGGCAAAACCACATTGGTCAACCTTGAAAAGGTGTCTCCTATGGCCATTCCTATTGTTTTAGATGTAAGAAGTGAGCAAATAAAGGGGGCTGGCGCCCACGCCATGCTAGAACAAGCTAACTTGTATGCCGAAGCGGAAAGTATGCTGGATGAAGTACGGGCGCTTTTGTCATAAAAGCTAACAGCGGTGGAGCAGGGTCAAGTCTGACACACGCCTAGGTATTTGAGAGAAGACCAAACTCATTACTTTGAAATACTCACTATTATTGCTAAAGCATTCGTAAGTTTGAATATTGATAGATAGATTATACGCCTACCCCACACGCAACTGCCGATGTACCCAGCGGTAAAGCGGATGCTTTCTTAGATTACATTGAAAAGGAACTTATTCCCTTTGTCGGAGATGTCGCTGATATTTTTTACAAAGCAAATCAGAAGAATGTAAGAATTATGGAGCGTTGGTGGATTTTTGAAAATAAAGCGAATGTAGACAAAGCGACCCAACAGGCACTTGAACAATGGAAGTCGCAAAGCAATGGATCCTAATATTCGCAATGTTGAGTTAATAATTTGGTCAGCTCTCGTAAAGTTTGCGTAAAGAGTAGAACGCAATTGTGTATAGGTAGTCTTTACAAATACCACAACTTTTAAGAAACATAATAATGACCTTAGAGCGAGATAATAAAACAACATTGAAGAGACGTCGTTTCATTAAAACGGCAGCTGGACTTACCCTAGCGCCTATCGCTATTGGCTTATGGGGTTGCGGTAGTTCTGATTCTAATTCCACCACTTCTGACACAAATGGTTCCACTGGGTCTGACGATAGCACCGATAATGGCAGTGATACGAGTACCGATGGCTGGGCAAGTGGCGGCACTGCCTCAATGGTATCTGACTTCCCAGATGATTCTTTGTTCGAGAGCAGTTCAGTATGCAGCGTTGCGCTAACTGGCGCGCAAACGGAAGGCCCTTGCTATTTTCAAAGTGACTATCTTGATGATATCTCCGAAGAGCAAACCGGGCTACCGATGATGTTGTGTCTTCAGCTTATCGATGAAAGTTGTAATCCGCTTTCTGGCTACGAAATTGAAGTATGGCACTGTGATGTTGACGGTATTTATTCTGGTGATACAAGTGACAGTGCGGACAGCAGCAATTTTAATTCCTCTTTCTGTACCGGCAATGAATCTGACGCACTGAGCGCCAAATGGTTTCGAGGCATTGCGGTAACAGATTCCAGCGGCAGAGTTAATCTAAAAAGTTGCTTCCCTGGTTGGTATAGCAGTAGAGCAATACATATTCACTTCCGCATTCGTCGCAATAACAATGATCAGTTGATTTCTCAGTTCGGCTTTACTGACGCGTTTTGTCAGGACATTTGTACTAATCATGTTGACTACAGTCATCATGGAGAGCCTGATACATTGCTAGGGCAAGATACGGTTTTTGGCAGTGACTATAACGATTACCTGTTCGATATAGAACAGAATGAAGACGGCTCATTACTTGCCTATAAACGTATTATTATTAGCGAATAAACACGCCTCTTCCTTCATTGAAATTATGCCGCGCTTGCTCGCGGGCATTTTTTTATCTGTCTTAAATCCCTATGATGGTTTCTCGTAGCGAAGATCTCTATTATTTTTTAGCTTAAAAGGAGAGAGGAGCACATGAAAGCGTCTGACTTGTTTGTAAAAGCGTTAGAAGACGAAGGTGTGGAATACGTTTTTGGGATGCAGACCCTATGACCTTATTGATGTCTTCCGCTGTATCGGGTAACCCGTTTCGTATTGGCAATGAAGACTATCTTACGGTGGAAGAGTTTCACGTTCTTGTTAAAACGTTGCCTCTTGCCCATGCGCCAGACATTAAATGGCACTATGGCAACATAGGCTATGTGCTGTTAGCTATTCTAATTGACGAAGTGAGCGGAAAAACGCTACGAGAAAGGTTGCTTACAACGATGTTTAAAGAACCCTGAAGTTTCCAGTGCGTTCATCCTCAACTAAGGTTAGCGATACACTCAACCACTTGAGCGCAAGGCTCAACTCAAACTTATAAGTAGTGGTGACTATATTTTGTTTATTAAAGCCCGTCAGTGTTCGAGGTTAGGCAGCAAAGTACGTACAGCAGACATTTGGCCTTTTCCCTGAAAACACAGAATATGGTTTATCAGGGGAAACGGGTGTTACTATGAAGTCTCAGTAATAAGCTGTTAGCCACTTAAAAGGATGTTTTTTATGGAAGAAGATATTTTAAACATTATTGAAAGAGGTGAGGACAATGAAACTGAATATCTTCCTTCAAACGTAACTCCTAGAAACTTATCTAAAGTTATTTGTTCGTTTGCGAATGCTAGCGGAGGTTTTATTGTTCTTGGTGTTCTTGAAAATGGAAATCATATTCAAGGCATTGATGAACAGATCGCAAATGTAATCCTACAGAAAGCACGAGATTTTTTAAGCAATGTAACTCTAGACGCTTCTTACCATAGAGTACGCGGCCCACTATCCGTTTTATTAATAAAAGTAGAAAAATCGAGTTCACTCTCTACCTGCCATGAAGGTGCATTTATTCGCGAAGGCGAATCTATACGTCCAATGTCAGTTGAAGAAATCAAAAAAGCATCTAGTCAGAACAGTTTGGACACCGAAATAATAATACAAACACTAGCAGAACAAACTGAACTAATAGAGAAAATGAAGAACGATCAAGCGAGTAATAATAGCTTAAAATCAAAAGCTATCGACTACTTGGTGGGTGGTCTAGTCGGGGCAATTCTGGGAGCGCTGATCAGTGGCTAACAAAAAGCTGTTGACACTCCCTTCGGTCGCTGGGACGCTAACATGGGGCCGCTTCGCTATTATAGCCCCATGTTAGCGCCCCAAAGCTTAGCGTTATAAAATCAATAAGGAAGTTATGAGTAATTTCGACAGAATTTCGACTTATCATGGAACCTCAGACCAATTTGCTGAAGATTTGGTTGATGGAAAGGTAGATACTTCCCTCGGTGGTGGGGAGTTAGGACAAGGCTTTTATTTAGGAACTGCACTGCATGTTGCAAAAGCTTGGGCAAAGCAAATGCACCACTCTGAGTCTGTAGTTGAATTTCAAATCGACGATGATGATTTTTGGAGTTTCGATATTGAGAGTCTGACAGATGTTGAGGCACTTGAGTATCGTTCAGTGATCAGGGCTAAAGGCCTTACTAGAAGCTATAAGTTTTCCAAAGACATAGTTTGGGGGCCAATTGTCGGAGGTCCTAGAATCTACTCTGATCAGCATAAATGGGAATCTGTAAACGGCGGATCATTTTTGAACGGCAATAACGTCCTGAGACTTAAACGATGAATACTATAGTCTATTACTTGAGCTATTATAGTGAGCAACAGGGCTTTCTTTTTCCAAATGAATTGCCAAAAAACTATTATTCTCCTGGTCTTTTTCTTGTCGAACCTAACGAGAATGGAATCTTCTCCTACGGATATACGTTCGATGCTATGGATAATGGAAGTCGTATTTCTTTGAAGCTAATTCGAGCAAACGAGGGCGACCCAAGCTCTACATTATATGTTGTTAGAACAAAGAATTACGGTTCATTTTGGTTTAACTTGGAAAGTATAAATCAACATATAAGGTATATTGGTCAAAATCCAAAGCTTGGAAACCATAACCCCATGGCCATAGCGATGACTACTGATGCGGATAAGTTGGAAAGGATATGTAAAAATTACAATTTCTATTTCATTGGTAATACTTTGAATGAAGATGATTTATAAATAGTTGCTGCACGCGGAAAAATTACTCGCTACGCTCCCCATTTTCCGGTGAGTAAGGCGTAAAAAACAAGGGAAGTCCGAAATGGGTCGAAAGTTTATTTCTCAAAAGAAACAGACAAAAGAAGAGCTTTTTGACTCTCTGGTCAAGAATGCATTAGATTTTTTGGATTCATCGCTTGATGATTTGGAGAAGAGGCCTAAGAACTCTATTGTTGATTTTTATACTTCAATTGAGTTGTTTCTTAAGGCTCGTTTGATGGATGAGCATTGGACTCTCATTCTTAGTAAACCCGAAACTGCAAATATTGACAGTTTTAGAGTTGGTGACTTTCATTCCGTTTTCCTAGAAGACGCAATCAAAAGACTTAAGTCCATCATCAGTGAACATCTTGATCAGACCACAGTTGATAACTTCAAAGCATTAGGTGAGCACCGTAATCAAATAGTTCATTTTGCTCATTCTGATTACGCTGACTTGTCTGCAACGAAGGCTGGTGTGGTAGTGGAGCAGTGGGCATCTTGGCATCACCTGCACAACTTGTTAACAGGAAAATGGAAAGATGTTTTTCAGTTGTATCAAGACGAGTTTAAGCGCATCCACACACGAATGATGAGGCAAAAAGACTTTATCTTAGCTAGGTATAACGAACTAAAGCCAAAAATAGAAATAGAAGAAAAATCAGGGAAAAAGGTTATTGATTGTCAGCATTGCGGAATGTTGGCAGCCGTCGTCAAAGAGGAACATAAGTGGGGTTCTGATTATAGCTGTATTGTTTGTGGTGTTTCAGACACCGCAGTAGTATCAACAAGAGAAAGTATCGAGTGTCCAAACTGTCATAAAGGTTTCGAGTTTTTTAATAAAAACCTAAAAACCTGCCCACACTGTGAAACAGCTATTACGACTGAGAAGCTCATTGATTTATGTGAAGCCAAGTACTCTGAGGGAGATGGCTGGTGGGAAGAAGGGCAACCACATATAGCAGGATGCCATAGGTGCCAATACGAAAGATCCTCTGTATTTTTTATTGACGGCCTGTGGAGTTGCATATCTTGTTTTGATAGGGGATGGCAGGCAATATCTTGTCCCACTTGCGACGAATTCGTAACTGGCGATATGGAAACAATTAAGTATTTCGCCTGTTATAAATGCGAAGATGAAGCTAGAGAGCGCTTCAAAGCAGACGGTTTTTAACAATGCATTGCAGCGGGCAAGCCGCTGAATGCGGCGTTGAATGACCGCTGTTTGTCTTAAGCAGCCAGACACACGCGGAAGCATCAACGAGTACTTACCGCTGAATCCAAATCTGTTTGACTGAATATTTTAAGGGCTGGTGAGGTAAGTCGACGAAACTGCTTCGCTCACACGCTATCTTGAGAAATTTACAATCATTGATACCAACGGTGTGAGAGACTGACGTCCTCATGGTGTATTCATAGGATGAATACACCATTGCTTTCTAGGCAGCTAACTACCTAAAAATTACCTCAGCAGTTTCAACATGT
>Ga0208029_1001540_pt1 | contig 10011 bp, 9 predicted proteins | sample MalvireepMed_s12_FD_184242 | JGI IMG/M metagenome (GOLD analysis project Ga0208029, IMG submission 184242) | Marine viral communities from the Global Malaspina Expedition - Malaspina viral metaG DeepMed_s12 (SPAdes) (version 2) | ecosystem: Environmental > Aquatic > Marine > Oceanic | place... | reverse complement strand
TAGGAGAAGAAGGTGTGATCAAAGAAATGCTTGCCAAAGGTATTTCTGAAGAAGCTATCACACGGGTAAAACCCATCTTCAATGTAAGCGGAACTTTTGCTGAAAAACTTGAACTGTTGAATCAGCTGCTTGCGGATTCAGAAGTCGGAAAACAAGGAATTGAAGAATTGGCGTATATCAATGAAAAAATTGAAGCGCTCGGACTTGCAACAGTCACTCTTGATCTTGATGTGACTTTAGCCCGCGGACTTAATTATTATACCGGAGCGATTTTTGAAGTTGCAGCTCCCGAAGGTGTAAAGATGGGAAGCATAGGAGGCGGTGGCCGTTATGATGATCTTACCGGGATTTTTGGATTGAAAAATATGAGTGGTGTTGGTATTTCTTTTGGTCTTGACCGTATTTATTTAGTGCTTGAAGAACTCGGTCTTTTTCCTGAGCAAGCGATTAAAGGAACCAAGTTACTGTTCATCAATTTTGGCGAAGCAGAATCGCTGTATTGTTTGAAAGCGGTAAAAGCCTTACGCGAAGCAGGAATCACTTCAGAATTATATCCTGATGCTGCTAAAATGAAAAAGCAAATGTCACACGCAGATAAGCGTAACATTCAATTTGTGGTTTTAGCAGGAACACAAGAAATGGAAGAAGGGGTTTACACCTTAAAAAATATGAAAACAGGAGATCAAACGCGTGTTGATCTTGAAGGGTTGAAAGCAGCTTTAGCTTAAAAACCAAAATTGTTTCCAATAAAAAATCCCGAACATTAATTAATGTTCGGGATTTTTTATATGCATTAGTACAAGAAGATTTATTCCTGTTCGATAGTTTTTGGTTTGTAATCAAACAGTCCTTGTTCTTTTATTTGTTGAGCAATTCCCTTAGGAAGCATTTGTTCCCAACCTTCTTCTGAGTTAGAAATCATTTTAAGCACCTGACGCGAGAATACATTAAGAATATCTGGATTGTAATCTTCAATATCTACTACGCGACCGTTGTATTTAAAGAATTTATACAATTCTTTCATACGTGGATGCACTTTTAAGTTTTCACTGGTGAAGAATTCTCCGGTTTCAGGATCACGCATTGGATAGAGATACACGCGTAGATCCTTAAAGAATAATTTACCAAAAGCTTCAAGAATACCACCACTCAAGTGACGATAGTAGGATTCGTCAAAAATATCGATCAGGTTGTTAACACCCATTGCGAGTCCCATACGCTCTTTGGTATAGCGAGAGAAATATTCAACAAGTCTGTAATATTCCTGAAAGTTAGAAATCATTACGGTATGTCCCAGATTACATAATAATCGGGCTCTGGCCATAAAATCTTCTTCATCGATCTCACCTTCAGCGCGCAGGTTAGAAAGGGTGATCTCAAAAATAACTTCTGTATTTTCTTCTTTAACCCGATTTTCACTTAGAAAGATTTCCAGCGATTTTCGGTACATATCGGTGTTCACTTTAGTCACCGGTCTAAAACTTCCGCGCAGCGCAAGAATATTTTTCTTATAAAGAATTTTAGCCGAAAGGATGTTGTTCCCATCTGGGCCAAACATTACCGCATCGGTGAATCCGTTTTTCACGAGCTGTAAACTCATCAAGCGGTTGTCTACTTTAGAGAAAACCGGTCCCGAGAAGTTGATCATATCGATCTCGATTTGATCTTTATCGATATGGTCATAAAGGTAGCGCAGCAATTTTTTAGGCGAATCATATTTATAATATGCACCATAAATAAGGTTTACTCCTAAGGTACCCAAGGTGAGCTGTTGCAAGCGTGCATCAGTCTCGTGAAAGCGTACGTGAAGGATTATCTCATTAAATTCTGCTTGGGGCTCTACTTGATATTTAATTCCTACCCAACCGTGACCTTTGTATTTTTTTGCAAAATCAATGGTCGCGACAGTATTGGCATAGGTAAAATAGATCTTGTTAGGATGCTTCTCACGAGAAATTCTATTTTCTAACAGATTGGTTTCGTGAGCCAGCATTTTTTTAAGTCTTGCTTCGGTAACGTAACGATGATCGTGTTCAACGCCATAAACAGCGTCACTAAAATCTTTGTCGTAGGCAGACATCGCTTTAGCAATCGTTCCGCTTGCGCCCCCGGCTCTAAAAAAGTGTCTTACTGTTTCTTGACCGGCACCAATCTCGGCAAACGTACCGTAGATATTTTGGTTAAGATTTATTCGTAGGGCTTTATTGTTTATCGACGGGATATTTTCAAACTCTCTATCACCTTGAATTGTGATTGGCATAGCACGTTTTTTATGGGTGAGTATTGGTTGTTTCCTTTGCGGGTTAAAGGTAACAAAATGGTAGGGCTTACAAAAAATTAAGTGTAGTTTTGTGCTAAATTTCACAGCTTTGAGAATCACCTTTTTAGGCACAGGTACATCACAAGGAATCCCCATCATTGGTAGCACACACCCGGTTTGCATGAGCACAGACCCCCGAGACAAACGTTTGCGGGTGTCAATTTTGATCGAATTTGAGGGTGCTAATTATGTTATAGATTGTGGTCCAGATTTTAGGCAACAAATGCTTTCAAATAAGGTTACTCATCTTGAGGCCTTATTGTTTACACACGAGCATGCAGATCATACTGCCGGTCTAGATGATATCAGACCCTTCTTTTTTAGACAAGGTGATATTCCCATTTATGCGCATCAACGGGTTCTAGACGAACTCAAAAAGCGTTTTGAATATATTTTTGAGACAGAAAACCGCTATCCCGGAGCTCCGGCTGTAGAGGTTTATGAGGTGACCAATAATGTTCCTTTTGAAATCAACGATCTTCACGTGGAACCTGTAAATGTGATGCACGGAAAATTACAAGTCTTTGGCTATCGCTTTGGTAACTTTGCCTATTTAACCGATGTCAAAACCATTGCTACGGAAGAGAAAGAAAAGCTTAAGAACCTAGACGTTTTGGTGGTGAACGCGTTGCGGGAAGAACCTCATTATTCTCACTTTAATTTAGAGGAAGCTTTAGCTTTTGTTGAAGAGATCAAACCGAAAAAAACCTATTTCACACATATAAGTCATCTGCTGGGCTTTCACGCAGAAGTTGAAAAGCAACTTCCAGAAAATGTACATCTGGCCTACGATGGTTTACAATTAGAACTTTAAGATTATGCGCAGAAATATATTTATGTACTTATTTTTATTTACCGCTTTATGGGTGGTTTTTCAGTATGTAAATTCAACAAAAGTTTTTGAAGCTCAGGAGTCAAAAATAGCTAAGCTTGAATCACAACTCAGCGTTGCCGATTCTTTAAATGCACTTAAAGAAAATGAAGGCACGCGCTATTTTCAATTGAACGGAAACGAGCACGCATATACGTATTTTGATCGTTTTGGAATCGAAGTTGACGCTTTAGAATCTAAAATTGAAAGTGCTTTGATTAGTAAAAACACTGCTTCAGGAAATGCACTTATTCCTTATGAAAATGCCACTGGTGTTTTCCAGATCAACAAAGTAGAAGTGCTCAATCACAAATGGGTTATTACCGATTTTAGTGATGGAAAACGCTGGGGCGAACTTATTTTACTCTACGATGTTTCAAAGGAAGGAGAAATCACATTTGAAACACTTCAAAGTGTTATTTATCCTTAGTGCTTAAGCAGCCAGTCTTTTAAATCGTAAAAATTTTGCGGTGCTACACCGTGCCCCACAGGATATTCGTGAAGTTTTGCTTCAATACCTAAAGGTGTTAAATAGGACTGAATCTTATGAGCAGCTTCAACCGGAATAACTTGATCAACGGTACCGTGCGAACTAAAAATAGACAGGTGCTCATACAGGCTTAAATCTGTCTTCGGTTCAATAATAGCTTCATTAATGTATCCGCTCAAAGCGATTACGTTTTTAATTTTTTCAGGATAGGTGAGTGCCACAGCATAACTTAAAATACAGCCTTGACTGAAACCCAATAGCGTGACATTAGAGCCGTCGAGGTCATACGCTGCCACAACTTCATCTATAAACTTTTTAATGAGTTCACGCGCTACAATCGCTTCCTCGTCATCAGACCATTTACCATTTGAAGCATCCCAATGTATTGTGTACCACGCATTGCCATAAGGTTGCATAGGCATTGGAGCTTTTGCTGAAATCACAAAATATTCCTCAGGTAACTCTGGAGCAAAAGAAAAAAGGTCTTGCTCATTACTGCCATAACCGTGTAACAGCAACAGCAGCGGAGGTTTATTCTCTGAAGACTTTTTGGGTTTTTGTGTAAGATGTTCTAATGATAGTTGTGCCATATTATTCGATAAAAGTGAACCATTTTTGATACCATTTTCCAAGAATCGGTACCGGTACGATGTTTCCTTGCACAGCGTTTACAAAGCCATATCCCCAAAGAATGAAAATAAAAACGTAGAAACCAATGGAGGCCGGCCAACTGTTTAAATAGGAGACTAAAAAGCCCAATGCAAAAAAGGTGAGGAAAACACCAAATGCTTGGCGGATATGAAAACGCGCAAATGAATTTTTGGGTTCCATATTCATAAAAATAGCGATGATGGTTCCTAACATAGTCAGATAAGAAACTATGGCTGTGGTTTTACCTTGTTTTACGTCTTCAAGAGTCATTATGATGCTATAAATTGGTTGTTGGCAAAAATGCCATAAACTTTTCCTTTTAATTGAGCTCCTAAGAAAGCAGAGTTCTTAGATTTTGAGCGTATGTCTTCTTTCCCAAAAACCGAAGTTCCATTTGCTGTAAATAAACTAAGGTTTGCAGGTTGCCCTATTTCTATTTTTGATGTTGTACCTGTAAAACGTTCGCTACCGGCAGTAAGTAATTTGACTGCTCTTTCTTCTGAAACTAAAGTCAATAAAGCGCCTAGAGTTGCTTCTTGGGCGATCGTACCAAATTTTGCGTGATCAAACTCAAGCTTTTTCAATTCGATATCAAGCGGATTGTGATCACTTGTTACCAAATCTATCGTGCCCTCTTTTATTGCTGCGATTAAGGCCTGGCGATCGGTTTCGGTGCGTAACGGCGGTAAGACTTTATAACGGGTGTCAAAATCTTCAAGAACCTCTTCGGTATAAAATAGATTAGCAATAGCCACACTACAGGTTACATCAAGACCTTTGGCTTTTGCCTCTTTAATAAGAGCAACGCTTTGCGCAGTTGAAATGGTGGGGATATGTAATTTTCCGCCGGTATATTCTAAAATATAAAGGTCACGCGCTACCTGAATATGTTCAGAAAGAGCGGGAATTCCTTTAAGACCGAGTTTAATGGCTGTTTCTCCTTCGTTTGCAACCCCTTTTATGATCAAATCATTTTCTTGTGGAAAAGAAAGCACGAGACCATCAAATCCTTGAGCATATTGCAAAGCAATTTTAATAAGATTCGGGTTGCTTATCGAATGTTGGTAATCGCCAAAAGCGACGGCGCCTGCTTGTTGCATGTCATACAATTCTGCCAAGTCTATGCCTTCTGCATTGCGGGTGAGCGCACCTATAGGATACAGAGCAACCGCATTGCCTGCGGCTTTGTTTTTTAAAAATGAAACTGCAGCATTCGTATCAGTTACTGGTAACGTATTCGGGTTTACAGCAATTGAAGTAAAACCACTTTTAGCGGCTACTTTGAGTCCGTTAAGTATGGTCTCGCGTTCTTCATAGCCCGGTTCACCAATGCTTACACTGCTATCGAACCAACCGGCAGAAACGATAAGGTTTTCAAACTGAAGTTGTTCTTCTCCGTTTTTGGGATCAAGACTTGACGCGATTTCGGTTATGATTCCGTTTTCAATCCTGATGTCGACTTGATTTCCGTGGTGTTCGTTACTCTCTTCTAGGAGGGTTGCCTGAGTGATGCGTGCGTTCATTTAAACAGTTTTAGTATGAGCATTTCGGCAAGAAATGCAAGCAGAGCAAAAATAACAAACCATTTGTAAAGTAAATTAAGATTTGTGTCTTGTTCTAGCTTATTAAAAAGATTAGGGATTGTTATATTTTCTGTAGATACAAGAGCAGCGTTCTCGGTTAATACGCTTTCAGAACGCGCATAATTAAACGCCACAACGGCTAGTGTGTCTTGTTTCGATTTTAAAGCATAAAGCCCATCTTCTACAATGCCGTCTTGCGTAGAAATGCTTATTTTTTGTCCCTGTCTTTGTTGCACAGGGATTAAAGAATTTCCGTTTTTCTCTAGTGTTAAAACGGCATCCTGTGGTAGTGAAGTGCTAACCTCAAACGTATTCTTGCTGTTGATCGTATATTGTGTTTGAGGTAGTTGAAGCGCTTCTAAAGCTATTTTGTCAAACGTAGGCACGATAAGCTGACCATTAATAAAATTGCTATTCTCTAAGGATAAGCTACTTGTAAATACAAAGAGCTTGTTGCTTTCAGCTAAAAACGGACGCTTATTTTCTAAGCTCAAAATCGCATCTGAAGTCTCTAACGGAAAATAGCCTTCTACTTGATGCGTTTGCAAATTGGTAGACCTGCCTGTGAACACGTTTTTATAAAGAGGATGGTCAAAATTTATTGTGGTGATGCGTTGCGGAGTAGTCTCTAAATTTTTAAAGCCACTTAGGCCAAAGGTGTTGAGTAGCTTGTTATAGACGCTAGGATTTATCGAAGTGTCCGGAATTAAAATCAATGTTCCACCGTCCTGTGTGTGTTGCTGTAATAAATTTATTAACGCCTGCGGAATTGTTTTAGGCTCATTTAAAATGATCAAATTCTGATCAGAAAGCAAGCTGTAATCCAATTGGTTTTCTGCTACTCCAGTATACTGAAACTCTTCACTTTGATACAAACGCTGTAAAAATTCATCACTTGCGTTGGAAATAGCTAAAACCTTAAGCGGTTCTGTTTTATTAATACTGAAATAAAAGTTGTTGTCAAATTTTAGATGAGGATCTGTTATACTTAATCTTCCTTCAACAGCTTCATCGGAGTCTATTTGAAAATTGATTACGGCTTGATAACTATCTTCAAACTTAGCAGAACCTTTAGCAATAAGTTCGTTCTTATTAAAGAGAGAAACCGGTAAATCTGTCGTTGTCTTTTGGTTGCTTTTTACAAAAACCTCGAGGTCATAATTATTACCTGAACGCTGTAAACTGATACTATCCAACGCGTAATTTTCTAATGAAGTTGGAACCAATTTTACGCGGTGTTGTGCACTATTGGTACTGTCAGTAACAGCATTCCATTCAGCGTCTTGAAAATCGGAGATCAATAAAAGTTGCTTTGCTGTTTGGGTATTTGCAAAAAGGCTGTTGAGTTTTAAAAGCAAATTTTGTGGTGTACTCGAGGTCGCGGCAAAGTCTAGCTCTAGAAGTTCGTTGCGGTCTGCGACGGGATTAAAATCGCGCAGTACATCATCCCAAGTTGCTATGGTATAATTTTCGTCTTTAGAAAGGCTGGCCAACACATCTTGTTTCGCTTCGGTAAGTAAATCACCTTTCTTACCGGTGGCTTGCATACTAAACGAATTATCTATAAAGATCAAGGTTTCTCGAGACTGTAGCGCAAGATTAGTCGCAGGAATATAAGGGCCCGCAAAGGCAATGACGAGGCACGCGATCGCGAGTAGGCGTGTAGCGAGGATCAACCATTTTTTTAACGAGCTGCTTTTACGTGTATTTTGAATTACAGTTTCAAGAAAAGCTACGTTTGTAAAAGGCGTTTTTTTGAAGCGTCTTAGCTGAAATAAGTGAATTAAAATAGGAATTACCAGAAGGAAAAGGGCGTAAAGAATTTCTGGATTTTTAAACAGCATAAACAACTACGTTTCGGTCTTAACGAAAGTACAAGTTTTCAGAATTATTGAATTGCAATTTTAAGCTTATTTCAATTTATTTTTGCAAATCTGAGGTGTCAACCTCAGGACCGCTAATTAGTGTTGGGATATCGCTTTTTCTGGCCGTGAATTTAAAGGTACTTCCTTTGCCTTCTTCAGAAGTGACGCTTATGCTTCCACCTAGATTAGCAACCAATTTTTTTACAGTAGAAAGACCTATACCATTGCCACGATTTCCATTTTTGTCTTTTGAGGCTACAATAGAAAAAAGGTCAAAAATTTCATTGATCTTATCTTTTGGAATCCCGATTCCGTTATCGATTATTTCAAAAAGATAGAACTCTTCATTTTCATCAAAAGTGACCGTAATTACAGGTTCTTCTTTGTCATTGTATTTGATGCTGTTGCCTAATAAATTGATGAAAATTTGATGTAAGGCCAGGCGATTGCACGAGATAACGTGGTTGGCTTCGGGTAGATTGATGACTGTTTTGTAATCGTGATTGAGTACATCTTCGATCTCTTCAAGAAGATCGTGTATGTCAAACGATTCTCGCTGATCAATCGTGAGATTGTCACTCTCGTAATGCTGCAAAATGCCGCTGATGTATTCGCTTAAAGAAAAGGAAGAACTTTTTAAGTAATTAAGGTAGTCTAAGCCTTTTTCGTCTAGAAGCTCTTTATATTTTGCTTTTAAGATATCTGTTGTTGTGATGATATTTGCTAGCGGCATTTTCATATCGTGAGAAACGACTCCGGCAAATTCTTTAAGTAAGCTGTTCTTTTTTAAAAGGTTCTCCTGTAAAGCTTTATTTTCAATATTCTGACGACGCAATTCAAACAGATTAACTACTTGATGTGCGAGCGCGATAAGTGTGCTTATTTGATTTTCATCCAATTCCCGTGGCTCGTGGTCAAAAACACATAAGGTACCTAAAGCGTGTCCGCCTTTATCCACCAGAGGAACGCCCGCATAAAAAATCGCTTTAGTGTCACCGGTAACGAGTGGGTTGTTTTTAAAACGCTCATCTTCCCGCGCATCTGGAATGATAAAAATAGGATCGTGTGTTTGAATAGCGTGTGTACAAAACGAAATTTCACGAGGAGATTCATTAAAAGGAACTCCGTAATGCGACTTTAAAAAATTACGGTTGTAGTCAAGCATCGTGATCAATGCAATGGGTGTACCGCAGATAAAAGATGCAATCTGAGTAATGTTATCGTAACTTTTTTCGGGTAGGGTTCCTACTAATTTGTAAGAATCTACAGCCTCTTGCCGTTTTTTTTCGTCTATTTTTATCATCTTTTCCAGAAGGTAAATATAGTAATTTGACCTTATAAGTAGTCTTACTTTTTTTCGGTAAAGATTAAAAATAGAAGCTCAGGAAAAACTTGATTTGCCACTTTGCTTTAAAATAGATCCTTCTCAAAAGCACTGAGTCCAAATAGTGCAAAATCATATTTTACAGGATCTTTTGGATTTAGTTTTCTTAATTGTTTATCCAGTCCGGCCAAAGCGATAGCATCATTCTGCTTGCGTTTTAACAAACCTAATTGTCTTGCTACACGACCAGAATGTACATCTAAAGGGCAGGAGAGTAGGGCAGGTTTTAGTGATGGCCATATTCCAAAGTCAACACCTGCTGCATTAGGTCTTACCATCCATCTTAGGTACATATTGATACGCTTGGCAGCTGATTTTTTTAGTGGATCGCTCACGTGTTTCTGTGTGCGTGGTAAATGTTCGACTTCAAAAAAGTGCTTTTTAAAATGATGAATTGCAGTTTGCAGTTCATTATTCAGAACATAGCTATTAAAGACCGCTTCAATACCCTCATAATTTGTGTAGATATGACGTAAGGCTTTAATAAATGTCATAAGATCTGTACCATTAAATGTGCGATGCACGAAAGGCAATAAACATTCGAGATCACTTTCGGTATGATTCATCACAAAATCAAACGGAGCATTTTCAAGTAATGCTACGAGTTGATTACCATTTTTAATAATGCTCTTGCGGTTACCCCAGGCGATAGTAGCAACCAAAAAGCCTATGATCTCAATGTCTTCTTTTTTACTGAATTGATGTGGGATCTGAATAGGATCTGTGCCTATAAACTTTGGACTTTCATAAAGTGCAGCCTTTTCATCTAAAAATTCTTTGAGTTCGCTTTTTTTTAATCTAAGAGATGATTTTGCCATCTACCATGGTGAGTTTACGATCTGCCATT
>Ga0208029_1001531_pt1 | contig 10041 bp, 16 predicted proteins | sample MalvireepMed_s12_FD_184242 | JGI IMG/M metagenome (GOLD analysis project Ga0208029, IMG submission 184242) | Marine viral communities from the Global Malaspina Expedition - Malaspina viral metaG DeepMed_s12 (SPAdes) (version 2) | ecosystem: Environmental > Aquatic > Marine > Oceanic | place... | reverse complement strand
TGGTACAGAAAGCAAACCAGAGAAAATATGGCAGCAGCAGTATACCTAATAGCAAACACAACAAACGGAAAGGAGTATATTGGACAATCTAGCAAATATCTACACAGATGGAGCCAACACAAAAGTAGCTTACGAAACAACAGACATCCACACCGCGGTCTCCAACAAGACTATAACGAATACGGAAAAGACGCATTTGTGTTCGAGGTGATAGAGGAATATCCACCGGGTACATCTGCTGAACTACTTCATGAAAGAGAACGAGAGATCCTTATTCGCAAAATTCAAGATCACAAAGAACTATATAATACTCTCACATAACAGACAAAACAATAAAGAGAAAGAACAATGAATCGTAAGCAGCGCCGCGCCGCCGAAGCAAAGCGCCGAAAGGGCGACAGTAAACAGGCGATGGAAGATAAGTTAATGATGTTTGGTCACCTTCCAGAAAGCTGTTCTGCGTGTCAGAAATCCTTTGACAAAACCAATCGAGATATGGTATTCTCTTGGACGGTGGTTGTGCGAGAGCAACAAGAATCAGTTACACTATTTTGCCCAGATTGCATTAAGAAAACACAGGAGGTTTTAGATGGGACAACGAAGAATCAATAGAGGCCACCAACGCCGCGAGGAGTTGCGCGAGCGAGCAGCAGAGCGCAAAGAGGTTCGCGATAAATTAACCCCCGCCCAACAACTACGAGCTTTGGACTATCGACTAGGAAAGGGCGAAGGCGCCACGAAGGAGCGCCGGCGCCTGGAGGCACTGGTCGATGCCGGTTAATAGAATTTCAGAACGCGCTCTTCGTAAGTTGGTCAAAGAATCAATCACCGAGGACGCTCTATGTATCGTTAAGTTTTATTCTAATGGGTGTGAGTATTGCAGTGCTCTACATGAATATTATGTGGATATTGCGGATTCATATGAAAACGAAAACGTTCATTTCTTTGCCTTCAATGTAGAAGATGCAAGTGACCTGGATTCTCTCATTAAACTAAATGGGGTTCCTACAATTGTTAGTGTTAAAACTGGACTTTTAAAATCTCGCATCAGAGTTTTAGAAGACCCCGATCCACCAAACAAGCACACTTGGTATTTTTCAAAAGATATTAAGAACTTTATTGATAGGGAGAAATAATGAACTTAACTTTTTCTTATGATGATGTGCTGCTGATGCCGCAATATTCAGATATTGTCTCACGTTCTGAGATTGATATATCGGTAGACTTAGGTAAAAACGTTACTCTAGAGGTGCCTATTATTTCTTCTCCGATGGATACCGTTTCTGGTTATCGAATGGCGCTGGTTATGGCAGAGTGCGGTGGGACTAGCGTCTTGCACCGCTATAACACCATTGACGTGCAGTGGTCCGAGTTAGTAGAATTTAAAGTAAGTGCTAATAAGGGTGGAATTGTTGGGGCTGCGATTGGTATCAGTGGAGACTATTTAGAGCGCGCAAGAATACTATACGAGGCGGGGGTGGGTTTCCTATGTGTAGACGTTGCGCACGGTCATCACGCTCTTGTGCGTCACGCCTTACAGGTGCTGCGAAAAACATTTGGCCATGATCTTCACATAATGGCGGGAAATGTTGCAACGCTTGAGGGTGTTAACGATCTCGCAGATTGGGGCGCGGATAGCGTGCGCTGTAATATTGGTGGTGGTTCTATTTGTTCCACCCGTATTCAAACAGGGCACGGGATACCTGGCCTTCAAACAATCTTTGAATGCGCGAAAACCGACCGAGACGTAAAGATTATCGCAGATGGAGGCATTAGGAACTCTGGCGATATGGTTAAGGCACTAGCCGCAGGAGCCGACGCAGTGATGGTCGGCTCTTTGTTATCAGGTACAGAAGAAACACCAGGCGAAACCTTTAATGATCCCGATGGGTGCCGCTGGAAGTCCTATCGAGGAATGGCCAGCAAGGAAGCACAGATCGACTGGCGCGGCAAGTATTCGTCTTTCGAGGGTGTCGCAACCCGTGTCCCGTATTGCGGTTCTGCTAAGGTCATCCTCGAAGATTTAGAACGAGGCATTCGCTCTGGCTTATCCTACTCCGGCGCAAGAACAATCACAGAACTGCAAACCAAGGCTCAGTTTATAAGACAGACTACATCCGGTTTATCCGAGAGTAGAACTCACATTCTATCGAGGAAGTGGTAATGAGTAATGAAAATGAGATAGACTATGGCAAATTAAACAAACGTATAGTTTTTACAGAGAACGAGCATCGCCACGCCAAGTTAATACTTAAATTAAAACATGATGGTTTTAAGCAATCAAAGTTTTTCAGAGCTATTATTAGTGGCTATATTGAAGATGATCCTATCCTACAAGAATATATTGATAAGGTAAAAGAACAATCGCAGAGATTAAAAAAGAAATCTAAACGATTAAGAGATAAGGGTCAACAAACCGTAAATGATTTAGGATTAAACGAGGGCGACGTAGAGAACATTTTTGATTTAATAGAGAAGGAACATCCAGAGTTGTGAAAAATATTGATGGGTTAACAATTTGCGCGCGCAATTGCAAAGATTCGGACATTGAATGTCCCCTCAGTGATTGTAGAATGTGGGTTGACTATTCACAAGATAATAATTGTACTTTGGTAGCTATTTACAATAATGATCAAAAACCAATGACCCTTAGGGAGATAGCAGCGCGCCTGGATATTTCTTTTGCGAGAGTAAAACAAATAGAAACAAAAGCGTTTGCTAAATTAAAAAAACAGCTAGTTGAAAAACCTTATTAACTTTTAGGCTTCTTTGGGTTTATATTACTATTTATTTGTGAGTTTGTTTAAATAAACAAGGAGATTATATAATGGCTCGTAAAACTTTGTTAACCGAGAGTGAACTTCATCGCTTCATGAAGCTCGCTGAAATGCATCCAATAAGTGATGACAAAATCGAAGAGATGGGATATGGTCCTATTGGAGCACGCGATGTAGAAGAAGAGGTCGAGGATGAACTAGTCGGACTAGATGTATCTCCAGAAGGAGATGTGGATGTAGTGCCTGACGTAGACGTAGAAGAGCCGGTCGATGATCTTGAGGCTGAAGTCCCTGTGGATGCTGACCTTGAAGCCAAATTTGCTGAGTTCATGACTCAGGTGGCGGCTGTAGCCCAAGAGGTTCTCGGTATCGAAGTAGAAGTAGAAGGTGGCGAAGAAGAAGTGCTTGACGTAGTAGCTGATGAAGAAGACCTAGCACCAGTGGGCGACATAGAAGGGGCCCTAGAAGGAGGTGAGGAAGACGTTGAAGTTGGTGCAGTTGAAGAATTTGAAGAAGATAAGCGCTATACCGCCAAAAAAGAAGAGCCTGACGAAGACATTCGCAAGGGTGCAGAGAAACGAGGCGCCGAAGGTACATTGGCCAAAACCAAAGGCCGCGGCAGAGTTGCTTATGTTAAAGAAGAGGAGGTTTCCTCCGAAGATGATATTGTTGCAGAAGTTGCACGCCGCGTAGCCGCACGGCTCCAGCGTGAGAACCACCAAGCCGAGGTGGTCGATCAACTTGCCGAACGGATTATGAAAAGACTAACAAAGTAGTTGACAAAGTACAACAAGCGTGTTAAAATATAACCATCGACCTATAAGTCGGTGGTTATTTTTTTGGATATAATATATGACCTATACCACTATGTTTTTGATGTATGTGTTTGGCTATGTGACGTGCAAGACATTTTATTATTTAAAAGCTTCTCGTCTTGGGGTAACCCTCATTCACACCGCTAATGTGTTTAGTTTATTTCTCCTTACGAGGGCGCTAGAAAACTATGAAGTATCACGCTCATTGTGTCTTAACGACCTTAAACAAAAAAACCTATCAAAGAAGAACCTTGAGGCATACGAAACCAATCTTCAGACAGAGGTTGATGATTTTAAAAGAAAATCAATAGCGTCACTAATAGGCTTGTACCCTGATTTTTTTGAGTCTGTATTGGATTATAATGACTGGGAATCGGGAATGAAATTCTTAGAAGATAATAAGGACCTAATTATTAATGCTTATTCTCCTTCGGAGTAGGTCACAAGCGAGGACGAGTATATGTTTAAAAAACTAAAAGAAATGATCCAAGGATCAGATGATGAAGAATTGATCGCAAAGATTTTAAAATCTTCAGAGCCAGATCTTCGCAGCATCGGTCTTTTCACAGAATTAGAGGCAGAGAAGATCGCAGAGATCTCTCATGCTCTACTGTATCTTAACGAAATGAACAACGTCGCCGCCGACCCGAGCCTAGAACGTCCGATTCATTTTTATATTTCTACCTACGGTGGAAATGCTGATGATATGTTTGCGTTATATGATTTGATGCGTATTATTAGAGAGGAGACACCCATTCATACCATTGGTCTGGGAAAGGTAATGTCAGCGGGTGTCTTGATTCTGGCTGCTGGTACAAAAGGCAAGCGCTACATCGGGCGCAACTGTCGTGTAATGATTCATTCTGTGAGAGGCGGCAACACCGGTAGCCTTCAGGATATGGTGAACGAGATGGACGCGATAGAAAATCTTCAGCAGATGTACATCGACTGTTTGGTCGGAGAGACAAAATTAACTGAGAGTAAGATTAAAAAAATGCTGGAACGCAAACTCAACATCTATTTATCAGCAGAAGATGCGGTCGCACACGGTATCGCAGATCATATTATTTAAGGACACAAGATGTCAGATTTACATAAGATTTTAAAAGAAGAGTACGAAAAGAAGCTGGCCATTACTCCCAATCTTTTGATGGAGATGATTGAGGAGATAATGGAGACCACCTTCGCTACCCCCGAAGTGATCGAAGAGCGTAATGTCGGTCCCCAAACAATGACCCTCAGTATGATTCCTGAAATTGCGGTTTCGGAGATTGGGTGGTCGGATGTTTCGACAACCGAAGCAGGCGAAAAGATCGCAGGCCCCCAACGTAAATTATTAGAAGATTACCTCGGTAATATTCAAGGCTCTACTCTGACTGAGCAGATTGGTTCATTAGAAAACTTTTATAAGGAAGGTGCGGTCGCACTTAACGCTTCAACCAATAATCGCGCCGAAGTCATCCAGACGGTTCTGTCATATCTTGTGTTTTATAAAACTCTCACAAAGGTTATTACAAACTTTAACGCCGCATCTGCTGGTTTCAGTTTCGAGTCCTTCTTGGCTACGTTAATGAAAGGTAAGCAGATTCCCGCCAACACAGGGACAATCGCTGACTTCACAACTGGCGATAACACGCCCATTAGTTTGAAGCTATATGCGGAAAAGACCCTTCATGTTGAAGGTAGTTTTACAGATCTCGTAAATGATATAACAGTCCCTCAATTTAATCACCCCCTTGGAAATGCGATGCGTTATGTTGTATGTACCAAGAATTTAGAGGGTGAAGGCTTGGAGCAAGAAGGCTCAATCAAGTTTTATCAGTTTGACTTTACATTGGACAACGTGATGGACATTTTAAAAGATACAAAGCCCGTTTCACAGGAATGTATACGCCTTCCAGGCGCCTTTAGAGAAGTGGTGAGTACCGGCAATCTGGAATATAGTCTCGATGCCGAGCTGCCATCTGCTGCCAAGTTACCTTCTCCCGAGGAACTAGAGATAGCCTTTTTGGAAAAACTTAAGGCAATTTTGGTTAACAAAAACAGTCCTATTACCGAAGAGGAATTCGCCACATTGTCGCAGGAGTTAGATTGGGCCAAGAAAGATGCACTCTTTCAAGATGCGGATCCTCGTCGTTTCGGCGGCACACAAGTTGGAGTGGTTCGAGGAATTTCCAAACTTAATCTTAACACAGTAAAAGAAATTATAGCAACTCTTGGTCTGCGTCCTCCTGGCGCATTAAAGACTATCATTAATGCCGCAAACAATTCCTTGATTGCCGATTTAAGTGCGGCAAAACTTGCCAACGAAAGAACCAGAATCCTTTCTCAGATGAAAGCCGGAGATGGCTTCTTATCTGTGGATGAATCTGTGGTCTTATATGACGCCATTGAAAGCGAAGATATGAGAAAGCTGGCACTTCGCAACACGCTTGGATATTTGAGCACCTATCAGTTCTCTCTGAATAAGACAGAAGCGCGCAGCCCCGACGCTCCTACAAATACGGAATATTTGGGTGAGATTCAAGTTGGCGCGGCCCGCGTAGAGCAGGCGTTAAACTTGGTGCGCGACATATTAAACGAGCAAGTCGGCGCTATCTTTAATTCGCTGAAGCTGGTAACCGACAACCTTAATGCATATTTTGCGACAGGGTTAGTGGATGATTCAAAAGCAGTAGATGCGATTGAAGAGTCGGAAAATATCCAAACCAAAACTGAAGAAATTCGAGATCAAAAATAATACTTGACAAACCCCTGTCAAGAGAGTATAATAATAATATAACTGCGAGGTTTCAATGAGCAGAGCTTATGATGATAATCAAACGCTCCAACAAAAGATTATTCGTGGTGCTAACATTTTAGCTGATAATGTAGCATCTACACTTGGACCGAGAGGACGCAACGTTCTCTTAAAAGAGAAGGATCAACAGCCTTTCATTACAAAGGATGGTGTAACAGTCGCATACTTTGTCGCGCTTGATGATCCTTTCGAGGATGCCGGCGCGCAGATCATTCGCCAAGCAGCCATTGAGACAAACAACACAGCAGGTGACGGGACCACCACGTCTACGGTGTTAGCGCGCGCTATCTTGCGGGAGTCACAGCGATTCATTGCGTCGGGAGTTTCCCCCATTGAACTACAGAGAGGAATTAATCTTACAGTACGAGAAGTGTGCGAAAATCTCAAGAAACTGGCTAAACCCATTAGCAGTACCGAAGATATCGAACATATCGCCGCCCTCTCTGCTAACAATGATTCCACTATTGGAGGGCTTATTGCTCTTGCGGTTGATCGTGTAGGACAAGATGGGGCTATAACCATTGAGGAGTCGAGATCACATGATACAACTTTGGATATCACCGAGGGTTTTAAATTTAATGCGGGATATTGTGCTGGAGCCTTCATTACAGATGACCGTCGAGCTTTTATGCATCATGATGATCCTTTATTTTTAGTAACAGATCATAAGATTAGCACGGTTGAACAAATCCTTCCTATTCTCGAAATGATAGCGAGAGAAAACCGACCACTTATTATTATTGCAGAAGATCTTGACGGGCAAGCGTTGGCTGCAATGATCATGAACGCTATCCGAGGTACCATGAAAATCGCAGGTATTAAAGCGCCCGCATATGGAGAAGAACGCCGAGATACACTATCGGACCTTGCACTTTCCGTGGGTGCTACCTTTATTGCTCGCGAGACCGGTCAAAAGCTATCGGAGGTACGGATGACAGATTTGGGCTCAGCCAAATTTATCGATAGTTCTAAATATATCACCACAATAGTAGGGGGTAATTGCGACTTTGAAGCGGTCGAGAAGACGATTGCGTCCCTCAAAGCACAGATAGAACAGACTGAGGATTTGGGAGTGTGTGAGCGACTGCAGGATCGTATAGTTCGCCTTTCTTCTGGTGTGGCTGTTATTCACGTTGGGGGCTCTACGGAGGTAGAGATGACCGAACGAAAGCACCGCGTTGAAGACGCATTGGAAGCTGTCCGCTCAGCACAAGAACAGGGCATTCTTCCTGGGGGTGGCACTGCATTGTTGCGCGCAACCCGCTCGTTATGTGTTAAAGCCGACAACAAAGAACAGATGCTTGGTAGTTCAGTGGTGATAGGGGCTTGCGAAGAACCTATTCGTCAAATGGCTACAAATGCTGGTCTTTCGCCTGATTTGATGGTTGATAAAATTATAAAAGCAAAAAAGAATGATGGTATTGATTTTCGCACCGGCGAGCTAATTAATATGTTAGATGCTGGTATAATTGATCCTCTGAAGGTGACATTGACCGCATTGCAGAATGCAGCCAGTTGTGCCGGAACCTTAATCACGACTAATTATGGCATCATTCAACTGGAATAGATTTTATGAATATGAAAGTTGGCGACCTATTACACATTCCACAAGCAGTTGTGTTGTGGACTGCTGATGCTGAGGCGCAGACTGTACAAGCCCCTTATATTCAAACTGAAAAACCTTGCACAGGCATTTATTTAGGAATCGCTAAAGCCTTAAATCAGAGTCACTTAATTAATGTATTTGTAAAAGGACAACAGCATTTTGTTCATTCAAAAGACGTTTACCCCATAGGAGAATAAATGTTAGTTAAATTAACAGAGGTGTGCAACCACACCGCAATTACCTCTCAACAGACCTTTACATTGAGAGAGGTGTTTATTAACCCAGACCAAGTTATTATGATTAGAGAAGATTTTCGTTTAAAAGAATTAAATGAAAATTGCTTACTTAAGGAGGGTTTAAGCTCCGGTCATCGTTTTTCTAAACTTACCATTAACAGAGGTCAAAGTGGAACAGAAGTAACTGTAGTAGGCGCGCCTTGTGTGATCGAAGAAGCATTAAAGAATATTAATAAACAACTTTTAAGAGGTTAAAATGGGAGAAAGAGTAACGCTAACATATACCGTTGATATAGATGAGCTTGAAGAAGAAGTAAGCAGGCTATATTCATCTGCAATCAGTGCGCTCGACAAACACAACAAAGGTTCAAAAAAAGCAGAAAAGATGTTAACGCTGAGCACTTATGAGGCTATAGATGCTTTAAGGCGAGAGTTGTCTATTGCAGATGTTAAATTACAAGATGTTAATTCAATTATTAATAGTTATTTGTCTTATCAAGCTCAATTAAATTCTCGCAACCATGTTCCTGTTCAAACTGAGAATGAAGACACCGATTAAAGAAAATATAACCTTTAATAATATTGGCGTAATAAAAGAATTAATACCTATCAATAGTAGTGTTAATTCTTTTTTATTCTATTCGGGCGGTATTGAATTTAAATTAGCGGTATCCGATCGTCAAGTCATAGCTCATACTAATAAATATATAATTTATGAATTTTGGAAATGTGTAATGGAAAACGCGCCGGCGGTTGCGGAATGGTCGAAGAACTTATCTAAACTTTTAGAGCCACATCCTGTTTTCTCAAATCAAAAAACATTTTCCATTTTGCAAGAAAGCTGGACTTCCTATGACAATCCGTACACACGGGCAGGTTTTTTCTTTTTATTAAATCGTTGCTCTGAAATGGGGCTTATTTCTTCTGGTAAAATGAGACGTGAAGATTTTAATTCTCTCGCTTTAATAAATTTGCAAAGATTTAAAATTAAAAATTTTGACATCATGCTCGACAAAAAAGAAGATTATCTGAATTCAATTGAAGACACCAAAGACGGAGAATATTTATTGTTTCCTGTAGGCAGCTATGGTCTGAATCTTTTTGAACAAGGGAAAAACAAAGGATTTGAAAGCACAACCATTCATCATAAAAATCTTTACGAGAAACTAAAAAATGAAGATAGGAAGTGGATTATTTTATACAAATATAGCGACTATGTGCTTGAGAATTATAAAGAATTTAATATAATAAAAACAGACAAATATGGTCGAAAAACCACAAGGGAAGATAGATGTGAGGATATTGTCGTTTTTAACTTCTAACATGTTTTTGGCATGTATTTTATTTGCTTTAGGCCAATTGCTAGGGTGGTTTCATTTGAATTCACAGTTCGTCTGGGAGTGGTGGGAAAATCGCCCCATCACAGCATTAATGGTTTTTTCTTTGCCAGCAGGTTTATGTTTTTGGTGGGGTATGCAATTGGCATATGCCGAAATGGGAGAAATATGGGGTCCAAGATTTTTGATCTTTTGTCTTTCGTATCTTACGTTTCCCTTATTAACGTGGTATTTGTTAAATGAGAGCATGTTTACAGTCAAGACAATGGTGTGTGTGGTATTGGCTTTCACGATTGCGCTAATTCAATTATTTTGGAAGTAAAAGAGAAAACGATTATAAAAGATAATCGCAAATACCAAACTATTTATTGTGATGGAGTGTAAATAAATGAGTCTTTCTAGTCACAATTGGTTTAAATATATTAACGAGATGCGTCTAAATGAGGGCGTCCGCGACATTGGGTTGCCCG
>Ga0208029_1001529_pt1 | contig 10043 bp, 3 predicted proteins | sample MalvireepMed_s12_FD_184242 | JGI IMG/M metagenome (GOLD analysis project Ga0208029, IMG submission 184242) | Marine viral communities from the Global Malaspina Expedition - Malaspina viral metaG DeepMed_s12 (SPAdes) (version 2) | ecosystem: Environmental > Aquatic > Marine > Oceanic | place... | reverse complement strand
TCTGCGGTGGACGCACACCTTGGGCATTCGTGGTGCTTCCAGGTGTCACTCATCTATCGCCTTAACCCCTCTCTAAGTCTTAGGGGATGCGCTTGATATAGTGGGAGCCTTAGCAGTTCCCTTACTATAGTCTTATATCTTTCAGGTACTACCGCACCTGTAGCACGGGACTCTGGACTTTGTAAAAAGTCAAACGCCTCCCCGAATGCGTTAGTAAAAAATTCACGTTCAGCATAGATCTGCGGTGGTTGAATATCCTGACTGCGACTTTGGTCAAAAATCTGAGGGACTCCGAAAGACTCAGCAAGTATTGTATCCCGTTGAGGATACTCACTTGTCTCATTCCAAATATCATCTAGAAAATCTAGAAATGGTCTACTACTCGTCCCCCAACCTGTCACTTCTGGATCAGCCGCATGTCCAAATTCATGTAGAGTGACAGATCGGTGGGGATATTTCTCCCCAAGAATTGTATCCCCTTCAAACTCAATCTCATCCATCCCAGGGCTGTATCGCCCAACAACATGTCTGGGGATATCTGTGCTACCATACTCTATATCGACACCTGGAGAGACTTCATCTGTACTAGGATGCCAAGAGTCTCCTCTCCGTAACTGCTGTATAATAGACTGTAAGCTATCTACAAGAGCGACATGCTCACCCCTAATGTCACTACGCCTCTCTTGGGCATCCAACATGGCACTCCATGCCTCATTAAGCTTACGGATCTTTTCGGGTGTCCACTCTGTTGGTGTACCAGAGATAGGCCATGGATCACCAGTTGGCCCACCATTGGTGTAGCCCCTGAGTCCCATTATTCCACGGTTATAGCTCACTGTGTTCCCCATCTAGCTGGCGTTGGTCTACCAATCATACCTCTTATGTCGATGTGGGTAAACGAATTATATCGCCCAATACCAAAAAGATTTTTTGCTGCATGGCCTTCCAGCAAATCCGCCACATCAGACGGCTTCCAACCCACCTTTACTATGTCAGCGGCACCCAAGGTCATGTGCATTGAATGGGACACGCCGCCAATCGCCTCGTTGTACTCCCTGTCTCTATACCAACTGTTGATTAGTACGGGTGCAACACCATCGGCACTGCGTACCCAAACAAGTATGTCGATCAGCTTGATTGCATTGTGAAGCAATTCCAGTGGGGGCGCAGACAATTGTATCCCACAATACTCACGACCCACATCACAAACTTCGAGTGCAGAAAAATTATTTATTCCAGCATCCCGGAGGCGGGAATCACAAACATCGGACCACTCACTTCTCGTCATTTTCCCTAAACCTTGGATCATTGTCCAACAACTCTGGACGCTGAATCGCCTTTGCGATACCGGATGCCACTCCTGCAACCTGTGGACCCAGATACTGGGCTACCCTTGGGCCTCCGGCCCACGCCAGAAGACCAATATCCAGACTACCCAAAAGGGTGTAGACAACTTCGGGTACGTCCCACACAGTAGAGTCTAGAACTATAAGTACGCCACTGAAAACAAGGGACGCGAGAAGAAATGTACGAGCCGAACTCAGCGACCCTCGCTCGTCTGTCAAAATTTCTTTAATCATACTCCGGCAGTCCTCCTCCGACGGCTTGGTCTATTTCTAAGTACAACCTGAAGACTCTCGACCCGACGGGTTATTCTTTGTTGCATCTCAGTTATTCCGCGAATACGAGAACGCTTCTCTTCGTTACTTAAATTTTGATTACGCATAATAAATTCTTTAGTCTGGGTCGTAGATTCCAGCGCACGTTGCAGGGCAAGTATCTCTCCTCCAAACACCTCATACATTATATTCTCTTGCTGATACTTGAGTCCCTCTCTCCAGTCTCTTTCACTGATACGGGTTTCAGTAGCGGATATCTGATCCAAGCGCCTCACCATATCGTACAGCACCTGTGTATTCGCATTTCCCTCTCTTGGATCAAGGAGTACGTCCCCAAGAAGCGGCCAGTTATCAAGCCCTTCTCCACCTACGAGGGAATTCCAATCGAAATCATACATGGTTCCGACCACATTCTGTGCCTCTGAGTATGGAAGTATACCGCTCCGTGCAATTCTGTCGGCAACCAGTACCATGTACGCACCGAACGTACCCCCGAACTGCCTCATCATGTATGACACCTTCTGAGGTGAGGTCAGGAAATCCATATTCCTCACCAACGGTATGCTGTTGGCAAGTTCTGCAAACCCGATTGCAGTATTGCTTGTGTATGGATTACGCTGTTCTATCGGCTCTACTATTTCATTCGTGAGGGGATCTACGATGTAGTCACCCCTGTATGAATCATGGTTTCTTACTGCGTCATAGATCGGGGCGAGTAGCTGCGGCGGCCCTATGGAAAAAGAATTTCTGATCTGCCTCTTAAACTGAACACCTATATCTTCCATACCCACATCCTTGTGGGCTATCAGTTCTGCCAGTTGTTCGGGTATGACCTTGAATACGGTGCCCACTTCAAAGGGGATCGGGAGCTTCAGCCACATTCTCTTGGAGAATGGGAAGAGCCAGTTGTCGGCCCTCACCTCAGGCCTCTGCGCTCTGTACTCTTCGTCGTCGTGTATCAACAGCCAGTAAAGCATGGATAGCATGGATAGTTGGGCACCCCTGGCATAGAGAATACGCCTTCTGCGCCTCCATATACGAGATGGCCTGTCCTCTGCCATTGCGGCCATCTGCTCTTCGGGGGGCATCGACAATACTGCCAGGTCAGGTGCGTCCATGGTGTTGGTGACCCCTGTACGCCACAGCATGTCGAACCCTTGTATCCTACCGTTCATAAAGGGCACCGTGCCAAGCCATACCCTGAACATCGGACTCGCGCCACGGCGACCGAAGTTCAAGAACTCCAAGGCAAGACCTTGTGCGAGTGCCTTGTTTCCGGTGGCCGCAAAAACCCTGTCGAAGATGGCCAGGCGAACTGCGACTTCAGACTGCGAAGCCATCCGACCCAACCCATGCCACACTGCGGCAAACACATTCATCGGGTTCAGCCAATTTATATTTTTCAAATCCGTTTTATATCTTCTCAGCCAAACATCTTCTGCATATCCTGCCGATATGGTATCCAGACCTATCGCCAAGTGCAGACGCCGCGCCCTTTCAAGGCTGCCCGCATTAAAAACATTTTTCAACGCGTCGAATATGATGGGTGGTCCTGCACCCAGAGCTACGTCTGCTTGCATGGAGTCCCTCATAACGTTCCGGCCCATGTAGGGAGGCATCCTCGTAACCGCTTCACGAATAACCTGGGGTGCGCCCATGAACAGCTTGGACAATCCTTCCCCCATCTTCTCGCCTCCGAACATCTGCTCCAATTGCTTTCTGGCATTTACGCCGGAGGTCATAACAGACTTGGCAAGCTCCGCATCGGCTAGTTCCCAGAACTCTACCTCCCCCTTCCTCATAACCCTGACAACCCTCTCCTGATCTGCTATTCTGGCCTGTGCCGCTGTGAGGCGTCTGGCTTCCGGTACGGCTGCCCTCTCCGTCAAATCTCTGATCAGACGTAGCAGGGCTACATTCTGTGTTCCATCGCGTATCATCGCCTTGTAGCCCTGTTCTATGTTGAGGAACATGTCGCCTCTGATAGGCTCAAGTGATCCAGACAAAGCTTTTTCTATTTTATTAGAACCCTTCTGCGTAATTCCCCAAGCAGTCCCGAATGGCGATGCCTCCACCTCTCCTACATCCTTATAGAAAGGAGTATGTCTACGTCCAACCCACTTGTCGTGAACCTGATCACTGAGAAGTTCGGTATTGCGAGAGAAGTTGAGCATGGCCCTGTTAATGGCATCGATATCCTTCCAGTATTTCACGATCTCTTCGATTTCTCCGAACTCTGCTATGGTACTTTCTATCTTTTCTTCTGGGAAAAATCTTTCACCCTTACGCTTGCCCCTCTTCTCTATCGGATTGAGAACTTCGTAATCATCTTTCTCTGTCTGAAGCCTTCTTTGCAATATCTCCTTTACTTGCCCATCAGGTGTGCTTTCAATACCGAATTGCAACTCCCTTATTCTATCCAGGTTTTCCTTGATTCGCGTAGCGATACCGTAAAGGTGTGCGCCCTCCATCTCAGGCTTGTGCTGGAGGCGATCAAATGCTTTTTGCAATCCAGGTATTCGTCCGTCTGGATTCTCTTCCGATACAAGCTCGTTGTCATACAACGGACGGTTTTCATACATGCCCTCCATTGCATTCATTCCTATAAATGATATCGGGCCGTCTACAAGAAGACCTGGCATCATATTCAGTGTGTTGCTACTCCACCTGAGAGCTAAGAGCATACTTGAATCTGCTTCAGCATACGCCCGATTCTCAAGTTTGTTGACGGCCTCTTCCACCTTGGCAGCCCGGTAGTGGCTATCAAGATAATTTTCTCTGAACTTGCCGCTGTAATCCAAGGTACTCGAAAGAGTTTGTGGCATGGATTCGCCATCGGCCCACTCTGACAGAGCTTTGATACGCCTTCTAAACGGATCGCCCTGTGCATCATCTATGATATTATCTTTTTTGAATTCCTGTATTAACTCGATGAGGTGTGTGGGTAGGTTCGTCTGCTTGTTGGCGAGTGCCGCAAAATCTCCAGGCATCTGATATCCGCCGTAAGACGGATCGTTGCGCATCTTCAGATATTCATCCAGTGCAATCTGATACGCCTCCATCTCCTCTTCTGTCTCCCCGAAGGTAGTCATCTTCAGCTTGTTGATCGTGGGCACATCATACCACGGGTTGTCGTCGTTGATCTGCGTTGCCTGAGCCTCGTTCTGCGCCTGCTGAAGCTCATCCGGCATCGGAGGCAGTGATTCCATCACCGACTCACGCATTCTGGTTACCTTATCAACAATCTGATCAACCTCTTTCTGATAATAGTTTCTTTCAGAATCCGTCTTAGCCGACTCTCTGAGTGCGACAGCCTGCTCCAACTTCTTGACCTGCTCAGGATCTGCGAACCGTGTAAACAGAGGACTCCTGGCCTCGCCCACCTCTGGGCCAGCAGGACCAATGCTGTAGCCAGGATCACGGGCACCCATGGTTCCCTGCATCAGCCTATCCAGCACTTCCACTACTGGCTGAAGGTCTGCTTCTTTTGCGGGAATCAGGAACCCATCAAGAAGTTTCCTGAAATTATTTTTAATTCCGCCCACAGTACCCGGACTTTTGCCGGGAACTTCGACCTTACCCGAAATCATTCCATAGAGAAGATCTATAGACGACTCCATCACAAGGCTTTCCGCAGACACATTTTCGTATCTTGGATCTAATGCCCTTCTAGCGAAGTAGGTCAACTGTCTTTCATTAGCCCTACTGTCTATGGACCTGTCCACGACCATTGTACGAGCGGCATTTTCCAACACCTCTTTCTCTTCGGTCGTCATTTTATCCGTGAAATAAAGATGGGTCACACCCTCATGGAAGGCCGCAAGCTTCATACTCTCTTCGATATCCTTCCTGTTGTTCGGGTCTACCTTGGCAAGGTTGATGATGATCCTGCTGCCAAGCCTGTCGTATATCGCAGGTACATCACCTGGATAGAAATCTCCTCGTATGTTCACACCTCTGGCAAACTGCCACAGGCTGTCGATACCATCTACAAACTCCGCTTCTACGTCCGTTTCAATACCAAGTTGCTGCCATATTCCCCTGGCTACATCACTGGCATAGCGGAAACGCGAATCGATTTCAGTTTTCAGACTCTTTAGTTTACCTGTGGTATTTCCTGGGTCACCACGGAGGAGAACCGTAGACCTTTTTTCGATTGGCTTCTTACCCCGTGTAGCTTCTCTTGAGACAGAAAGAACACCACGCTCCAGCGAACGCCTTGTAGGCACACCCTCTTTGGGGTTTCGTCCAGACAGCCATCCCCCCATCAGCCTAAGAGAAGTCCCATCCATGTTTGCCCAATCAATATCAATTAGAGCATCGTGATATAATCCAGCAAATTCCAAGTCTGTCATAGCTCTTCCGACATACTTGCTTACATGGTCGCGCAGTATATCAAATTTAGACAACGACTCTTCATCGCGACTCAACTCCTGAATGAGCCTCTCTCCACGATGTACCTGATACGCCTCTGAAATCTCCGGTATACCCCGCTGGGGCAATTGCGGATTAAGCTTGAATCCAACATCTCCTCTCAATGGCTTTTCTGCCTCAACCCTGGCACGGATAATATCTCTTCTCATCCGTGTATCGAATGCTTCTCGCGCCTCTGCGGTTTCACTCCTAAGGACATCAGGCGTATATACCTCACCAATCAATTCATTGAATTTCTTATGAAGAAAAACGAACGGATCGTATACTCCCTTTATGTAATGCGGATTGCCTATAAGTACCTTTTCAATTCCAACTTCCTTGAACCTTCTATCAATTGCTTCAGTGGTTTCCGTGGATCGTATGCCCTCATAAGTTGTCGCAATCGGCTCGGGATCAGAATATATATTTTCAATACTTTCCTTAATATCAACCCAATTAGGATATGATATAATTTCCTCTGTTTCAGGATCTATAATCTGGGTGCCCCTCTCTTGGGTCATTTCACCTTCTACGGCCTCGTAGTACCCAGGTTCCATAGTCGCTTCGTCAAACTCCTGTTCAGAAACAGTCCCTCTAGCCTGAACACCCCCAGCTCTCTCTTGCGCCACATCAAGAGCGCGAGCTATTTCTGGAGTATATTCTATATGAACTTCGTCATCTAACTTTTGGCGTGTTGTTCGTCTTTGCCATTTCTTTGCATCATCCATCATCCCGTCCCACGCCTCGTCCCTCGCTCCTGGTGCAGGATCTGGAGTAAAGAAGGCCAGCCCCAGAGAATCTCCAGCCAAGGCCATCTGCTCCAAGTACTTCATTGTCTTATCTAGGAGACGATAATCGCCAGGTGAGAAATGAGGAAATCCTAGATTTTTTGTAAGATCCATCAATCTTCTCTGTCGTGTACGAAGACTCGATCCCCTAACACCCATGTACCATGGGTCCAAGCCCCTCATGCCCGAAAGATCGAAATCTTCCATGGGGTCCAGGGTATATTCTTCTCTAAGAAATTCTGTTGTCGGACTCCATTGGGCTAACTCAATATCCTTATCTTTAGCAGCCTGTTTCCTTGCCTCTGCGATCTGATCCTTCTTCATTCCCTTAGTATCCGGCCACTGTATGGATACAATCTCCCAAGGAATACCGAATTCATCCAAGACCCTCGTCCATGCTTCGGAAATATCACCCTTTATCGGGATACCAGTTTTTGAGTTCACATTTCCTGGCATCCTGACAAGCTCAGGCATCCCACGCACCCTAACAAAATCTCCAATCATCTCTCTTATACGAGCGACCCTTGCCTCACTATTACGCCATGCAGATATAAGATTTTCCATTGCCATAAAACGGAAGCCAGAGGCGCGTCTTTGCTCTTCCGTCATTCCCCTGCCCTTGGATCTCCGTCCCTCCAGCCACGCCCTGCGCCTCTCTTTCTCCTGCTTATGTACCCAAATCAGCTCGCCTTTTTCATCCCTCAGATCATGTCGAACTGCTTCAGGATCTAAGTAGTCAGGTTGCAACCACATCTTTTCCGTCAACGGACCCCCAAACAGAACCAAGGTCGGAGGGGGGACGAGGCCTCTGTTACTTGGAACAAGCGGCGGATAGTCCTCTCTTGGACTTCCGTCCGGCTTGGTAACAAGAGAGCCTCCTTCTCCAAATAGCTCCATACGAACTTCTTCGATGAGCCTGGGAACTTCTCTTGCCCAGTGGTTATTCCTGTCATCCACAAGAACGGCAGGCTCGCTCTTGAGCTGAGTACGATACGGCTCCTGCGTGAACTTCTGCGTAAGAACATTCTTCATAAGAATATTCCTATCTTCTATCCAACCCTCAGGAATAGGAATATTCTTCATAACTTTTCGTGCTGCCTGTATACTCTCGGTAGCATAAACTTGCCGACGTAAATCGGGATCAGATGTACGGCCAGCCAGCATTGCATGTTCTACCGTATGAAGCTCTACATCTCCAACCAGATCATCCTTGTAGATTATGCCTTTCATCTTGCCAGTAATTGAGAAGAGCGCCCTCGCATCCTTAACCGCACCCTTGCCGCCAAACTGTAGAACCCCTCTGTCAGGGAATTCCGGCTCATCCGGCAAACCCTCTTCCTGGCGTTCAAGTAAAATATCCAGCTCTTCTATTGCCTTGTCTTTTGCAAGCTCAATCTCTTTAGTCCATTCAGGATCGGACATCAGAGTTCCGCCTCCCACTCCATCGTCCTTTATTCCCTGAAGAAGAAGCTGTCTCTTTCTTACATGCCTGTATCCCACCGGAGAATCCACCGGATACTCATTGTACGCATCCTTCAAAGCCCTCTGCATCTCCTTGTCATTTTTAACTCTCTGAAACAGCTTGCCTTTTATCTCCTGCTTGCTGAATGCAAGTGATTCATGGATCATGTCGGATTCCATGAGTTGGGCAAAGGCGCTATTGAAAAGCTCCTCATCAAAATCCACACCTTCCATGGACTCCTCGATTCTTTCCATCACCTCACTGTGATCCAGACTAGGACTGTCTGTAAAGACATTGATGATCGCCTCTCTATAAGGCATTATCTCCGCGCCACGATACAGGTCCGGCAGATACACAGTTATGCCTTCCTCGTAAGCTGGCAAACTGAGCAGCTTTGAGTACATCAGAAATTTTTGGACTTCGGTTGCAGTGGCCCAGCTTTCTGCTCCCGTAAAATCTCTGAGCATACTCACAAATGGCGCACTCTCGAAACCAAATCCTATATCTCCAAGAAAATTCCCCAACAGACTTTCGGTACGAAGAGAAATATTTTTTGCTTCGAGAAGTTCCAGGATATAATAATCTTCTATAGATAAATCTTTTTTCTTACCACGGAGGGCTATACCCTGGGCATCCAGAAACTCATCAAGCACTCTTCTTGTTTTTGTTTCTGCGAGACTTGTACTGGTATCAAGGCCATGCTTGTCCATCCAGAACATTATATTTCCAACAGCCATGGAATAAAAAGTCGCATCGGTAGAAGCACTGGCTAACTTACCAGAGTTCATATCGTCATACGGACTCGCATGGAATAGCTTTCCAAGTCTTATGATATCAGAAGGCGTCAACACCGACGCTCTCACGCGATCAGCGCCTTCGATCTCAAGCTTCATCCTTTCAGTTTCACTACGCTCAAGATCGACCTGCAAACTAGCAGTATCTAAATCAGGATCTTCTCTAAGCTGCTCCTCGATCTGGGCATTAACGAGCTTCATCACCGTATCATCGAAATTCGTATATACCTCAGAAGCACTATCTACTCGGTTGCTTACATCCTTGAGCCATCTATCAAAAGCCCCCAGCCCCTTGCTTGTCTTTCCGGCTTTTGCCTGCTCCTTCGTTATAAATCCTAATCTGACAGCGGCACTTACTTTCTTTTCTGGATGCGCGGTGAAACCCGGACCTCCATCAAAATATGAAATCAAATTATTTAATTGTATCCGACTGAGTTTTATAAGCTCACTATTCAGATCGAACTGATCGACTCTTATCTGGTGACTACGCGGCACCAATGTATTTGCTTGAGCCTTTATCTTGGTCCTGTACTCCTCATCAGACTCTTCCTCCAATCTCTGGACTGAATCTTCTTTCGCTTTGTCGATTCTGTCACGAAGTTTTCTAATTCTCTCTACTATCGTTCGTGTATGCTCTGGCATCTCACGCTGAACGATAATCTCATCAGGTATAACCGGAACTGCCGCCTCTTCCTCGACTGGCAAATCTTCTTTTATAAACTCATATCTCTGCGTGCGTTCGTTCCACTCAAGAGGTTCTCCCTCTGGTTGCTCAGGAACATATTCTTTTACGGCAGCCCACTCAGGCGTAACCCTCTCCATGGGCTTTGTCCTACGCGCCCTATCCGCTTCGATAAGACGAGTACGGGGGCCAGCATCACTACGCTGTTCCTTGGGTACAATCGCCACGGTCTGCTCATCCGACCGTAGCTTGCGAGCAGCGGCCAGATTCTCAGGCCATAGATAA
>Ga0208029_1001528_pt1 | contig 10044 bp, 8 predicted proteins | sample MalvireepMed_s12_FD_184242 | JGI IMG/M metagenome (GOLD analysis project Ga0208029, IMG submission 184242) | Marine viral communities from the Global Malaspina Expedition - Malaspina viral metaG DeepMed_s12 (SPAdes) (version 2) | ecosystem: Environmental > Aquatic > Marine > Oceanic | place... | reverse complement strand
TAGGAATGTTTTGCGTGCTGGGTTTTGGAGAGTGCGATCCATTGGGCCATAGGGTCACCTGATAAGTGTGTAAGGCATAACCACAGACGTTATCTCTGCGCTTACGGAGTGGTTGTCATTGTACCAGCCACCGCCTACTATGCGACGCCTTGTCAAAAAGCAAGGGAGTCTACAGGTTAGTGTCTGTCATTGTGTTATGTTTATTTGGATTCGGTGGCTTTCTGCTTGGTAATCAGCACTGTCATTATCGTCGGCTGTCACCCCTACTGCCGTGGTACCTGTCGGCCTTTCCACCTCGCCCTGTAACGGTGATCGCGTGGTGTCATCAACAGTTACGTTTAATATGGCACTGCAAGTCGCTTGTGGGAAAGCGTCGAGGTCGACCACCAACGCCTGCTTATGTGGAAGACTGGATTCTGGCGATTCATCGGGAGAATCCTGGTTATTCGTATCGACGTATTGCTGCCTTGTTGCGTCATGACCTGAAACGTCCCATCGACAAGAATACGGTGGCACGTATCCTCGAAAAACATGGCTTATCACCGCACCCACCCAACCGCTCGCGTCGCTATCAGCAAGATCCTGACTGGCGAACCTTTCTGAATAACCACAAGGTATGCGGCATGGACTTCAAGACCACCTTTGATATTCGTTGCAGGGAAGTATTCATCTTAAACATTGTCGATCATCACCGACGCCGTTTAATTTGGTCACGCGCCACCTATCACCCCACTGCCCAGTGGATTGCTCAACAGTTAAGGGAAGCCTTCCCATTCGATGATGCGAGGGGTCGGATCATGGTCATGGACCGTGACACGGCATTTGCATACGTGGCAAAACAGACACTGCCTGGTCTAGGAATGAAGGTAAGGCGAACGAGCTACCAAAGCCCTTGGCAGAATGGTGTGGTCGAACGTTTCAATCGGACATTGCAAGAGGAACTACTCGATTACCTTGTACCGTTAGGATTGCAACATCTAAACCAGCGATTGACGGATTATCGTCACTTCTATAATACGGCCCGCCCTCACATGACCAATGGCGGCTCGCCTCCAGTTGCGCCCGTTCTTGCCGCCGCTAATGATAGCGATCTATCGCATGAGCCAAAGCACTATCGCCTGGAATCCGTACAATGGGTCGGCGGACTGCATCATAGCTATCGGTTGAGTGCTGCCTAACAGCCGTCGCCATGTTCAAATAGAAACCTCGTTATTGGCGATTGCCAAGGATTTCGCCTGCCTGAATGACGTGTTTTAGCCTCTGATACCCTCCTCAATACCATTATCCAGCCCGAAATAGTCTCTCATTCGAGCGTTTTCACAAGCCTTGCCAATCAAACTTTCCAACAAAATGCTCAAATTTTAACCAAACTGCATGACTGGGAATTTTTCACCACCACAGGCACCAAGCTTCCTTGCTCAAGCGCTTTATAATGAAAAGCCCCCGGCCAGGGATCCCACAGGCCGGGGGCTATATAGCCTAACCTATCTGACGATAGGCATCCTTCTCAGAGAGAGGGATTAGGCAAAGTTTGCTGCCAAGAAAGTTCCGTCGACAGTTAATGTACCTACAAGTGCTACGTCTGCTGCAGTAAAGTCAGTTGCAGTACCGTCAATCGAGGAATCTGCATAGTAGACCTGGGTTGAGTCAGCACCTTTTACCAATACGACTGATTGAGTCGAACCAGCAACTGCAGTGTTAAACTGCCCATTACCAGCACCGAAAACTTCAGCAAAATCAGCACCACCGAAATCTTTACCAGTGATGTTAGCCGCTGTATTCAGTGCAAATACGTTATTATCAGTCAAGGCAACATTAGCAGAGCTTGTTGTAAGCGTAAGATTGTTAGCCGAGACGGCAGTAGTAATGAATGCACTGAAGTTCAGTACGTCGCCGCCATCAGCTACAGCACCACCGTTGAAGTCAGTAATAGTGTCTTGACCATTCGCAGTTGCGCTGGCACCGAATACGAACGTATTAGAACCACTACCACCAGTTAGCTGGTCATTACCACCACCACCAGTGATAGTGTCGTTACCAGCACCACCCATGATAATGTCAGCAGCATCACCACCGGTCAGAGAATCGACACCGCCAGAGCCGGTGATTTTGACACCGTTAGTGCCGCCAGTTGCAATAGCAACTGTCAAACCGTTGCTGGTTGCATTAGCTAAGGTCATGCCAGAAGCATCGACTTCGCCGATGGTGTTAGCGAGGGCAACACCGCTTAGGTTAAGAGCAATATTACCTGTTACGGCTACTTTATCCAGAGCGCTAGAAGTAGCAGCTACATCTAGGGTATAGGAAGTAGTTGTACCTGCTGCACCTGCTGCAGTAGTGCTTGCAGTATTGATGTTAAGGGTATCTACGCCAACAGCGTTGATAACACCGACATCAGAAGCACCGCCAGCGGCAGCATCATTCAGATTGAGAGTGAGGACATCAGAGTTGTTGCCAGCGAGCGTCGCGTTGTCGATTTCGATAGCCAGGGTGGTGTCACCACCGGTTTGAACAGCTGCATCGCCAAGTGAGACGACCACGCCAGAAGACACCTTGGACAATGTATAGGTGTCAGCAGCACCGGTAGCATTACCCAGACCACCAGCAAAATTATACTGATTAATGCCATCAAAGCGGCTTGCATCAATGCTGCTCGTCAGACCGTCAGTAACTTTAAGCACTTCAAGGTTAGCCAAGTTGGCGTTCAATGTTGCCTTGTCGGTAGCATTCAAGCCCTGAACAGTAGTTACAGACGCCTGTGTGACTTCCAGAGTATCAGTACCCGCACCGCCATCAAACTTGTCGTCTTTGGTCAGAGCTGCACCAAAGTTGGCGGTATCGTTGCCTGCGCCGCCGGTCACAGTGACGTTCTTGGCGGTGGTGTCGTCTTCAAGCTTGATCGAGACGTTACCGGTCGCCGCAGACGCATCGACTGTCGTCAGCAGGGTAGCAGCAGCAGCAGGACCACCGTCAGCATCAACTGTCAGATTACCAGCGCCAGAGATATTCAGCGTGGCCAGTTTCTGATCATTGGTGAGGTTTATAACGCTGTTGCCCGCCGCGGTCAGGTTGACGGTCGCAAGTTCAGCACCGTCGAAATCAACAGCCGCTGGAGTACCGGCAACGCCCAATTTATCCAGTGAGACAGCAAGGCTGGTGTTTGCGGCAGTGGTAGCCACGTTGGTGCCGATGTTGCTATTCTTGAGCGTAATCGACTGGCCAGATGCGACCGTGATGGTCGAAGCAGCACCTACGGCACCATCAACAGTCACCGATTTGACGTCTACCTTACCAGAAGTATCGAATGCAGTAGCATTGCGGCCGTTCAACTCGACGTTCTCGATACCTGAGTAAGTCGGAGCAACTGTGTTCGTGCCGAACAGCTTCAGGGTATCTGTACCAGCACCGCCGGAGATCTGATCAGCAGCGGACGTGGTGTTAGCATCACCGATGAAGGTGTCGTTACCCGACGTGCCGGTAAAGCTGTTGATAGCTGTAGTAACACTCCCTAAAAAAACCAATAATATCAAACCAGTAAAAGAATTAGCTCCCGCTTCCAAGGGCCAACCTACGCAGAACCTACTCAGCTAACACAAAAACACACTGAGCCAAGACAAAAAAGCGGTGAACTTCTTAGCTGGAAGCTCCTACCAGCGACCTACAGCCGACCTACTCTTGCCCCTCCTCTACGCTGTCCACTGCGTCTTTAAGTGCCTTAGCAAGCGCTTCATTGGGGATACGCAGGATCACATCATCGGCATTAATATCGATTTCCACACCCAGCTCACGAAAAACATTCAGCAACTGCTCTAGCGTATCTGAGCGTGTGTTCAAGTCACCGGACAACTTCTCTAGCTTGCTGATCGTTGGCCGCGATAAACCAGATGCCTTGGCTAACTCTGTCTGGCTCATCCCATAAAGATTACGCAGCGCCTTTGTCATGGTGGCCACTTTGACCACATACGGGATGTGGGGATGAGGTGATACTTTCATTGACCAAGCTCCGTGAATCTCATAGTATTCAAAATGACTACTTTGATAAAAATTCTGACTAGAGAATTATACACATGCCTAAAAAGAAGCTCACCCAGCGCTTTGTTGAAACGGCTCAAATTGAAACCAGCCAACGGAAAGTGGATTACTTCGATACAGAGCTAACGGGTTTATTGCTTGAGGTTCGAAAGAGCGGCAGCACCTACTATCTTCGCTATCAAAACCAGCGAGGTAAGACACTCCAGCGGAAACTAGCAAATGCAGCGGTACTGAAACTGAATGATGCACGTCGGCTTGCACAGGAAAAGCTGTCACAGATTGCGTTAGGCGAAGACCCGTTTGAGCAGAAGAAGGCACTCCACGATGTACCGACTCTGGCGCAGTTCATTACTGCGTCATATTTACCGCATGTCAAAGGCTACAAGCGAAGCTGGGAGACTGACGAGTGCTTGCTACGCAACCACGTCACTCCTGCATTGGGTGACTATCATCTGGATGAGCTGACCCGCCAACACTTCGTTGACTTGGTTAGTCATCACCGTTTAACACATAAACCAGCGAGTACTAATCGCTTATTAGTCTTATGCCGCTATGTCTTCAACTGTGCGCTGAAGTGGGAAACAGCAGGACTTAAACGTAACCCTACACACGGGATTGAATTACTGCCCGCCAACAACAAGCGTGAGCGTTACCTGAGCCAGGAAGAAACACAGCACTTGTTCTCTCACCTAGAGGACTCAGACAATAAGCTGCTCAAATACATCATTGCCTTGTTGCTGTTATCCGGTGCCAGACGCAATGAAGCCCTGATGGCTAAATGGAACGACTTTGATCTGCCCACGCGTGTATGGACAGTCCCTATCAATAAGACAGGTAAGCCTCGCTATATTCCTATCTCTGATGGCGTAGAAGCACTTCTGATGCAGATTCCTAAAGTGGAAGGCTGTGAATGGCTCTTTCCAAACCCTCAAACCAAGAAGCCCTTCAAAAGCATTTTTCACTCTTGGGACACCGCCAGGGTTAGAGCCGGTATGCCGGATGTCAGGATTCATGACCTGCGCCACAGCTTTGCCAGTTTCTTGGTCAACTCTGGTCGTTCACTCTATGAAGTACAGAAAATACTTGGACATACACAGGTTAAAACGACGCAGCGTTATGCACACCTGTCTCAGGACTCGCTGGTTGCTGCTGCTAATGCTGCCAGCTTCGTCGTAGCCTTTGATACGACAAAGCCTCTCATACCAGCCAAAACGGATCTCACCTCTGGCTTGAAACATTCAGCGCTATCCAGTTTGAATGAAAACGACTCATCGGATGAGGATACTGATGAAGCAGCACGGACAACGGGATAAATGTCACGTTTCAGAAAGATGCACTGTTCACAAACGCATAAAGCCATCATGCAGATGGCTTTATTGGTATAGAGTCAGTGCTACGCTGGACTCGTCCAGCGACTTAATAAGATAGGATTCAGTGCTTATCTTCGATGCGCAGCTTGGCAATCTCGTCAACCGCTAATCCGGTCGCTTCGGCAATTTGCTCATCACTGAGCACACCGAACGCCAGCAGATGACGGGCAGTATTACGCTTTTCTTCCAGTGAACGCCTCTCGGCTGCCTGACGCTCTTCCTGACGACCTTTCTCAATACCCAAGCGTTCAATCGTATTCACATAAGGCATGTGCTTTTCCTCCTGTATGGCGTAGACCGCCTGGACAAACTCGCGTTCCAGTGCTTTGGGCAACTGGAGCATCCAGTCAATGATGATAAACAGCTGTACGACCTGCTCACGGCTGTAGCCTCGCTCATACAGCAGCCGTATCAGGGCAATCTTGACATCCTTGCGCGTGGCACCGTCCTTTACTCGCTTGGCCTGAATCTGAGCCATCACCACCAGAGCAAAGACGTTGTCGCTGGCTTCCAATTCTTTCCAGCGTGCCTCCCAATCGATTAGTTTAGCCGTCGGGAAGGTAAACGTCAGCTCGCATCCCCAGCGCTGATAGTGAAATGTGGTGGGCCGAAAGCGCTTACGGGTATCGGCCAACACCGCCAGGCTCACCACGTCCATCCCCTTATAACGGTCACGTAACCGATACTGGTAGGTATACATCCGTTCGGCAAACGCCTCTTCCGGCTCGCCCTGGACTTCGACGTGGATCAGCACCCAGGTCTCGCTACCGTCGCGTGCGTAGACCTTAATCAACTTATCAGCGTGGCGTCTTCCACTATCGGCATCAGGCGTGATCTGCTGCAGTTCTTTATCCAAGAAGCTGTAGCCCTTAGACCAGTCCACCTGCTCGTGGATAGCCGGAAACAGTAAGCCCACAAATTCCTGGAAATAATAATCCAGCGCCATCTTCCACGGGCTATCGTGGTCGGCACGACGGCTGTTGTCGTGATCGCTCATGCACACTCCTACGTTGATGCCCGAAGCTTATCACACGCCTCTATCACTCAACGCATTCTGACTGGCAGGTACCCGCCCCACCGTATTGCAAGCATGCCGCAGTGAACCCATCGCCTATTCACTGCCCAGAAAGCCTCAGTATGCCCCGTCAGACGCTTTTATTACCACAGACCAATCAAGCCATGCCAACCACCAAGCGTTGCTCACAACGCTTATCTCGCACGTTCAGAAAGGAAGCCAGAATGAATACATCCTCACGGTGACAGAACAAAGCAGTTAATCCAGAAGACCACTTGCCAACCAAGCCAGAAGTCTCTTCAGAGTGCTGGCTTCATTAGGCCCGCGCTACTGCACACAGGTGGACTACTCTTTAAGATAGCCCCGACCAAAACCATTCAGCCATGACACGGAAACACAGTGATGAATTTGCCCCCAGAAGAGCACGCACAGGATAATAGTATTCAAATCAGTGATGACACCCTGCCAGAATGGCGGAGGCTGATACGTAAAAGTCCACTAGCAGCCGAGCTGCTTATGCTATTCATCGAGCGCATTATGGAAGGTACCAATGCCATCATGATTTCCCATAAAACCATGATGGAGCTGACCGGAAAATCCAGAGCACCCATTTCAAAGGCTATCAAGACGCTCGAAGACGATCATTGGATTCAAGCCATCAAGATAGGCAATGGGCATGCCTATGTCGTGAACGAGCGAGTAACATGGCAGAATGACAACGGCATACGTGAATTCGCCTTCTTCAATGCAACGGTGGTGGCAAGCGACTCCGAGAAAAAAGAGCAACAGACCGACAAGCTCAAGGATGCCTTTCGCTTCGAATAAAGTTCACCCTCTATACCAGCCTACTATGACTGATGAGCATTTTTGATTGGCTTGATCGCTGGGTTCAGTTGCCTGAGGTGGAGTCTTTAGAAACCACTAACCCTCACCTCAAAGCCAAGTGAAAAGTGGAGCCTCAGTACCATTCTGCTATCCGAAAATTGGCAGGCACGGAGTTGTTGCTCCTGGTTTCCTCTACTCCCTTTTCTTCCACTCCCCCTTCACCCGCCTGCACCGGAACTAACGCAGCAGACACTCCGCCGCTGCGCGTCGGTTTCTACTGCTGGTTCCTAACAGGCGTGCTCGGGTGACATGAATGACAAAGCTGGCTTATGAATGTGTGTCAGCCGGAGGCATTTCACCATCAAGCCTATACAGAAGGTGATACAGAGAATGATCTTAAACCAGTGCATTCGATAGTGGAGGATGGTGGTCGGTAGAAAGCAGGAGCACATCCATACAGCAGGAAACCAAGCAAGAGAGATAAGTCGGGGGATAGTGCCAGGGTATGTATACTATTACTATTCTACTTGAAGATAGAAAAGATAAAGGTGTATGTATTTATATAGATATAATAATTAAATAACAATATTAATTATAGATAAATATATAGATGGAGTTTTGTTTGGCGTAAACGGAAAGGTAGCGCTCCGCTGGGATTGTAAGCAAAATATATTCTTTACCAACGCCTTCTGCAAGCATTATTTAATCACCTCATCACTGATTTATTGACTGGCTCGAAAAGTGTAGAAGGCACACTTGTGTTTATGCACCACTGGATGGGCAGCCATGATGCAATATTGGAGTATCGGCTTTCAGCAGAAATGCCGTAAAATACTCGCGCCTGTTACCACAGGCAGACGTTAAATGTGTCACTTCCCTATAAGTACTTATAGGCTAATGACACATTTTGGGTGGCCACGCACGAACAGCTTCTCGTCAGCATAGGCCTTACCACTTCAATGCCCCGCATGGATGCAGAGTAAGATGATCACTCACGTACAGCACATCAGTAGCCGATGTGGTAGTGGTAAGAGCTATCACACTATCCGTCATCTTCTTGACCGGCTATGTACGCAATACCCTGCTGTCCCTACGGTCATTCTAGGCTCCAAGACCACTGAACTAAATGCACAAAACTATCTGGAGTTTGGCAAAGCTAAAGAGGCTTCTAGTCATACGAAACGTTTCTTGGTGTCCAGCATCCGAATTGACTCCGATACACACCCAGGCAGTGTGACAAAAACAGTGACCGCAAAACTCACCGAAGGGTTTGGCGGGGTAATTTTCACCTCACACGCTGTGCTTGCTAACTTGTCACCAGACACACTGAAAGGCGTCGAGCTGATATTGGATGAAATTCCCAATAGCTTGGTGACCTCGCTCAGCGTTCAATACGAAGCGAGTGACCAGGGCAATGATTGGGAAAGCAACGTGCTCACACGACCATCAAACCATTCAGGGTATGACGAGGCATATCTACACCCTGATGCAGATGTGGCTGCCATTCGCCGTGTCATCAGTAATATCAGATCCAACCGTGATAATAGCCGCACCAAGCCAGTCGCTGATTTATTAGCCTTTCTGCTAGCGGGCTACGACACGCTTTACGTCTCCGAGATAAAAGGCCAACGCACCTTCCGGTGCTTCCAAGCCGTACAGTGGCTGGCCATTAAGCAGATCGCCGAGCAAGTCGCTTCAATAACTATCTTATGCGCTCAACTAAAAGGCAGTTTGTTTGGCTTCGTACTTCAGTACTGCTTAGGACTCCAGATCAACGAAACGCATCAAATAGGTAGCGTGACACTGGCCACCAAACATCCACATACGGTGCTCATTCATCCTTTCCTTAAAAAAGGGCGGTGGTCGAACAAACTAAAACAGCAGATAGCTGCCGAGACGCTGTGCTTTGATGATGGACAACCATTGCCTCAAACCAGAAGTGTTGTGGAGTATGCCCAGTTCGCCTCAGACACCATTATGTTCGAAGGCCGTGTGTTGAACGGCCAACATAAGCATGATCAGCATTACATCGCCGTTTTGAATCGGAAAGATCCAGTCCTGCCACGAATACAGCGTAACGGTGTCAAAATTATCTCTACCGTCAGTCATGGTATGAACCATCTGTCTACGTACGATCATGCGGTTTACCTAGCGTCTAACATTCCTAACCCTCAAGAGCTTAAGCACTTGAAGCTGTTTGCTCAAGACTACGGCGCGACGCCAGAGAGTATTGAAGAAGCGATTATGATTGAGCGCTGCTACGAGGCTGCTTATCAGTGTATTGCACGCACCAGTATTCGCTCAAAAGACCCTAAGCCAGGGATGTGTCACTATATCGTGGTACCTGATAAAGAGTATGCTGAGTATCTGTACCAGTGGTTTGAACCAACGGTGGCCAACATCGTCACTGATTGTTCTTTCATCACTCAACACCTTGATCAGCAAGAAGTGAAAAAGCAAGAGGTACTTGGGACAACGATTCAGATCCTTCGTGAGCGTAACCAACAACGTACTACGTACGCCCAGCTAGCGAAGCAATATAAAATATCGCTTTCAACACTTGATCGGTGTAAACGTGAAAACCGCGCTCTACTTGAAGAAATGGGATTACTAAAGCCTAAGCGTAAAAAAAGCTGAACCCATACTCGCCCTATAGGCTATTTCGCGATGCCAAGTAAGCAAAGGCCTTTAATCCTCATGATGGCAGGCATCAGAAGAAGTCTGCATACTTCTACACAGACTTCTTACCTATATACTAGCCTAGGCTGGGAACCAGTGATCAGCAGGTAATAGCCTATACGC
>Ga0208029_1001512_pt1 | contig 10096 bp, 15 predicted proteins | sample MalvireepMed_s12_FD_184242 | JGI IMG/M metagenome (GOLD analysis project Ga0208029, IMG submission 184242) | Marine viral communities from the Global Malaspina Expedition - Malaspina viral metaG DeepMed_s12 (SPAdes) (version 2) | ecosystem: Environmental > Aquatic > Marine > Oceanic | place... | reverse complement strand
AAAACTCTTGATACTCTTTATTCTTCCTGAATCTTTTTTGTTCATCAGTTTCAAATAAAGTCCAGTTGGTTATATCTTTAAATAATCCTAAAGTCATAATTTCTCCTAACTAAATAAACTCGCTGCACCTATTGCCAATGCTATTGGCCCTGCCATTGCTGCTAATCCTGTTGCTGCTGCTCCACCCTGCACGGCTGCTGTTCCACCAAGCATACCACTACCTACTGCACCATAAGTACCTGCTCCTAGTAGCCCTGCACCGATTGCTTTTTGTCCAAATGATGGGTCGCCACCTGATATAGATGTTTGCCCTGGTAACATACTTCCTGCTACAATATTGCCATAATCACTTAATGCTCTTCCTGGTGCTTGTTGTTCAAACTCAAACTTAGCCCTTGCTGCATCTATAGCTTGTTGTACCCTTGCTTGTTCTGTAGCACCTACTGCACCTAATGTTTGTGCTGGTGCAAGTCCTGCTTGGAATGCTTGTGGTGATGACATTATCGCTTGTTGCTGTGTTTTCATAGCATCTTGATAAGCACCACTATACATTTGTGAAGTGATATCACCTGCTCTTTGTAGATAATTTCCTATAACATTGCTTTCTAATATACCTTGTCTATCACCACCAAGTTGTCCTGCACCTGTTGCATCTCGTCTAGCTTGTTGTAGTAATCCTTGTGTTTGAGTATAAAGAGGTCTTAGTGCTGCTAATGTAGCATCTGCAATATAAGGATTATTTGATAAATTTTGTGGTGCCATTAAACCAAATCTTGAAGCAGCAGTGACATCTCCTGCTAAATCTGTTTGCCCACCTAATGCTGCTTGTCTTGCCATCTCTTCAGCAGTAAGTTGTGTTTCTGTTGGGTCTGCATATAATTTATTTGGATAAAATTGTTGTGGCCCTGCTTGTATTTGGCCTTGGGCTCGGCTATATAAGTCAGTTAAATAGGCTTGTTGCCCTGACCAAGGGTCTGCTTTTTGTACTGTGTTACTTCCACCACCCATTATCTTTCTCCTTTAATGTATTGTTTTAAGTTCTTTCCCAAGAACTGCATATATTTGTTCATAACTATATTTCTCCAATTTCTTAATAAATCCTTTCCTACAAAAAGTTTCCATAGCTACACAATCATGTGCATCTGCCCATTCTTCTATAATCCTTATAGAATCTAACCATTTATCCATATCCTTTCCACCTAAAGAAATAATCCTACATACTTTTTTTCTTGGATAATCTATAATTTGTGTAGTTACGACAGCTTGTATTGTTGCTTTCTCATCATGAACAACCCATAATTGCATGGTCTTATCTTTACAGAAATTTCGTATATCTTCTATTGTCATTTCTCGCTGCCCTTTTTTAGAAGCTAACTCTATAAAAGATTCACATTGTTCCCATACCTCATCAACACCATTTGCTGGAATACCCGATAGAAATGTAGTCATAGTTTCACCCAACTACCTGCTGCATTTCTAAAATAAATTCCTTCTCCACTTCCTGGGTCAAAATTAGAACCATCAGCATAAACGATATCACCTTGTTTAATTCTACTAGGTGCTGCATTTTTAACCTCAATATAAGTTACTGGGTTTTCTTCTAAAGCACCTTGTAGTCTTAATAATTCATCAAATATATATCTAGGTAAATCTTCAGTATTATCAGGTACAGGGTTGGGGTTATATTTTGGTGCTTGTGCCATTATTTATCCTTTTTTGGATTATTAAGTTTATCTCTTGCTATTTTATTTTTTTTTATTATTTCATTTTGTTTCTTTGTATTATTCCAAAATGAATCAGTAAATTTTTTAACTCTTTTATTTTTGGCTATTATCTTTCCACCCTTATATATCAGTTCTATTAATTTTCCTGGCACTATCTTTCTCCTAATATCTCATATTCTAAATCATAACCATTAAGTTCAAATTCTTTATCTGTGGTTTGTTCAAATTTAACTGCTATATATTTACCTGTACTTCTTGTATCAACTTTGTTCTGTGAATTGGGGTCAAAACTTTGTGCTGCTGTATAAGTATATGTACCATTAGGCGACATAGAACTTCCTACAAATATATTAGCTGCACCTGTCCCCTTTGCTTTTGGTGTTAATTTTCTTACTGATTTAACAGTATTCGTATTTCCATCTAAGGTTAATCCCTTTCTCTCTAGTGTCATTGTAAAGTTTGAACCTGCAAAATCTGCACCATAATCTGCTCTATAAAATTTAGTATCTCCTGTTCCTGCCATTAAGGTACTCATGTGTGCTGGGTTATAACCTCTTTCACCCCAATTATCTGTGGTACTATATACTTCCCAACTTTGTGATTGGCCTGACCAAACGACAGTTGCTGAACCAGGATTAACAATCCCACTCGCTATATGTTGTATGCCAGGTAAATCTCTAAAAGAGAAACTGTTATTAACATAGTTATAAATCAATGCTTTATCACAGTTTGTTGAACCAATTTGTGGATAACAAACCCACATTTCTGACTTCTGTTTATTATGATAAACAAAAGTTTTCCCATAATTTGTTGAATCTATATTATCAAATAATTCCCTTCTTATTGAATTAGTTGCGACTGATTGTTTTGATACTCCATTGTGTACTATCAAATCACCTTGTGTTACTACAAAATGTTTATTGTTAAATTCTGCTACTGCATTCCTAGACAATATACCTGAATCACTAAAGAGTTTCTTGAAACTAAATACAAGATTACCACCTATATAATTTACTAACCAAATAGATTGTTCCTTATAAATAATAAATGCACTTGCTAATTGTAATCCATCTACTATAAAATCTCCTTCATCACCTACTGTCGCTGCACCTGCATCATTAGTTGCTGCTGCTACCCAAGTAGAAGGCAATGCAAAGTTTTCTGCTGCATCTCCCCATCTTACTTTATTAGCATAAATAGTTGATGATTCAGTTACATTTAAAGCTATGAGATAATTACCAAATGCTCTCATAGATTTGCAAGTTGTGTTTGCTGGCCAATTTGTTAAGTCAGTAAATTTACTTGCACCTGTGGTGGCTAAACATTGTGGGTCATCTACACCATTATTTAAAATAACTAAACCATTATAAACAATACCTATCCAATTCTGAGTTGCTGTAAGCGAATAATCTCCACCTGATGCTCTAGTAAAATCAGAATTTGTTGAGCCATCTGTTCTATATAATTTAGCTGCACCACCATAAAACCAATAAGAATTTGTTCCAGTTGTCCAGTTGATTAGAAAATAAGGTGCTACTGCTGGTGCTGTAAATACTGCATCATGTCCTGTAAATTTCTTAGCTGCACCATCTTCAAACCTTACATTATTTGCGTGTGAATAAAACTCAGGTGATATTGCTAAATTGTTTGTATCTTTAACAACTCCTTTAGGTGGCCCTGCTTGAAAAGTTGCCATTATGCAGTTCTTCTCCACATATATACAATTATGTAGGGTTGAACATTATTATGTGCTGACCCACCACCAGTAGAACTGGTTGCGTTTGCTTGTGCATCATAGTTACCTGATGTACTGACACCTGATACAGAACTACCACCAGTAAAAAAATCTGAATTATGTGTATGAGCTGGCATTTCAGAAGTGGTTAATGTATGTGTTTTTGCACCACCAGTTTCTTGTGCTGTGTCAAAATCACTATCACTAGCATCTATACCAACCATAACACGACCAGTACCAAATGCTGCCCAAGTTCCAAATCCTAATAGTGTGCCAGGATTCGTTGATACTGCTGCATTAATATAAATAGAACCTACAGGATAAACAGTTTGTATAGTTGTTGCTGTATTAGAACCTATTGTCATAGTACCTGAGATTGTTAGATTTCTCATACCAGTAGAATCATTATTAGCATCTGTGGTTACTGCTTTAGATGCTTCTGCTGTTCCTAATGTAGATATATCTAAATAATTTAATTCTGTTGTAGTAGCTGTTACCCCATCTATCAGATTAAGTTCTGTATGGGTTGCTGATACAGCACCACTTACATTTGGAAATGTTGCTTTTACTGTTGATTTTAATAGTCTTATATGGTCATCACCTTCATTTACAGGGTCACCTGCAACTGGATTTGAACTATTTAGACTGTCTATATATGTTCCTGATTCTAACCCATTCTTTACTCCTTCGGATTGTCGTCTTTAACTGATTTAACATGGAGATACCACTCGCCTGTCTTAGCATCATTGCCAAATTTACCTGCTGCTACATCTCTATAGAGCATATCAAGTTGTTCTGTTAGCTGACCATAAATAGTTTTGGTTTGCGTGTTGGTATCTTCGTTATAAAATCCTGATGTTCTATCTACTTTATATTGTTTATAAAGATTATTATGTGCAGTTTGTATTTGATTGTAAGCAGTTTCTTCTGCTTCTGTCATGGTGCTGACTACTCCATCTTTTAATATCTTAGGCACGGGCTACTCCATAAACTGTTAAACAAATCTTTCTAAAATTCTGTGATGTTGCTATAAGTTGAAATCCATTCATAGCATTAGCTTGGGTATCATCTTGGTGAATACTTCCTGTTACAACCTCATGATAATTACTTGAATTTTTATAACCAAGATGAAAGTCCATATAAGGTTTAACTGCACCCTCTGAATCTGTTGAATCAGAATCCCATCTACCACCTCTACCATTAGCAAAGTAAAACCACCCTGTAAGAGGTGCAGCATCTGAGCCATTAGATGCTAATGAAGTTAAACTAGCTGATGTAGTATTATTTTCAGTAATATTTCGAGCAGTACCATTGCCATCAATTCCAACTGCCGAAACCCTATATCCACCACCTGTTACAGCAGAACCATCATCTAAGAATCTAAAATCTAAATTGCCACCATCTGCATCAAATGCAATACCATGAATAAATACCCAGTAATTGTCATAATCACTATCAAATCCTGTGTAGTCATAAGTCGCTACTGATGAACCACCAGTACCATAAAAATTTACAGCACTTTCTACAACTAATCCACCACCACCACCACCACCTGCTGCTGCCCATTTGACACCTGTGGCTTCACCTGAATCTGCTGTTAGAACTTGGTCATTACTGCCTACTGTAAGTAGTGATGGATTACCTGAACCATCTCCTATTAAAATCTTTCCTTTAGTGGACATATCAACTGATGCTATAGCTGATGTGCCATTTCCTATTAATACTCCATTAGCAGTTAAACTGGTTGCACCAGTACCACCACTTCCTACTGCAAGAGTTGCTGATAAACTCGCTGCTGAACCTGAAGTATTTTGATTTCCTGATGTATTAACACCAGGAAGATTAATATTTCCTGTACCATCAAAACTCACACCACCTATAGTTCTAGCCGAAGCTAAAGCTGTAGCTGTTGCAGCTAACCCAGTACATGACCCTGATGAACCACTTGCGTTTCCTGTAACATTTCCAGTTAGTGTTCCTACAAACCCAGTTGCTGTAATTTTTCCAGTTGAGGGATTATAGGTACAAGTACCATCTGATTCTAAACCTATGTTGCCACCATCAACATCTCCACCTGATGTGAAAATAATTGCATTATCTTCATCAGTAGATTCGTTGTCAGTTATAGTAACTGCTGTTGCGACTGCTGCTGTACCTGATGTGTTCTGATTCCCTGCTGTGTTTACACCAGGCAGGTTTATATTACCTGTGCCATCAAAAGATACACCACCTATCGTTCTCGCTGAAGCTAATGCTGTGGTAGTTGCTGAATTTCCTGTACAAGAACCTGAAGAACCTGATGCGTTTCCAGTAACATTTCCTGTAAGTGGCCCACTAAATGCAGTTGCAGTTAAAGTATCTGAACTTGAGTTAAAAGTTAATCCTGCTGCTGATTTAGGTGCTAAATCTCCAGTTGCTGCTGTTACAAATATAGGAAAACAAGTCGTATCACTACTCTCATCTGCTACTGTAAAAGCTGTAGATGTCGTTGAATGGAAATAACTTTTAGCTGTGTCCATTCCTACTCTCTTTAGAGTACCAGCATCTGAATATAATAATTCATCAGCATCTGCTAAACCTGACGTAATCTCAGTTTGACCTGAAATAACATTATCATTTAACATACTGCCTTCTACAGCATCAGCTTGTATGGTAGCTGCACCACCTGTTGCTATAACTATATCGCCTGATATAACTACAGGATTAAAATTCGTTCCATCTGCAATTAAAGCTGCACCTGATGTATTAGTATTCATGGTGATATCATCACCACTAACTGTTAAATCACCAGTTATAGTAGCATTTCCACTACAAGTTAAACTTGAAACTGTGGTTGCAGGTAAATTTGCTGCAACATTTGCAAGGGTTACACCATAAGATGTACCTGAATATGCTATCGCAAATACAGATGCACTATTAGGTGAACTCGTTGTTGTTAATTCTGAAAATTTCTGTGTTGCCATTTATTGTACTGTCCAAGTTGTTGTTGAAACTGCTGGTATATTTTGCCAATCTGCTGTCGCTATTGCTACTGCACCTTCATGCTGAAATAAAACCCCAGCTTCACTTTCAAATTGGTTTATCCCATCTTCTAATTCAAAATAACCAGTAGATGTATCAGCTACATTTGTCCAAGTTGTAGAACTTGTTGTCTTTATTGTATAATCTGTCATCAGTAAGCACCATAATCAATTCTTGTTGTTGGTGCTACTCCTGAATGTCTATCTCTTTCGTTTGAATCTGTGATTGCTTTATGTGCTACTCCGTATGCCTGTAACCATAAAGCTATTCTTTTATCATTTTGTAAATAAGGTTCTGCTTCTAATAAAACTGCATATAAGTAAGCATCGGGGTGATATGTCAGCATATCATTAGTTGTATTAGAATCTGATAATGCTGTGAAATACTTATAATAAAGCATTTCAACTTCATAGACACCATCAGGGATAGGTCTTAGTTGAAAAGTATTACCTATAACTGAATATGCTTTTGGTTTTCCTTTTGTACTACCACCTCTAACTCTATCCATCTGTTCAGGAGTAAAATATTCTAAAGAAGTTTTAGGGTCTGTATTAAGTTGTATATTACGCATAGCTACAAAGTTATCAGGTAGAGTATAATACTCAGTACCATCTGCTGTATTTGCAGTAACCCTTGTTTCCATTCTTCTTAGTTTAAAATCTCGTCTATGCCTAGCTTCTGCTAATTCTATAAATTCAGGTATTCTGTCAGTTAAGTCTGACCTATCTAACCAATTAGCTACTGCTGTTTTTAATTCTGAATATGTTGATATTGCCATTTATTTACCTTTTTATTTCTTATTTTTTAATAATAATCTTACTTTCCTTATATACTCTCGCCATTTTTCCTTCTCTGTCCGATTTCTCTTAGAGTATCTCAACATTTTTCTACCCTTACTTTTACCTACTTTTTTCCCACCTAAAACTTTTTCAGTTACTCCCTTTGGTGGCTCAGTTGTTTTAATATAATAACCTTCGCCTCTTTTTAGTTTCTTTAATTCTTTCTTTGCTATTTTCTCTGATGAATATGGAGTAGAATATTTTGATACAGCACCTGTTTCAGGATTTTTCTTGTATATTGTGTAGTGAGTTCCATAGGGTTTACTTCCATAGAACCTCTCTTGTCTGCCTTTAAGACCACCTGATTGTTTTAAAGGGTCATGCTCTTTCTTTGGCAGACCTTTTGATGTCGTTTCTTCTTTAAATTTTATACTAGCTTTTTTCTGTGCATCTTTATCCTGCTGCTGTTTTATTTTTTTAGTTTTTTTAGACTTCAGTTTATCTTTGAATTTTTTATAACCTTTCTTTGCGTATTTAAAGACTGCCTTTATAATCTTTTTTTTCATTTACAAAACTCTCTTAGTTGTTTTTAAGTACCTATAATCAGCACTATTTAATAATCTTTTAACCCCTTCTTTGTGGTTAGGATTAAAGACATCAACCCCAAATTTGTTCTTCCATTCATAATATACACTCGTAGGAATCCTTGCAGATAACCTTAACTCATCTGTCATAAGATGGTCGTTTTCCTGTAATTTCTTATTGGAATCAACTAGGGGTTGAATATCTTCTATATGTTCGATAGCAAACTCTTTTGTTGGTTCGTGGAAATGAAATATTTGATTGCTGTCAATCTTTCTTTTCATTATTCACTTAGCTCGGCTACCCAAACATTAGCTGTACCACTTGCAATAATTGCTGCCAGTTTCATAGCACCATCAACTTTAAAAATTAATGGTTCATTAGCTGGAAGTCTTATTGAACTAGCTGCTGCTGCTGTTGGGTTTGAACCAAACTCAACAAATACAGATGCTGTATCTGATGTTACCATCACATATTCTGTAGCTGCATCAAAAGCTGATGTCTGAGCAGAACTTGTACTTACTGTTCTAACATGGTTCGCTGTTACCCTTAAACCATAGTTCATCTCTATCTCCTAATTGTAAATGTTACACACAGTTTTTGAGCTCCAGTAGAGCCACCATTTGTAATCATCTCGATTGTTCCATCTTCTGCAACATCATTTGCTGCTGTAGGTTCTGCTGTGTCCACATCACCTGCTGCTGAACCTGAGTTTGCTACTGTTATAGCACCACCAGTTACAGCAGTACCACCTAACTCAAATGTAATTGCAGCATCTCCACCACTAATTGCACCTTGTAAAGCAGTAGCAATTTTAATAATTTTACCACCATCAGGTACGGCTACAAATGTAGAAGATGCTGTTGATATATCAGCTATCTCACCATATACAAAATAATCATTTAATGTTCTCATTAAAATCTCCTAAAAAATAACCCTCGTTCCGAAGAGATACCTTCTTCAAGGTCATTATTAATTTGGTATCAAAAGTGGGGTGGGAAAACAAGGAGTTTAAAACCCACCCCTTAACTTCTAGGGGAAGTTAAATTTTATTATGAAGTTGTTAAGTCGGCAACTGTGCCTGAACTTGCTTCATTCTTAGCAACCAAAGTCCATTCAGATAAGAGCAATCTCTTTTCTGCATCACCTGATTTTGCTAACTCTATTGTTTGGAAAGGTCTTAAATAGTCAAGCGACCACATTCCTGTTTCAACAAGTAGGCCACTCCTACTTCTTGAGAATCTGTCTGCGACTACTCTTACTTCGCCAAAGTCAGAAACATACACATCAATAGTAGCAACAAGACTTCTATCTTCTGCCATATCCATTCTTGTGTTATTTCCTGTAAAACCTGATACTTTGGTCTTGTTAAACGAGCCAACAAGCAATAGGTCAGGATTACCACCATTATCAAAACAGCTTTTTATTTCTGTTTTAAGGATAGATTCGGTTAAAACTCTTTGTGTTCCATCTGTAACAGAACCTGATGAGTTTGAACCACCTGAACCATATCCATTATTGGTTGTAGTCCAGCTTTCAAAACCTCTCGATTTTCTTGCTGCACCACCATTTCCTGAACCTGCTGTGGCATTAGTTTTGCCAGTCATGTCAAGTTCCATATCTCTTTTTATTTCCTTACCAGCTTTCGCTATTTGATAAGCTAGTTCGGAATTAACTCCTGCATGAACAACTGCTTCTTGTGTTCCTGAAACCATAACTGGATTATATGAAATCTGTGTATAGTTGAGAACACGAGTTGTAGCCGTTAATGCAGCACTAGGAGAGTCATCTCCTTCAATTTGAGCATTACTTGCTGCTGCTGCTAGAGAATCAGTTTGCCATTCATGTTTTGTAAAGGCAGCAGTTCCTGTGCCTATGCTTGACATAAAGGGTGTATCTGTCGGAGAAATGTTATAAATAACATTCGCCAAATCTTCTCTATTACCAGTAGCGTCATAAGTTTCAAATGTGTTACTTAATTGTGCCATTGAATTACACCTGTGTTAAAAGTTTAGTATTTAGGACTTAGGCATCAAAGATTTTAATAATGCTGCTGCATCATCTACTTTCCCTGACCTCTTTGCCCTTGCTCTTAGTTGCTTTACTCTATCACTATTAACTTCACCCTTTGTCGTTCCAACACCAGGTTTTTGTACTTTAGGTACAACTTTAGTTTTCTTTTTAGAAATCTTAGTTGCTAAGAGATTTTCATATTTCATAGCACTATTTAGCACTATAATACTTCTTGCATCAAT
>Ga0208029_1001507_pt1 | contig 10111 bp, 14 predicted proteins | sample MalvireepMed_s12_FD_184242 | JGI IMG/M metagenome (GOLD analysis project Ga0208029, IMG submission 184242) | Marine viral communities from the Global Malaspina Expedition - Malaspina viral metaG DeepMed_s12 (SPAdes) (version 2) | ecosystem: Environmental > Aquatic > Marine > Oceanic | place... | reverse complement strand
TTTATCACGATGAAAAAGCATAAGCCACACGATATAGCCGGCTGTAATCGTTGAGATACCAAGCTGTCTCGCTTTTAAAATAACATTAAAACGATAATCATTAAAATCTTGTAATAGGTGGTCTTGGAAATCATATGTATCAAATAAAATAAGCCCGTGCATCGGGTGGGATATACGGGCATAGGTTTTTAAAAAGTAAGCAGGATCTTTACCGCACTTTAAGATCTCTTTTACTTTTTGTTTTTTGTCTAGTTGAAAAGTCATTCATTTTTTGTTAGTTACGACTGTGGGCCTTTGTCTTTCTTGCGGTCGTCATTGTCGGGACGCTTTCCGCCCTTACCGTTCCAGCCCCCTTGAGCGAGGAATGTTTCCCAGCTTTTTTCAACAACGTTAGTAGAGCCCCGATTATCATCACTCATATCTTCAGACAAACCACCAATTTTAAAGATTTTCTTTGCTGTAATCCAAGACCGTACACGGGATGAGTTTTCGGCTCGAATATCAACTTCACCTTCGACAGTGAGCGTGACCGCATCTCCGGTAATACGTTTGTATTCTTTCTTTATCCAGTCTGCAATATCAGTCAACCGTTGATCAGTTTCCGATTCAAAACCAGGAGCATATATCTCTTTAAGTTGAATTTCAGATTGATAGGTCAAACACATCATGTTGCCATAAAACTTTACATTAAAACCATCCATCACACGGCGGTCAATAAGCATATTACCTTCTTCTCTGCGCAGCGCACCAGTCTTAACTGGTTCGTAGTCTTCGCCGAGGGCGCCATCGTATGCGTTGGCTGCGGCTTGTGCTAATCCTTGTACGATTTCATATACTGTTGCCATTATTAGGTCTCCATCCTTTTAACCATCTTTCCTCTCTGTCTTCCACGTATTGAACGTAACATTTATTGCAACAATCAAATTTAGTAAGACAAACATCATCCATCGATTTCTGTGGATAAGATCCGCAGACAGGACAACATCTTAAAGATTCTTTATTAAGTAGTTTTTTTGAAACCTTTATACCATTAATGTCAACTTTTTCCTGTTGAGCTTCTTTTTTGTAAGATTTCTGATAAAACTCTTTCGATTGTTCCAGGTATTCTTTTTCTTTGGTCTCGTCCCAATTTGCCTTTGGGTTCTGGACTGTTTCTTCACCGTACTTCTTGGAGATTGCCTGTTCAACAGCAGCGATGCGGTTGGGTTTATCCATTAATTAAAGACCTCGTATACTCCGTAAGATAGTGCAACACCCCCAACTACACCACCCGCAAACCAGAGCCACTTGTTGTTAGGAGCAAGGTTTTTTATTGCTGTCTCCATTTGATTTATTTGACTTAGTTGGCTAGCAATAGTTAAATCTTTTTCTTGAATCACGCTATCGTGATGAATCTGTAGGTTGTCTATTTCAAGCTGAAGATCGGTTCTCAGTTTGCTTAATTCAAAATCTAATTTTAAATTGCATTCTTTCTTTAGTTTAGGTTTTAGTGTGACAACCTCTGCGGTGGCGTCAATATCAAACAATGTCCCTTCAAAGGGAGCGCACTCACCTTCTCCGAGAAATGTAAACTTACCTTTGTCTTGAGCAATCGCCGTATTACACAGGAACATACTCAAAATCAAACAACCTAGTAATTTCATTAGCTAACTCTTCTTTATTTTGTGAAAATTGTTTTTTGATGCGCTCTTTCTCTTTTTTAACAGATTCTTTATGTTCTCGTTTTTCTTCTTTATACTTCTCTTCAAGTTCTTCTACCGCCTCTCTGTAACTTTGTAGTGCTTCTTCTTTTTTACGAAGTTCTTCTGCGTGAATAACCTGCAATCCTTCAATCTGCTCTTGCAGTGCTTCTTTTTGTTGTTCATAAGTTTGCATCAATAACTTATGATCATAGCGCATTTTACCAAAAACAGTCAATGTCAATACAACGATGGCAATTTCTCGCCAATGTGACTTGGCAAAAGGCAACAATTTCAATAATAACTGTGGCACTATCCAGCCTTCTTTATTCTCTCAACGATATCAACAGCACCCTGTGTACCAATAAACACAATAGAAATAGTAATCCAATCAGTACTGGTAACATATCCATTTGCGGCAAGTGCTGTTGCAGTAATCCACACTAATAATTTCCGAGATGTAAATTTTTCTAACCATGTGTCAATAAATGCTTTTGTTCTAGCCATCACTTGGGGCCCCTCTTTCTTTTAAAAATCTTCTAATCTCTTCTCGAATAATTTCCTCAACAGAATAAAGTTTCTTTAAATATGCTTTTGCTTTCTTAATAGTTTTTGAACAACCTTTTTTTGTCCACTTGCCCCTTTTCTTAATGTATACACATTTTCCTCGTCGTTTGTAGGGCATCGGTTTTATTTATTCATTTTCCGTTCTATTTTATTAACCTGCCGAGATATTTGTCCTAAACTATCGGATAACTGTTCAATTTCACCAGCTAATTCATCCACTTGGTTTTCTAAATAATCTAGCCGATGTTGGGTTGTATAATAAAAACCACCTAGGAGGGCTACAACAGCGAAAAGTGGCAAGAGCCCTTTAATGTTTTCTATCATACTGTTCATTGTTTAAGTCCATTCATACTTAGTATCGCAATCAACCCAGGCACATTCTTTCGAACATAAACGCCTGAGAAAAGTGTCTCACACCTACCACCGACATAAGAGATTGCAGATTCAAGATTCTTACTTACCTTGGGGTCTGCGACCATTTCTTCGGATGCCACAAGAATAAGGGAGCCGGCTGCGGCCTTACCTTTCGGAGGTGGGCACGAAGATCGATTCATACAGTTATGAAGAATCACTGAACCAAGCTTTGCTGTGTTGGGATCTTTTATCATAGTCGAACCTAAAAAGGCACGACCGTCATTGCTCAAGCAAGTTTCCAAATCTTTACTATCAAAAGATTGGATCGGTGAATCCTCGGTGGAGAGTTTTAATATCTGAGCAAATGACTTAGCAAACTGTGTGTTGGCGACCGGATACATGCCGAGCATGCCGATTCGACCGCGAAGTAAACGAGTGGACCTTTCATTGTCCAAAATAATGTGTGGATGTACTGTGACATCATTGGCGAGTGCGAGTGCATTTCTAGCAATCGTGGGGTTTAGGTTCTCTTGTGCCGTTGGCCAGGAGACTACATAAACGACTTTGCCAGAAGACTGAACGGAGCGCATATAACGCTCAAAGACAGGATGAAGAGCAGTGACAGAACTACCGGTACCGCCGCCGCCACCAGCAAGAACAATAAGCCAATCAACTTTTCCAAGTTTGATGCGGAGCGCATCTTCGATAATAGCGCCATTTTGTGTTAACACCTCCTTGCCGTAGTCAACATTCTTTCCGATTCCATCTGAATCGGGGATGAGCACAACATGATCTTCTGTGACATTCTTTGGGATATCCTTGCCTGTTGTATTAACAAGCAGGGTCTTATTGAAACCAAGCTCTAGAAAAGCGTTGGCCATTTTGTTGCCTCCACCGCCAACCCCCACAAAGCCAACGTTCAACGAAGAGGGTGCGGTATTTTCTGGGAGGAGATCTTCATCGGAATACTCCATTTGGAGTCCGAAGTCCTCGACCATTCCAAAATCCTCAGCATCTACCTGTTCGTGATAGCTGTCTTTCTCCTGTACAAAGGAGGGTGGTGGTTCTGCGGGAGGCAAAAAGTCAAATTCGTTTTTGTCGTCTTCGTTATTATCGTCGTCGCTCATTGATTTACCCTTGCGTATCCTGCTTTCTTTTCAATCACGACTTGCGTATCAACACAATCTTTGAGAGAATCAAGGTGAGAGATAAGCAATACGTTCTTAAAATATACCTTAATTAGTTCCAAGATCCTAATAAATCCCTCCATATTTTCTTCGTCCAGTGCAGTGCCTGGTTCATCGAGAATAAATATATCACCCTTGGGTAACGATGATACACTCAATAGAGCCAAACGAATAGCCATCGCAGCCACAGTTTTTTCCGCACCAGAACCCATTTCAATCGGGCGTTCATCATGCAGCGAGTGTTTGATAAAGATATCAAACTTATTTCCATTACTCTCAAAAAAGACCTCAAAATCTACAATATTCGCGAGCATCTTCGCGACTTCTTGGTTGATGATGGGAATCTTCTTTTTAATAATATCATACGCAATACCGTTTGAATGCATGCACCGCATAAACAAATCGCATGCTGCATACTCTCTACGAAGCTGAATATAGTCTGCTTTTGCATTTTTAATCTCTTCCGCTTTTTGTTCTAACGAGCCAACTTGGCGGTAGTATTCAAAAGTTGCGGTGTTGGTGCTGCTGAGCAATTTCTGCTTGCTGGTCATCATTGCTATCTTCTGATTACGATCAGAGATCAAATGTTCGAGATTTTCAATAGCATCAATATTGTCGTTGTATTCCTTTATCTTTGTATCCAACTCTTTTGTTTCTAATACGAGCTTATCAATCACATTTTCATTTCGTTCAATCAACAATTTTGTTGATTCAACATTCTTGTCAATTTCTTTGCGGCCGGCGAGTAATAGTTCATAATCCTCGATCAATTTCTCAACATCCTCTGGATACATATCATCAATACTTTGTTGTAGTTGAACACAGTTATCTTCCTTTAATCGCTCTTCTGTGTGCAATAAAGGCAAACGCGCCGACGCCGCATTAGCGTCTCTAATAAACTTACAGACTGGAAACTGATCGCCGCAAGGAATCCCTTCCAGCAGGCGAGTTTTGTTTATAGCGCTTTTGATATCTCTTTGGATACCTTCCAGTTCTGTTTGAAACTCGGACAGTTTTTGTCTATCGTCAGCAATCGCACTGCGTTGATGGATTAGTTCATTGATGTCGTAGTTTTCAATCAAGCCAACTACTTCTATAAGATTTTGCATTCTATCTTTGAGTAACGCACGTTGCTCCACATTCTCAGAGCGCAAAGAAACGATCTGTGTTCTTTTTTGTTTGTGCTCTCGTTTTATCTTTGCAAAGTCGATGATCTCAGCAGGAACACCATCAATCGAAATTTGGAGCGCCGCCACACTTGTCGTCAGACTATCAACTTCTGATTGCAATCTTTCTGAGTATTCTTCGTTGGCTCGAAGCTCTTGCTTATGTAATATAAGTTCCGCAGCTGCCTCTTCATATTCCTCATCATAATTTCTATCCTCAAGCTTCTTCAGTGCTCCGCGGGCATCAACAGAGTCTTCTTTTGCAAGTTTAAACTTCTTATCGAACTGCTCCAGATCTAGGAACTTGGCGATGATCTCCTTACGTCTCGTTGAACCTTCTTCAAGGAACGTCAGAGAACCGTGCTGTGAGGCCAGAGAAGACACTAGAAAGTCTTCCATAGACCCGAAGTGCTTTCTGATGTTAGCGTCCGTGTGGGCCCGTGTAAGGCCGTTTAAAGAGGTAGTTTCTCCTGATGTAATATCATATACCTCGAAATTCAGGTCCGTTTTGGCTTCCAGGGTTTCTTCGCCGTGAAGACGCTTAATATATTTTGTAGAAGTTCGAGTAATCTTATAGATATTATTATCAACCTCAATCTCTAGTTGCCCTGATCCATAGTCTTTGTTTTGATTGATGATGTTGAGATTTTTTCGTTCGTTCTTGGACGTTGTGTTAAAGAGCGTATAGAGAACACCATCGATAATAGAACTCTTCCCAGAAAAGTTCTTTCCAAATATTCCAATAATCCCCCCAAGGCCGTTAAAATCAACATAGTTACCTTCTCCATAGTTAAATAAGTTGTCCCATTTAAAATTCAGCAATTTCCAGTTAACATTTCTGGAAATTTCTTCCTCCTTGTTTACGGTTTCATTGTATTTGCGGTTCAACTGATAGACAGTTTCCATAGTTTGATCGTCAACTTGAAAGTCTGCGAGGTATTCATCAATCAATTCTTCTTGGACTTTGATGTCGCGGAGGTTCTCTGTGAGGAGAGAGTTGGTGATCTCTTCCACATTCCCCCGCTGGCCGGCTGCACGATTAAGAAACGAGATAGATTCTGGTTTGAATCGATGCTTCGCAATCTCCATTGCGCGTTTCATCGTATCAAGTGGTAAATTATTATTACTAATAAGTCGCAATCGGGCACCATCGGGTACCGACATACCTCTAGGCATTCGTCCTTTGGGTGTAAGTTGTAGTGTGATAAAAGGTTTTGGGTTTTCTATATGAATATGCCGACAAGTAAAGTCTTCTTTACTTTCGATCTCCCATAGTAAAAATCCTTTGTCGTTTGTTTCGCCGAAGTTCTGTTGTATTAACGAACCAGGGTAAGCACATCTACCTGCGGCGTCTAGTTTTTGATGGGTTTTGTGAATGTCTCCTAGGAGCGCATAATCATATTTTTCTATTGTCTCAATATCAATATCGCCATGTGTCATAACCCAACCAGTATCAGTCTTCGCGCCGACGACGGCGCCGTGGTATAAAGCAATGTTTACACGATCATTAGATACCTCGTTTGGCCAATTCTCGGGATCTACAATTGACAACACATGCAAGTCTACTTTATCTGCTACTTGGGTCGTATCTGCATATTTATGTAAATGTAAATTCGGATGATTAAGATTCTCAATTATTGGAGTAAGTGCGTCTAACCTTGTACCATTCTTACAATTCATATCATGATTACCAAGAATAATATGATGTGGGGCTATATCAGCAAGATTAACGAACAACTCACTCATCATGCGAATTGCTTCCGGGGACATATCCAATTTAGTATGGAAAGTATCTCCTGTATTAACAATAATATCGGGCTCTTCTTCTCGCAACTTTTCGTATAGTCGCTCAAATACTACTCGATATTCTTTATGATATTTCAGTTTCCGTATGTGTACGTCTGAAATATGCGCAATTTTAATGCTCACTCATTCTCCGATTTAAATCAAGGCAGGACCTATGCCCCAGATAGCAACATAATATCCAAGCGCAATGAAAAACGCAGTTTCAAGAATAACATAACATTGTTTAAGCATATAAAAGCCCTCATTTGTTATAGAATAACACAAGACAAACCACTTGTCAAGAGAAATATCTAACCCAACGGCAATCCGTAAAAAACTTGTGAGATACCGGATGTATCAGAACTTGCACCTTCCATTGAATTTATGAGAGTTGTTACAAGATTCCAATAATACCAAGACTTGGATGCACCTTGGTGATCATGGTAATCTTCTGGTATCTGATCCCAAGGAACATAATGAGTTGCACCTCCTGAAACTCTTCCTCGCACTTCTCCTAGTTCTCCTGAAACTGGTGCAAACTCAAAATCTTTTACAAAATCTCCTTCTGTTTTATTGGGAGTAATTCGTCCTTCTGTGTCGGGGGGACCATCAGGATATGTTAAAGAAGCGGCTCTCAATTGCTCGTATTGACTGGGTGTGATATTGCCGGCTTCCAGTTCCTCTATAAGTCCTTGCGCTTCTTTTAAATCTGCAATCAATTCAAGGGCAGCTGAATATTCAAAAGAACGAGCCCAGTCGTGAACGCCGGCGCCGGGAACCGGGGAGTCTGGCACCTCATTAATGTCCAGTTGAGCAAATAATTCCATTGGTTCTTGAAGAGCTGTTCCACCACCAACATCGGGCATTGAAAAACCAAAAGCACCAATTTTAGGATCTTTTACTTTTCTTTCTAAATTCTTCAACTTTTCCTCATAACTTTGGCCGGCTTCGATGTTCTGTTGTATCTGGGCGCTACGCGCATGTCCAACATCTTGAACTCGTTGTTGTAAATCCATCGCGCCAAGGCCCAAACCTGCTCCTAGTGCGGCAGCACCAAGCTTTCGCTTATGCTTGCGCATCCAGTCCATAACACCTTCTCTCATTTCTTCCGTAAGGACGATACCAAGCTTGGCAGCTTCTTCGTCAATCATGCGGTAGAGTTGGCGTTCTAATAGAAGATTTTGTGTTTCTTCTCGGACCACCTCTCTGAGATGTGCCTTGGTGATCTTCATTTTGATAGTCTAGCTTTCACCGCTCCAAGGCCACTCATAACCCAAGACCCGGCGCCTACGACCTTACCTTTGCACCAGCCATAAACACCGCCGACCCAGCCGACAACAACATCCCATACATCCTCAACGATTTCTACAACTTGATCCCAGGCGAGATCCAGAATGTCTACAACAAGCTTTAGAGGAGCGCTTAAGACACGCAACAGTGGGTGCCTATCACGACGTAGCAATAGCCACGATAGCAATACTCCAACTAATAGACCCTCTAATCTAGGGGCATCTACGTGGAGATGAAGTAGACTGTCGCCTACAAGGGTGGCAACAAGGACAACCAAGTCCCACACCAACACAAGGAGCCCTAATACAAAGCTCCATAGTGTCTGTAATAATTCTAACATAAGTTTAAGTTCCTTTTATATTAATCTTTCTTTTTGTAATCGCCCTGTTTGGCGTTAATAGCAAAATTAAGCTGACGAACTGTTGTAACTTCGTCTGCGGTTCTTTTTTCTTTTTTCATGAGAGTATCTTTTTTCTTTTGTAGTTGAGCTATAGTGTAATCTGTCCACTCTCCCGTAGATTCCACATCTTGAAGAAACTTTTCGTCTTTCTTTTCTTCAAGTTCTTCTTCGGCCTCTTCACTTAAGACCGTTTCAAGTTCTTCTTTAATAATCTGTTTAAGTTGTGCTTTTGTGATTTTCATTGTCTATACCTCTCCGCCCAACAAGTCATGAAGAATGTTCAACAGTGTTGTTTTATTTCCCACCTCTACAGCGCGGATGGCTGTCTGGTTGTCACTCAGATTGGTGCGATAATAGCCGTCCAAGATGCCCAATACTGTGGCCGGGTCTTTCTGACCGGTCTCGATAGCGTCGAGAACCTGAGCCTCCACTGCACGATAACTTGTGTCAAGCTCATCTTCTTGGAGAACTTTTCCTATCTCTTCTTTGATAATCTGTTTAAGTTGTTGTTTTGTGATTTTCATCAATAGACTCCTACACTGCTGAAAGTAAATTCAACAATAAATAGTTATCTCTATCAATAAAAGCCGCATTCTTCTTTCGTTCTAAGAAAACCTCTTTTGGCATCGCTCCAACATCTTCATAACCTGACACATCAATCTTATACAGTTCCACATCATAACGAAGAAGCGTTTCAATAATCTTGCGTTCTTTTGTTGCAGCATCGGGGTCGAGCGCCATATAAACAGGGGTATCGTTGAATACGATCTTTCGCATCAATCTCGAATTAGTTCTCAACGTTGAACCCAAAATAGGCACAGCGTTTCCAGCAACAATCGCATCAAACACACCTTCCACAAGAATCAAATCTTCGTTCCAGTCAACAAATAGTTCGTTGAACACAACGTCTTTTGATGCTTCGGGATTTTTATATTTATAGGAGTCTCCGTTATAGGATCTCGCAATAAAATAGTTTGCGTCCCCATCGTCATCAAACGAAGGAATAATTATTCTATTTCTATAGTTGCCCTCGAAACAATATCCAATCTTCCAGCGCACAATATCTTCATACGAAATACCGCGATTTTTTAGATACCTCATCGCATAAACAGCGGTTTTTGGTGCGGTGGCAGATGTTAAGCTGATGAACTCTTGCGGCAAATCCAGCTTCGGAATGTGCTCTATGTTTTCTAGTTCTGAAAAAAGATCTTCAAAGTTTCTTAAATCAAAACGCCCGACAATTTGATCCCAACGCTGGATGTGTAAGAACGATCCAAAACGCCGCACCAAGCGCCGAATATTGCGACCACGATAATCGCATATCCAACACTTGAAAACGTTCTTATCGAGGTTAACCGATAGCTTTCGCTTGTGGTGATCACACGCTGGACACTGAAACAAAAGCTCACTGCCTTTGTCGAAATAGCGTCCTAATGCGTCGTATAAAACCCTTTTAGCTGCTGTTTGGTTCATCCGCCCTCAGGCACATTATAACATTACTACAAACGAATGTCAACCGGCTCACCTTCATCGTCTAAAGATGATGGCGCAAGTGGGATTTCTATTGTTGGGGCGTGGCCATTTTGATTTACAAGCTCCCTGTGAGAACTAGCAAACTTTTCTAATTGTTCTGGGGTAACGGGATGCACTAAGGATGCTTTATATTCCTTTAATCCATATTCC
>Ga0208029_1001501_pt1 | contig 10131 bp, 14 predicted proteins | sample MalvireepMed_s12_FD_184242 | JGI IMG/M metagenome (GOLD analysis project Ga0208029, IMG submission 184242) | Marine viral communities from the Global Malaspina Expedition - Malaspina viral metaG DeepMed_s12 (SPAdes) (version 2) | ecosystem: Environmental > Aquatic > Marine > Oceanic | place... | reverse complement strand
TAGACTCAAGTGAAAAACAAATAACAGATAAGTTAGAACTTGCAAGAAATGCTTATAAGTCTGCTCACGAAGAAGGTGACTCAGCTAAAATACTACAAGCTCAAGAGTTTTTGAATGAAGCACAAAATGATTTAAAATCATTGACTGTTACAAAACAACAATTTGAACAACAACCTGTACAACAACAACAACAAGTACAGCAACCACAATACCAGCCTCAACCTACTCCTGATCCAAGAGCAGCAGAATGGGCACAAAAGAATGAGTGGTTTGGTTCAGATCAAGTTATGACTGCAGCATCTTTAGCAATAGATGGTCAGTTAAAAGAAGAAGGTTATAATCCTACAGATCCAGAGTATTATACTGAAATAGATCGTAGGTTACAAGAAACATTTCCTCATAAGTTTGCAGCACAAGCTGCTACAGGTGGGGAAGTTCGCCAGCAGGTAGAAGCGTCAAAACCTGCTCAAGTGGTAGCTGGAGCATCTCGCAGCTCTCCAGGTTCCAGTAAAAAGGTTAAGCTGTCAAAAGAAGATATTAGACTAGCTAACAAATGGGATATACCACTTGAACAGTATGCTCTTGAAAAACAAAAGTCTGAACAGGCTGATGGAGAGTATACAACAATTAATATGCAGCGTGGAGGAAAATAATGACACGAATTAATAATACACGTAGTTCTGATTTAAGAGAAAGCAAAGCTAGAGAAGAAGTTGAATACACATTTGAAGAGCAAGATGTTCTTCATATTCCTGAAGCAGTTCAAAAGCGTTTCGCCAACGAAGAAATGACACTTGGGTGGGTAAGAATGACACTTAAAGGTGAAGATGATGTAAAGCATTTAGGCAAGAAACTGCAAGAAGGATGGGTATTTGTTGATTTAGCTGAAGTTCCTGAAATGAGTGCAACCTCTTTCGTGAGAGAGGAAGGTAGATACGCAGGAGTAGTCTGTCGTGCTGACGTAGGATTAGCAAAAATCCCAACTGGTATCTATGAAGCTAGAAGTAAGTTTTACAGAAATAAAAGTAAAGCCATGAATGAAGCTATTGAAGCTCAACTTATGGGTTCTAATAATTCTCGTATGCCTATTTCTAATAACAGTAAATCAAAAGTGGTAACAGGAAGACAACCTAACTTTCAGGATTAATCCTTTTATTGCTTATTATTAATTAACAAAGGAGAAAGAATATGGCTTCAGTTGATAGTCCTAGAGGACTGGTACTGGCAAGAAAAAATGGCTCAGGTTCTAACTCTACTGGTGTTACTATGATTCCTGTTGGGGATAACATAAGCCCAATAGTTCCTTCAGCAGCATTGCCTACAAGCATGTTCACAGGAGATCCTATAGCAATTTATAGTTCAGGTACAATCGTACCTACAGGTGCAAACCCAACTATTAAATCTGCAGGAGTTTTCCAAGGATGTAGCTATGTAGATAGCAATGGCGATCAACAATTCAGTAGATATTGGACAGGTGGCATAACTGCAACAGACATTCAATTACATGTTTGTACTGATCCAGCCCAAACATACTTTATCCAAGCAGATGGTGCTGTTACAGCAGCAGCAGGTTTTGGTGCAGGTACTTATAATGGTGTTTGGACTGCAGGTGCAGGTTCAACAAAAACAGGTAATAGTGGCTACGAGTTAGATGCGTCTGGTCCTGTATTAACAGAACTAGCAGGTATGAGAGTAATACGTAGAGCTCCATGGGATACAGCGACAAGTTCATCAGCAGGTGAAACTGACGATTATCCATGGTATGAAGTACGTATCAATAATCATATTGATAACTACACAACAGCAACTATTTCATCAGCTTAATAGGAAAGGAATAATTAAATGGCTATTAATAGAGCAAGTATTGCCAAAGAGCTACTTCCTGGACTAAATGCAGTTTTTGGAATAGAATATGGCAGCGTAGACGAAGAACACAAACCATTATACGAAATAGAAAACTCAGACAGAGCATTTGAAGAAGAAGTACTCTTCACAGGCTTTGGTGCTGCACCTGTTAAAGGTGAAGGTGCTGCTGTAGTTTATGATGATGCATCAGAAAGTTATACCTCAAGGTATACTAACGAAACTGTAGCATTAGCATTCGCAGTAACTGAAGAAGCTATGGAAGATAATCTATACGACACTTTTGCAAAACTAAGAGCAAAAGGATTAGCAAGAGCTATGGGAAGTACAAAACAGCAAAAAGCTGCTGACTTGTATAACAATGGCTTCGCAACAAACCAAGGTGATGGTGTACCAATGTTTAGTGCAGCACACCCAGTTGTAGGTGCAGGTACAGTAACTAATATTACTACTGCAGCAGCTATAGCTGAAGGTACTATTGAAGCAGCAATCATTCAGATACAAAAAACTACTGATGATCGTGGCATCCTTATAGGTGCTACTGGTGTTTCATTACACGTACCAACAGATCTAATGTTTACAGCAGATGTACTTCTAAACACACCTGGCACTACTGCAGGTATTTTAGGAACTGCAAATCACTTTGCAAACAATGACATCAATGCTATAAGACATTTAGGTGTATTGCCTGATGGGTTCTATGTGAACAGAAGATTTACAGATGTAAATGCATGGTTCATTAAAACAGACGTACCAAATGGTACTAAAATGTTTAACAGAACTCCATTACAAACTAAAATGGAACCAGATTTCGATACTGGCAACTTACGATTCAAAGCACGTGAAAGATATTCTTTTGGTGTTTCTGACTGGAGAAGTTGGTTTGGAAATCAAGGAGCCTAATTATAAATATTGGAGGAGAGTAGAGATATTCTCCTCCTCTATAATATAAGGAAAGATATATGTCTACAAATATTACCACAGCTTATAAATCAGGAGATGGTATTATACTACAACCAACTGTTGTAAGTACAACAAATAATGCAGGAACCTCTATTGCAGTTACATTACCTAGAGTTACACGTATTTTAGCTGTTCATGCTTTTACTACAGTAACTGGTCTTTTTGATATAGGTGATACAAATGGAAGTAAAATACAATTCCAAGTTGGTGCAAGTGGAACAGCAGATATTTACATGGGAGAAACTGGTATTAAGTGTGAAGGTACAGTAAGTGTTGCTACTCCTCAAGCAGGTAGTGTAACTTTAATCTTAGGATAAATAAATGCCTAACTATTCTTATTTAAAAGATGATATTGTAAATACAATAGAGAATGATTCAAATGAGTTTGCTACTCAAATTCCTTTTTTTGTACAGAAAGCTGAAGATCGTTTAATAAAAGAATTAGATGATGTAGCTTTAGATACATATTCTTCTGTTACTTTTACAGCAAACAATCCAGTAGTAAGTTTACCTGATGGTGCATTAGTTGTACGTAATGTAAACTTTACAACAAGTGCAACTGTACTTGGTGAACCAACTGGTATTATACCTTTATTACAAAGAACATATGAATATGCAATAGACTATTGGAATAAACCTACATCTGTAGGAACTCCACGATATTATGCACGTAAAACAAATACACAGATTTACGTAGTACCTACACCTACTTCTACATTAGCAGGTGAAATACAATATACAAAACAACCTTTAGGTTTAGCTAGTGCTACAGATACAAGTGCTACAACTTCTAATTACTTTAGTGAAGATTGTTATAATGCTTTATTTAATGCATGTATGATTGAAGCTAATTATTTTATAAAAGATTTTCAAGTCGTTCAATCATGGGAAGCTAAATATAAAAATTCAATAGATGCTCTTCGTAATCAAGCAAGACGTACTAGACAAGATGATATGCAATCAGCTAATAGTCCTACAGGTGGACCTAATCCAGTTATACAAGGTGCTAACTAATGGCATTAAGTAGATCTAATATAAGACAACAAATAACTAAACCAAACAAAAAGAAAAAGAAAACTAAAGGGAGAAAAAAATGAGTAAAGATTTTATTACTGGAGGACAAGGTAGATTTCCATCTAGTTTAGAACCTAAAGATTCTAGCGTAACAAGTGGTAAACCTACAGGTCAAGGCTTTGGTGCAGCTCGTACAGGACCTGCAGTTAAAGGACCTATTGAAGCTGTATCTGATGCAGACTATCCTCAAGGAGAATCATTTGATATAGGTGGTGTTAAAACCTCACCTGTTATTGGAGTAAAATAAATGCCAATAGGTAAAGCTATAAAAGCAGTAAAACAATTTAGAAAACCAATTAGTGTTAAAGAAAATCTTGGTAGAAGTGTAGCTGGTGATGTTATAGCTCCTTCTAAAAAAGGACTTAAAGGTGATCTAGGTGGTAAAGTTGTAAAAGAAAAAAATGTAACTAAATCTAAATTTTTAAAAGATAGATCTAAAATAAAAGGAGCTATTAAAAAATTAACTAAAATAAAAAATAAAAAAACTTTTACTGAAAAAGATGCTTTATATAGAAAAGGTATAAGTAGAGATTTAGCAAAAGGTAAAGCTTCTACTTCTACTACTGGTCTTCTTAATATTTTAAAAGCTAGATTAAAAAAAATGGAACCATTTGTAAAAGTTAATATGGCTAAAAGAATAAAAGAATCTGGTGGAGAACAATCTTTACAAGGACAAGCAAAACAATTAACTAAAAAAGAAATGGAAGACTTAGGTTATAATGTAGCACGTAAACATGGTGGACAAATAGGAAAACCTAGAGGAACTGGAGCAGCTCTTCGTGGTTTTGGTAAAGGTTATAAAAAGGATTAATATTATGGCAGTAGGAAAAATAGTAAAAACTTTAGTTAAACGTGGTCGTAAATCTAAACGTGGTCGCAAGTCTAATAAAGTAAAAGCAGAAGAAGTTAAGAAGAATAAAAAAGCTGCAGTTTTTCCACAACCTGCTAAAGAAAAAAAAGTATATACTAAAAAAGAAAAAAAAGAAATTAAAAAATTAATGCGATCACAAGAAAGAGATAAAGCTTCTGAAGTAGGTAAGACTACTGGTGGTGGTAAAAGAGATTCAAGTGGTAGATTATTATCTAAACATATTCCACCATCAAGAAAAGAAATGGGTGATGATGCTTTTGCTAGAAGAATTAGACAAGGTATAATAGGTAAAACTAAAGAAGGTGAAGTTAAAAATATAGGTAAATATGCAGACATACCTGAAAATATTATGGATATGTTATATAGTAGATATGGTAGAAAACTTACTTTAGAAGAAATAAAAGAATTAATAGCTATGGGTGTATCTCCAAGAAAAGGTGGAGGTAAACTTCCAGACCTTTCAGGTGATGGTAAGATAACAAGAAAAGATGTACTTATAGGTAGAGGAGTTATTAAGAAAAAATCTGGAGGTCAAATAGGTAGACCTCGTGGAGTAGGAGCTGCATTACGTGGTTATGGTAAAGGCTATAAGTAGTGCCTTTTAAGTCTAAGAAACAAAAAACATATCTAGCTATTAATGAGCCAGATGTTTATAAAAAATTTAAAAAGGAAGAAACAATGATGTATGGTAAACCAATAAAAAAAGCAAAAGGTGGAGCAGCAAAAGGTGAAGCAGAAAAAGCAAGAAAAAAATCACGTAAAGCAGCACCAAAACCTATAGGTACTTTAAAACAAGGTCAAACAAAACTAGCTGGTGCTCAAATGGCAGGTGGTAGACCTAAGAAAAAACCACAAAAAAGAACTGAAGAAATGGCAAGAATGTTAGGAAGAGTATCATCAGATATTAAAAGAATGGAAGATAAAGAGAAAAGAGATAAGTTTGGTACAGGTTTATCAGATAATAGAAGAGGTGATCCATTAGATAAAGTTTCTAATCCAAGTGGAAGAATGTTGAATAAAGGACCTAGACTTAAACCAGGTAGAAATGTAAAGGGTGAAGTTACTAAAAGACCTATGGGTGGTAAAGTCTACAAAGTAGATAATTCAGGACAAGATTTAGTTCAAAAAATGTATGGTGGAAAGATTAAAAAATGAGAAATAAAATATTAAATAAGATTATAAATTTTTTAAAAACTTTACGAAAAGAGTAATATATGTTAGGTGGTTTACCAGTTGAAATGATTACAATGCTTGGCTCTAGCCTTTTAGGTGGAGTCATGTCAATGTGGAGTCAAGCAACTAAAAATAAACAAGATCAACAAAAGATGCTTCTTGCTAGAGATAAGTTTCAAATGGCAGAAGTTGGTAAAGCTAGAGAGTTTGACAATAAAGGATTTCAATGGACAAGAAGAATTATTGCATTAACTGCAGTCTTCTTTATTATTGCATATCCTAAACTTGTTCCTGTCTTTACAGATGTTGGTGTTGTTCTTACATGGACAGAATTTAAAGGTGGCTTCTGGTTCTTAATAGATAAACAAGAAGTCTATATGGATAGATTATTTAATGGTGTAGTTATTACACCTCTTGATACACACTTAATGTCAGCTATAATTGGTTTATATTTTGGTGGGAGTTTAGTTAAGAAATAATGGCAACACGTAAAAAAAGCAATATGAAAGGTATTACTATTGGTAGTGGTAATAAAAGACCTACTAAACAAGGTGCTGGAATGTCAGCTAAAGGTGTTGCTAAATATCGTAGACAAAATCCTGGTAGTAAATTAAAGACTGCTGTAACAGGTAAAGTTAAACCAGGTAGTAAAGCTGCTAATAGAAGAAAGAGTTACTGTGCAAGATCTGCAGGACAAATGAAGAAGTTTCCTAAAGCAGCTAAGAATCCTAACTCAAGATTAAGACAAGCAAGAAAGAGATGGAAGTGTTAATTGGCAAAACTTTGTGCAAAAGGAAAAGCTGCAGCTAAAAGAAAATTTGATGTATATCCATCAGCATATGCAAATATGTATGCATCAGCAGTATGTAGTGGCAAAGTAAAACCAGGTGGTAAAAAGAAAGTTAAGAAAGCTAAAGGTGGTGGCTTACGTGAATGGGTAAAAGAAAGATGGGTAGATATAGGAGCACCTAAGAAAGATGGTAAGTATCAACCTTGTGGTAGAAAATCTACTAAAGGTTCTAAACGTAAGTATCCTAAATGTGTTCCAATAGCTAAAGCAAATAAAATGTCTACATCTCAAAAAACATCTGCAGTAAAAAGAAAAAGATCTAAAGCTCAAGGTGTAGGTGGTAAACCAACAAATGTAAAAACATTTGCTGCTAAGAGTGGTGGTTCACTTCTTGTAGCATCTTGTTATGATTAAAGGTTAAACAATGGCAACATCAGGTACATATAATTTTAATTTAGATATAGATGAAGTAATTCAAGAAGCTAGTGAAATGATTGGTGGAGAAGAAACACTTGGTCATACTCCTAAATCTGCTAGACGATCAATTAACTTAATGCTAACTGATTGGCAAAATAGAGGTATTTGTTTATGGTCTATAAATACAACTGTAGTAACTGTAGCTGATACAGTAGCTTCAGTATCTTTATCAGATTCTACAATAGATGCATTAGCTATTACATATGCAACAAGTGTATCAGGAACTGATATAGCATTAGAAAGAATATCAAGAGAAGAGTATCATAACTTACCTAATAAAAATCAAGCAGGTAGACCAACACAATATGCTATACAACGTGGTCGTAATAATCCTACTGTAATGTTATATCCAACTCCAGATACTTCTACTGGTATTTTAAATATAGAAAAGTTTAATCAATTAGAAGATGTAGATAAATCTGCAGGACAAAATGCAGACATGCCTAAAAGATTTTTACCAGCATTAACATGTGGTTTATCATATCAACTAGCAATGAAAAGACCTGGTATTCCAATGGATAGAGTACAAATGTTAAAAGCAAACTATGAAGAAAAATTAGGATATGCTATGGAAGAAGATAGAGAAAGAGCAAGTCTTTATATTAAACCTAAGTTAGGATATATCTAGTGGCAACTAATCGTAATGCAATGGCTATGTGTGATTGTTGTGGTTTTGTATATCCACATAGAACAATGCAATTAAATAGTTATGATATGTTAATTTGTTCAACATGTTTTGAAGGTGCATATGATTTAAAAAACCATCCACAAAATAAAATACCAGATGTAAGAGATAACCCAGTAATTCAAAACCCAAGACCTGATACAGGAGGTAGAAACTTAGACTGGCAACAAGCTAATTTTGATTGGGATGATTCTACAGTACGATATTGGAGTAACGCATGAGTACATTAACAAGCAAACAAATATCACAAACATATAAACAGTTATTAAAAGTAAATGTAAGTGCAGATACTAATACTGGTGTTACAGGTGATTTACAACAAGTACAAACAGGTGATGGTACTAATTCAGCATTACAAATATCTACAAGTGTAATACAAGTTGCAGGTAAATTTGGAGTATCAGAAGATGCTTCAGTATCTGGTGATCTTTTAGTAGGCAGTAAAGTATGTGCTTCAGCATTTTATGGAGATGGATCTAATTTAACTAATGTTCCTACATCAGGAGATGTATCTGTATCTACATTACGAGTTACACATAATGCATCTATTGGTGGAACATTATCTGTAGTAGGTGCTGTAGGATTTAATAGCACAGCTACAATAGCAGGAGCTACACATCTTCAAAGTACTTTATCAGTTGGTGGAGCTACAAATTTAGCATCTACTGTTACAGTTGTAGGAGCAGGAACATTTAAAGATGATGTATCAGTTTCAGGAAATGTTAATATAGGTGGTACAACAACTATTGCAGGTGCTGCATCTATAGGAGGTGCTTTATCTGTAGGTGGTGCTGTACATTTAGGATCTACTTTAACAGTAGCAGGTAATACTACTTTAACAGGAACACTTGGTGTAGGTGGAGCTGCTAACTTTGCAAGTACTGCAACAGTAGAAGGTGCAACACACTTACAAAGTACACTATCAGTTAATAGTGCTGCAACATTTAATAGTACAGTTACAATAGCTGGAGAAACACATATAAAAGATGATGTTTCTGTATCAGGTAATGTAAACATTGCAGGTACTGTAACAATCGCTGGAGCTAATGTACAAGCAGCAAATGCAAAAGTATGTGCATCAGCTTTCTATGGAGATGGTGCAAATCTTACAAATGTACCTGTAGCAATAACAGGTAACATATCTGTTAATAATGCTACAATAGGTGGCACACTTTATGTAGGAAGTACTCTTACAGTTGTAGGCAATGCAACATATGATGGTGATGTATCAGTCTCTGGTGATGTAAATATAGGAGGTCATACTACTATTGCAGGTGCAGTAAGTATGGGTAGTACATTAGATGTAGCAGGAAATACATCTGTAGGAGGTACTTTAAATACAACAGGTAAAGCAGAATTTGAAGATGATGTATCTGTATCTGGTGGATTAGTAGTTGGAGGAACAGTAACCATAAGTGGTGCTAATGTACAAGCTGCTAATGCTAAAGTATGTGCTAGTGCTTTTTATGGTGATGGAGCTAATCTTACTAATGTACCTGTAGCTATATCAGGAGATATATCAGTTGATAATGCTACAGTAGGTAGTAATCTTTATGTAGGTGGTACAGTTACAGTTATAGGTAATGCTACATTTGATGGAGATGTGTCTGTCTCAGGAGATATAAATGTTGGAGGACATGTAACTATAGCAGGAGCAGTTTCTTTAGGAAGCACATTAGACGTTGCAGGAAATACATCTATAGGTGGTACATCTAATATAACAGGTAAAGCAGAATTTGAAGATGATGTATCTGTAAGTGGTAATGCAGTAATAGGTGGAACTGCTACAGTTGTAGGAGCAATGTCAGTTGGAGGAGCTTTATCAGTAGGTGGTGCAGTTAATTTATTATCAACAGCTACAGTAAGTGGTGCTGCAGGATTCTTAACTACAGCTAGAGTATCTGGTGCAACAACTATAGGTGGTACATTAGATGTTGCAGGTAATACTTCATTAGGAGGTACTGCAGTTATAACTGGTAATGCAACTTTTGATGGTGATGTTTCAGTATCTGGAGATATAAATGTAGGTGGTCATGTAACTATAGCAGGTGCTGTATCATTAGGAAGTACACTTGATGTTAATAGTAATGCATCAGTAGGTGGTACTACTAAAATAACAGGTACTACAACTATCACAGGTAATTCAGGTTTCTTAGGAACTGTTAGAGTATCAGGTGCTACTTCATTAGAAGGTGCAGTAATTATAGATGATACACTTACAGTTACAGGAGCAAC
>Ga0208029_1001499_pt1 | contig 10145 bp, 10 predicted proteins | sample MalvireepMed_s12_FD_184242 | JGI IMG/M metagenome (GOLD analysis project Ga0208029, IMG submission 184242) | Marine viral communities from the Global Malaspina Expedition - Malaspina viral metaG DeepMed_s12 (SPAdes) (version 2) | ecosystem: Environmental > Aquatic > Marine > Oceanic | place... | reverse complement strand
TCGCTTTGCTCCATATGCGACACGCTTTGCTGGCTGATGCCGAGTTCGTGCGCGAGGGCTTCCTGTTTCATCCCGCGCAGTTCGCGAATGCGGGCGATCTTTCTACCGATGTGATTGGGTTTGGTTGTGGTCATAGTCTCAAAAATAAGAATTCTTTTGTTAGCCTGTCGCGTTTAAGTGCGGGTAAACTACCCGTCCTAATGGGTAGCTTACCAAGCATACGGGTAGGTTACACAGGAGGAGCATACTACTTTTAATGCATAACACGAACCTGAATTACCGAAAGCTATTCAAAAGTAAGGCTTTTTCTCTTTAATAGGAGCGCTACGCTTCTATTGAAGAGGGATTTTAGGCAATTCATTAAACCCAGGATTATGAACACCGCATTTACCACAAATTCTGACCTGCACGACCTTATCCCCCTCCTCTGCTCCCTGAGTCGGGTACATACGGTCTATTTGCTACGGCAGGTAACTACAAGCCGTACCCAAACGTATATGGGCGGCTTGAGTATCCCTATAAAACCGGTTACGCGGGAGGTACTCAGCCTCTTGGTGGTCAGTCACGAAGAGGTAGCCGACCCTATACACATACAGCACAGCCTATTGAATAAGACACAGGGCCGCTATGAAGTCTTTTCGATACATCTTACGCTGCGAGAGGCCAACAGCCGCATCAATTGGGGCAGCACTTTTTTAAACCGGGTGCTCCGGGAATGTAAACTGCTGTATCGGGAAGACCAGCAGCTGGAGCTTCCGGTAAGCGACCTGCAGCATCCGCAGGTGTATGCCCGTATCGCAACCCATTGGAACACCCGTTTGCAACGCGCCCATTACTTCGAAACAAAGGCGGTAGACTGTGAAGACCCTCAAAGCAATTACGGGAAATACCTCTTGCTGCAACAGGCGGTGCAGCAGGCCTGTCTGGGCCTCATCTATGTGTTTTGGGAATACCAACCTTCCTGCTTTGCGCTTCCTTACCTGTTGCACCTGTGCGAACACTTTTGCGATCTGCCCCAAATCCTCTATCCCAAACGCTCCTTCCGCTCCCATCAGGTTTATACGCAGCTGTGTCATGCCTCTTATAACCTGCACGAGAAAACAGGAAGGGATACTTCAGATGCTGATGCCCACAAAGCGGAACAGCTTACCTACCGGTTTATCAAAGCGGCCCGTCAACTGGCGGAGGAGAAACTCCGTGAATTAAAGCAACGACACCATACACCTTTTCAAACAAGCACCTATGAAAACGAAACACATACAAACACGGCTGAATGAGCTGAAAGCGCAAAAGCTGGTGCACCTGACGCCCAAAACCGGAAGAACCGGACGCTATTATGAAGGCACCTACCGGGTAAATACATACAGTGACCTGATGTTTTTAGTAACCAACCTGATCAAAGTATCGGCCCTCGCCTTAGAAAAAAACGAAGGGGTCACTGCGCAGGAACTACCGGATCCGCAATACAACGTGCGGCAAGTATTGCTGCATGCACTACAACTTATCCCAATTGAAGAGCTGGAACTGATAGATGAGCTTGCGCAATTGCTTGAAGAGGTAAATGGAGATGAACTGTAATAGGGTTGCTCGTGTGTGGGAGGTTTCAGCATCACATTGCAATCTACGTTGCTATTGCATGTTCTGTTCATTTTCTTTGCTTCTCCAAAGAAAACGAACCAAAAGAAAAGAGCCTTTTTCTTAGGCATTTTTGCCTTACCAGGCAAAACCGCAAGAAGTCCCCTAAATTTTCTCCAAGGCTTCGAAAATTTTTAACGGGGACTTCTTGCTATGCTGAAGAAAAAGAACACTTCTAAAGTATATTCCTGCAAAGAAGAATAATTCTAAAAGAGTCTAACTGTGTATTCTGAGCCGAGAAATAGCCCTCTGTTTAGTCAAGATGTTTGAATAATTTAGACGCTTATTTTAAAAAAAAAATAAGCAAACTCCCTTTTCCTGAGGAGAAGGGCTGGGGATGGATGTAGTTTCTTTATCGCTAAGTATGCTATTATTTTCGTGCTTGCTTCTTCTGCTTAGTGCTTTCCGGTAGGATGAGCCTTTATACGTGGTCTGGTAGCTGAGCATTATTCCATTCGTATATTCAACCATTTATTCCGCCCAATTGTAAATGTTCCAATTATACCGAACAAAAAAAGAATAAAGACGGCTATTCCTAAATTTTTCGGAACTACTTCTAAGTCAAAAAAGACAAGCCCTATTAAAGGAAATAGTGCTCCGAACAAAGGCAGTTTACTATTAAGAAAATTATTTCCACTAACTCTAATTTTTTCATTCTCATTCAGATGCTTCAACTCCCATTTTGCACTTCCACACCATTGTATCTTTGCTTTCAGCGTTTCAGTTTGGTAGGCATCGGGTATTTCAATACTTTTTTCCTCTCCGTTATGAAGTGTCGTCAGGTAGGTATTTCCCAGAAAAATGTCATAGGCGAAATTCTTATTGAATGCCTCAAAAGGTCGGTATATCGTAATGCTTTTCATGGGATAGTTTGTTTAAAAGAGCTCCTATAAAGTTATCGTATACTTGGAATAATTGCAAGCATATTCATCCTAAAATGACACCCACGCATTTCACCCATCTCGATATAAGTGTAGCATTGCCCGAAGAAGATAATACGCATCTCTAGTTTTGAGATCCATGATAGCCGATCTATAGAACTACTTAATAACTGCTGAAAATAATCAAAGTAGCCTATGCGATTATACGCCTAAGACAAGACTTTATCTTCAAGCTTTTAATAAAATACCTCATTGGTTATTGTATTTTTTCGATACCGCGATCATATCCTCTTTTTTCGGCACCCATTGATCTCCTATGCGCTCTAATAGATTTCCATCGCTATCAATAATCAATAGTGTGGGATAAGAAGTTACCTTGTATTTTTTGGCAATTTTGATCCCCTCACCTTTTTCGGCATCGTATTTTAGATTTACAAAAGCATCGTTCATAAATTCACCAACTTCCTGATCTGTAAGGACATTTTTTGTAAAGACCAAACAGGGTGCGCACCACCCGGTATAAAAATCAATAAAAAGAGGTTTATTCGCCTCCTTCGCCTTTAGCAAGGCGGTATTGAAATCTGTTTTTTCAAAACTAACGGCTGTTGGAATATCAAATTTGCTTCGTTCTCTTTCGGTATACAAATTGAAAGAATACGCTGAAAATAAGATCAGACCGGCACCAACGAACCCCCAAAGCATAAACGGGAATTGCGATCAGCTTCTTTTTGAACAGGTTGAAGGATAGCGTGGCAATCAAAATACCTAAGGCAAGTTTTCCATAAACCTGAGGAATTTCAATAAATAGGTAAATTGCATAAACAAACAAAGGAATTAAAATCAGATTCAAGATTACTTTGGCTGTTTTGTTCATAGTTTTAGTTTATAGCTATGGTCAACAATTGCAATATACCTCAAAAACAACTATTTACACTTTAAATTGCTAAACTAAACTACCAACGTGCAAAGCATCAGACTACGACCTTTATTGAAGACTTACCAACTGTAGTGCATTGTTAGCACCTCGCTTAAACTTACCCACTACAAAATCTTGATTTGCTAAGGTGGTGTCTAATTCGTCACAAAGCGCGTTACAATCAAGGTCAATTTGATGCAGCAGTTGTAATCCCAAATCACTTGTTATAAAGTTTTCTCCGTTTATTTTGAGATCAATATCAAACAGGGTTTCATCAGGAACTTCTTGAATGGAAGTAATTTCCAAAAGCGTGTACCTAATGGCGCTTCCGTCTGCAGGAGGATTGTTTATAGGTGTTGTCTCTAGCGTTACATCGTAGACTCTACCCGGTTCGTAATCAAAGCCTTCGATTGTTGAGTAGAATTTGGTCCAGGTTTCTGTTCCTATAGCATCTCCGGTTTGCACCAATAAGGTCAACATAGCAGCTTCACCAATGCCGGTATTCTGAAAATGATTGATTCTCATGACTATAGTTTCATCTTGATCATCATCCTTAGTGCATGAACATAAGGTTCCTAAAGTAACTAAAAGTAAGAGTAGTTTTTTTCATAAGCATTTGGATGCGTGTTCTAAACTAAGATGCCTTATTAGCTAAAGGTTGCGTTCAAATTAGATAAAAACAACTCAAAATCAAACTTTTACAGAAGTAATTTAATTAATATGGAGTGATATTTAGTAAAGCTAGATTATCGCTTGATATGCAGGGTTTGGGAAGTTATTATTGAAATCTTGGATTTGTTCAATACGTACCGAGGTTAAGCATCGTTATTCATTATTTTAATTGAAAATGAATATGGTCATCGTGTCGAACAGCTTGACAACCATGAAATCTTACCTTTCCGGTTGTTAAATTCAGTCGTTTTTTTAAGTGTGGTTCAATAAATAATTTCCCGATGCTGTTTTGACGTAATATCAAATTTGCCAATTCACGAGTTCCTTTTTCAGAAAATTCAATTTCTTTATTGGTAGTCCCAAGAGTCAAATATTTAGGGAAATCATATTGCCAATTTCCACGTTGTTTGCAATCTGCATTTTGGTCATATTCGATTGCCGTCGGTTTTTCAAAAATCCCGTATCCGCTTATTGATGGTTTTTTGTTCGTCAATTTTCCGTTTGGGTCTTCGTAAATCAGCGAAACGTCAATTTTCTTTCCGTCATTGTGACTTAAATGAGGTAAAAGAGGAAATCCATTGATGAATGGAAAGTTCGCGTCAAGGTAAATCATTTTGATTCCGCTATTGCGTTTCTCATATTCCGTTGCTATTTGAACCAGCGATTTGTTCAGCTCTGGTCGAACGTAATTCCTATTGGCAAGTCTGTAAAAAAAAGAATGCGCCTTTAAAAATTCAGTTTCTTTTATTTTTTCACGTCCGAAAATCGGCGCAATGTTTGGAACAATCAGAAAAGTTGTGATCAAGTAAAGTCCGGTAAAAATTCCGAGTTTCTTCAATCGCCTTTTTTTGGCTGTACGTTTAATCGATAATACCGCAATTAGATAAAGAATTCCACCAATTTGTGTTACAACTGTCAAAAAGACGAAAATTATAATGTGAAGTAGTATTTTCAATGGTCTGGCAAGCTTATGGGGTATGGCAGGCTGTATCAAAACTACCAGTTTATATTTTAAAAGTACTTGAAGTGACTGCGATATGCAACTGCCCCAATCTACCTTAAATAACACCTCCTAAAACCCACATTAGGCTGACTCAAATCGTGACGACTTAGTAAACCTGGTGTTAATACCAGGCTCAGGTTGTGCAGTAGAATAGGCTGATCCGGCCACATGGAGGCTTAGTTATTACAGTCAGTTTTTATTTTGAAGCTTAGCTGTTATTTAATTCTAATTCAACTGTAAAGCAACATTCCATAAATCAAAATCACTACTGTAATATTGAAGTGAATTACCACAGTGAACAATTACAGTTTCTTTTTCGGGAATAATGTAGATGTTCTGTCCAAGATTTCCATTTGCATAGAAATGGAAAGAACCATCGTCATTTACATGCCCCCACCACTGGTAATTATAATAAATCCTTTTGTCGCTTCTGCCAAACCATTTTGGATAAATATCCCGTGGAATTGATTTATTTTCTTGGGTAGATTCTTGTATCCAATCTTTTGATACAATCTGATTACCATACCAATTTCCTTCATTGAGCATAAGCTGACCAAAACGTGCATAATCAATCGCTCGGGCAATCAAACGACTTGGCATATATTCAAAATTAGACTCCTCACTATCTATAGAAAAAAGCGCATCATATTCCATTATTTTTGACCATAATTTTTGTTCCAGATAATTGGAAACAGTTAAACTGGTAGCTCTTTCAAGAATCAATCCTAAATAGCTTGTATTGTAATTAGAATATTGAAAATCTTTTCCCGGTTCAGATGAAATTTCTACATTCTCAAGTAACAGCTTTCGAACATTGGGATGATAGTAACCAACTGCTTCGTCGTGCCAAGGAGAATGAATATTGGTAAAAGGTATAAGACTTGTATTGTATGCAAGTCCAGAGCGCATTTCTAATAAATCTTTGATGGTTATTTTTTCGAAGCTCAAATCTCGTTCTAAAAGTTCAGGGATATAATTTGTTATTGGGTCATCAACACTTTTTATAAAACCGTCATCAATAGCAGTTCCAATCAAAAACGATATAAATGACTTTGCCATTGATTGAGAATGGAAATAGGAATCTCTATTAAAGCCATTAAAATATTTCTCATATACGATGGTATCTTTTTTTATGACAATCAAAGCGGTTGTTTGAGACTCGATTGCCCACTCTTCAAAACTATTGAATCCAGTATTGGTTACCAGTTCATCGAATAAGGACTCTATATATTCCTCTTTTGGTTCTGAAATGAATGTGTTAGTGCGCTCTGCACCTTTAATTTTTCGATTTTCAAAACTCTTATAATCGTAAACATCCGCTACATTCATTGTTATAAGTCGATAAACATAGGTAGGTGTGTATTGAATAGAAAGAAGTATCAAAAGGAATAAAACAAATGACATTATAGTAAGAAATGTAATTTTTAGTTTTTTCCTCATTTAATTTTTTTGACTATTTGTAGAATGTTTAGGATAATTGGCTGTAACGGTCTTATATAACAATCAGTTGCGGGTTGTTTGAAAACTAAGACAACTAAAATTACCGACTTTTATGCGCGCGGTTGTTGTTAAACGGTGTTGTGGTCTTTTCCATTATTTTGGTTTGTTAGGACTTATTTCCATTAAATAATGAAAGCGTAAATGGCACTTTTCATTATAAATTTTTTCATCTTGAACTATCCACTTATACATTTTCGGATATGCAAATTCCATAATATTGAACGAAGCGAGCCAAAAAGAACCTCCAAAATCTTGAAATCTAATGTTTTTTTACCTTCATCTGTTTTAGATAGTAAAAAGTCTCCAACTTCTATAAATTCATTTTGCTTGTATTTAGAGTAGGTTTTAATTAACGTTCGCTTTGATTTACTACTCTTATGTGCAACATAATTCCTCAAAGAGTAAAAATCATCTATGTTATTTTTCGCTTCGGATGATATATTCTGGAAAGGATTCTTCTTATCTGTTAAAATCTTTCTTCCAATGGATTTTAAATTACTCGCACTTTTTAAATCAAAATATCCTAATCCATTTAGGTAAGCTACACATTCATCATAGCTAATTGTTTTCGGCAAGTTCAATTCAATTGTTTAGAGAGTTGTGAGGTGTCTCTTTTTAAACATTCACAAATCATTTTTTCCGCATACCATTCCCAATCACAGATTGTTTTAATAGTAAAAGCTTCTATTATTTCCGAAGCTTCATAGTTTGAATAAACTTTTCCACGAAGAGCCAAAACTTTGGCAAATAAAAATTCAGCTTGTGAATGAATTCTTGCCATATACATTATTGTGTACTGGTAACCTATGGAATTAAATTCCTCAATTTCTTTTAGTTCGTTTAATTCAGATTCGGTCATTTTTTCAAATTACACACCACTCGTTATATCAAGATAAATATACCTATTATCCCTTTATAATTTTCGGGATAACTGGAACTTTAGTTCCAGTTTATCCAATTTGATCACTCCCCCTTCCCTAGCCTCTAAAATGAAAAACAAGCTTTGTTTGGGTGTAGTGGCAGTTTGCTTCGTATGAGCTTCGGTATTTTCCCATTTTTTAAAAATAGCTGCGCATAAGATTCCAAACCTGTCGTTTATCGATACAAAGCAACCCCGAACGTGACCCGAACTAGACTCGAACGAGACCCGAAGCAAACCCCCAGAAATTTCGGATTTATGTGTAACAATGTGCGAACTAATGCAGAAGCGTGCAAGACCGTGCAAGCCTATGCAGGTAACGTTGGTTTTTTTTAAGGGGTTTTGGTATTAAGGTTTGTGAGAATAGTTTTTCGGGTATTGCATTGGTCTCCTAACATCAAATTAAATATCATTCACTTCTTTTCTCTTTGTTCTATTGTCTTTCGTCTCCTATCTCGAGTCTCGAGTCTCAAGTCTCAAGTCTAAAATCTAACATCTCCCTACTGCACACTGCCACTACCAACTGTAACCTTTTCCGTATTTCGTTTTTTCAACTGTTTTATCTATTCAAGCTATATCCTCAAGATTGTTTATTATTGTAAGCATCTTAAAATACACCTATGAGCAATCAGGATCAGGATCCAAAGAATCAGGAAGTCGTTGAGAACAGAGCATTAAACATTTGGGAAGCCTTAATTCCCATTTTTGCATTGGTAGGTATGCTGGCGTATAATGTACTGGTGTTTGGTGACGATGCCTTAAGCGGTTCTAATCAGTTTATTTTATTATTGGGTGCGGCAGTTGCAGCACTGGTAGGCTTTTTTAATAAAACTTCTTTTGAAACCATGATGGAAGAAGTTGCTCAAAACATCAAATCTACCGCCGGTGCCATCTTGATCCTGTTGATGGTTGGCGCACTTGCAGGTACCTGGCTGGTAAGTGGGATCATCCCGACGATGATCTATTACGGACTCCAAATCTTAAATCCGTCTATTTTCTTGGCGGCCTGTGTGGTTATTTGTGCGATCATTTCGGTGGCTACCGGTAGCAGCTGGACGACCTCGGCTACTGTAGGTATTGCCTTGATAGGGATTGCCAATGCGCTAGGGATTTCTTTAGGAATGACCGCCGGAGCGATCCTTTCGGGTGCATATTTTGGGGACAAACTTTCGCCTTTAAGTGACACCACCAACCTTGCTCCCGCTATGGCAGGAACAGATCTGTTTACCCATATTCAATATATGTTGTTTACCACAGTGCCTACGGTAAGCATTACCTTGATCGTTTTTATCATCATTGGCCTCAATATCGAAACCAGCGGTACCGCAGATACTTCGGCGATCTTGGCCTCGATAGACGATGCCTTTACGATCAGTCCGTGGTTGTTTGTCGTACCGGCGATCGTCATCTTTATGATCATTAAAAAAACACCGCCTTTGATCGCACTGCTCATCGGTACGATTTTAGGTGGAATCGCTGCGCTTATCTTTCAGCCGCAGATTATTGCCGGTTTGGGCGGAAGCGAGAGCCTTACCTTTGAAAGCGGTTATAAAGGTATTATGAATGCCATTACTGTAGACACTGCCATAGAGACGACCAATGAAAACCTCAACGACCTGTTTGCTGCCAGCGGTATGGCAGGAATGCTGGGCACTATCTGGTTGATTCTCTGTGCGATGACCTTTGGTGGTGTGATGGATGCTATTGGTGCATTATCCCGCATCAGTGCTTTTATGCTGAATCTTTTTGAAAGTACGTTTGGTCTGTTTGCAAGTACGGTAGCCACCTGTATTGGTCTTAACGCCACGGCGAGTGATCAATATCTTGCGATCGTAGTGCCAGGTAAAATGTATGCCAAAGCCTATAAAGACAAAGGTCTTGCTCCAGAAAACCTGAGCAGAACTCTAGAAGACAGTGGTACGGTAACTTCGGTGCTTGTACCGTATAACACCTGTGGAGCGTACCAGAGCGGTGTCTTGGGTGTATCGGTAGCAGATTATTTTGTGTATGCGATCTTCAACTGGTTGAGTCCGTTTATGACCTTGATCTTTGCCGCTTTCCGCATCAAAATACGCACTTTGAAAGAAGCAAAAGCTGCTTAAACGCTTAAAGTTTTTCAGTATTGAAAAAAGTTTAAATCGGTCAATTATCAACCTGATAAAATACAGTAGGTTTAATTAGGTATTTACTATTTATCAACGCTCACTTATAGCACAATCTCAAAAAATCACCGCTTGCCTCCTTTGCATAAGTATTGCTTATACTAAAATAATTTGTTTGCATTTTTTGCGTGCATTTAATGGAATTTCCCTGCTACCTTTGCAGTAGAAATAAATCATTAAAAACAAACAATATGACATTAGTAGGTAAAGAATTTCCAAATCTTGCAGTTGATGCTATGAACGAGATGGGAGATACTTTTAAAGTAAACATTCTCGAAGAAGCAAAAAGCAAAAACAAAAAAGTATTGCTTTTCTGGTATCCAAAAGATTTTACATTCGTATGCCCTACAGAGCTTCACGCTTTTCAAGCAGCGATGGACGAATTTGAAAAACGCAATACTATTGTTATTGGTGCGTCTTGTGATACTCCAGAAGTACACTTCGCTTGGTTAAATAC
>Ga0208029_1001489_pt1 | contig 10191 bp, 5 predicted proteins | sample MalvireepMed_s12_FD_184242 | JGI IMG/M metagenome (GOLD analysis project Ga0208029, IMG submission 184242) | Marine viral communities from the Global Malaspina Expedition - Malaspina viral metaG DeepMed_s12 (SPAdes) (version 2) | ecosystem: Environmental > Aquatic > Marine > Oceanic | place... | reverse complement strand
TTGATATTTTGGTAGACGGAAAAGAGATTACCATTTCTGCAGATGAGCCTACCGAAGTTTAGTACTATACTATAGTTTTAATTGAAGCCTTTGTTCTGTAAAGAACAAAGGCTTTTTGTTTTATATATTAATATGAACTTATACCGACTTAAAAATAGATCGGCACTTCAACAAGAAGGTAAAGCGTTTAAAAAGCAAGAAAAGCTCAATATGCTATTGGCCGAATTGGGAACACGCAACTTACCTGAATCTTTAAGCAATACTATAAATGAAAAGGTCGAAAAACTCAATCTTTTAAAGGGGTCAGAAAAGGAATTGTATAAAGCGTACATAAAATTTCAACATAGCATTTTACGATTGATCAAGGAGGAAACAGGCATTGTTAAAAAGGGTCATTATAAACATATGTGGACGGCTTTAGGGATGAGCGCGTTTGGTATTCCACTAGGTGCTAGTTTTGGCCTTATCTTAGGTAATATGGGATTTTTAGGTATAGGTTTCCCTATCGGAATGGTTATAGGTGCAGCTGTAGGAACTAAAAAAGATAAGGCAGCAGCAGCAGAGGGGAAGGTGCTTGATGTTGAGATTTAGTTGTATTTTCGTCATATCCTCAAATCTAATCTACAGTGTATGGATGAAATTTTAACCTACTCAATTTCGGTGTTCACGGGCTTTTTTGCCATTATGAATCCGGTTTCTAATATTCCTATTTTTATATCGCTAACCGAAGGCGCAAGCAAAGCCGAAAAGCAAAAGGTGAATAAAAAAGCGGTACTCGTCGCATTTATCATCATCGCCATTTTTGTGATGCTGGGTAAATTTATATTCGAGCTTTTTGGGATCACGATTCCTGCCTTTAAGATCACAGGAGGAATTTTAATTTTCTTTGTAGGTTTTGAGATGCTGCAATCAAAAAGATCGAATGTTAAGCACTTAAAAGAGCCTAATTTTGATGAGAATATTGCAGTTTCACCGCTTGCGATTCCTATTCTTGCGGGACCCGGGACGATCGTTACCGCAATGAACTTTGTGTCTCACGCTTCTTATGTAAATATAGGTCTGGTTATTTTGATCTTCGGTTTAATGTGTGCGCTTACCTATGTTGCCTTCAGTTTAAGCGATTTTATTGCGCGCAAATTAGGAAACAACGTGATCTCTGTAATTGGCAAAATCATGGGATTGATCATCGCCATTATTGGTACCACAATGGTGATTCAAGGATTGAAACTTACTTTTGATTTTCTAGCTTAGGTTTATTCTAAAGGAGAATCTTGCTTCAGCGGTAAGTAGATGTCTGCTTTCCAGTCGAGTTCATTTCCGCCCATATTCGGGTTGTTGTAGAATATCTCGACCGGCTTCTTTTCAACCTCTAGATTGTTGTTTTTAGCATATTCCAGTAACGCATACCATGCACGGTCTGAGGTGATATAATTACCATTATAAACCGCGTGAACTGCTTCCTTCTGAAACAGACGTTTGTACTTGATATCTTTTGAAATGGGTAGATTCTCAGACCGAATTATAGGGAAGCAAAAGTTGTAGGAAATACTATCGGTTTCAGTATCCCAGTCTGTAACTTCAATGATCGGCGGGCCGTTAAGTTCTACATTGTTTTTAAGCAAAACATCACCTATATAGCCGTAATATTGCATCATTCCACGTGCTTTTTCTACCTGTAATCCTTTCAGCGGAACATAGGCGACAAAGGTTGAACGTGTTTGATCTAAGCCGGTAACTTCGATGTTGATCTGGTCTAAATGCTCCCGAAGGATCTCAAAAAAAGTTTCAACATTTTGAGTGCTTCTCTTTCTAAATAGCGTGTTTTGAAAAGGAACCGTAAGCCTGTTGATCAAACTATGGTCAAGATCTTTTACTCCAACGCTTACTTGAGTAACAGAGTCGTTGATCATTTTAGCCTCGTAACTATAATTCACTACCGAATCGCCAAAATGCCGCTGTTGTACCACTTTATGTAGTCCGTCTTGAGCTATGATCTCGCTGTCGGGCACATCATAATTCCAGCTTTTTACTGATTGTGTGACGGTACCCGGTGTGGTCACGACTTTAAAATTGATGATGTAATCGCTGGGTTTTATAAAAAGATACCAGATCAAGGCTACGGCAACTAGGATTAAGAAGCCAACTCCGATTTTTTTAAGCATAATCTTTAGTTAGAAGCTTGAGCAGTATTTGATTTCATTTGTAAATTTTGCGCAACAAACTGTCCTAATTGACGCCCTTGTTTAAGCCCTTCTTCAATTGCTGCACGATAGTGAATACCCCCATAAAGGCGACTTAAAGCGGCTTCTGAAGAAGCATTTCTAAACGAATCAAAACTACGTACAGGCAAGCCATAAGCGGTTTCTGTATCATCGTCAAACTGAAAATTATCTCCATAAATTTGGGTAAGTACTTCTGCTGCTGCTCCCGAAACTACAGAGTGACCGCTGCTGTATTCAGGAAATGGTGGAGTTTGTAAAACAGGTGCCCAGGCATCATCGATATATTGATTGATAAGCGTCTCAGGACGGATGAGGTTACTGCGGTATTTTTCATCCCAACAGCTGATAAAGCCGTCAAAAAGGGCTACAGAAGTCTTGGTGTACACATAAACCGTTTCCATCAAGTCGGCATTGGCTTTTTTGGTCGCGATTTTTACAATCCCGATCCAGTGGCCGCCGGGCGTGATCTTTTTGGTAGCAAACATCAAGTGTCCTTTATGTGTAGATACGTAAGGATTACAGTCCCAAAATTTGGCAATTTCCATTTTTTCAGATTCATCACCTTCTTCGGTCATAGCGTTACGCACGTCATAAACTTCCATCAACTGTTTGTGAAATTCAGAACCTTCTTCCATAGAAAATTCTGGAGGAGGAATCGGTTTAAATTGATCTGCAGAATCAATTACCAGCGTTCTGATTTTCATCCAGTGTGGCTCAATACCGTCCATATATGCAGGAGGCGTAGGTTGCCAGCGAGAAGGATTGTCAGGATTTACCGAGAACTTTGGCATGGTGCGCGTTTGCTTATACATATCCCCATCCATCCAAGCTTTGATGTGATCTGCAACTTTAAGTCCATAAGCTTTTGAAGCTTCCAACTCGGTTGGGTTTTGCTCCTCCCATTGTGTATACAAACTGTCGCGCATTTCAGTGATGCGATCTTCTGAAAAGATTAGACTTTTTGCCATTTCCATCTGTGCAACAAGCGCAGCCACATCATAATTTACAGCGGCGTCCGTATCAGGTTTTGGCGTTTCTCCCAACTCATGAATTTGACCTGCCAGACTTTTATACTCAGGATTATTTTGTACCAAAACTTCGTAAGCCGCCATATTTGAGTAGGCGTAAATTCGGCTAGCCACTGGTGGCGAAAAAATATCATGAATGATCACCTCGGTAACTTTATCTACCGCATTGTTATAATCGTCTGGTGTAACTACAAGTGGTTTTTCTTCTTTGGAGCAAGAAGTAATCAAAACTGCAGAAAGAACCAGTAAGCTCAGTTTTTTAAGCATAATCTTCAAATTATTTTAGGGAAACCTTGATTAAAACGATTTCTACTTTAAATTGTTTTAAGGTGTTCTATCACCCGATTAATCTAGTTTGTATAGCTGGCTGGTGGCGTTGTTGGGAGTCGCGAGCAAATACTTTTGACCATTTAATGATAGTATCGAAAGATCTCGTATAGATTTTCGTGCAAAATCGAGACCTATCTGATCTCCCGGAATCACCGTGTTTTCATCTTTGATTAAGGCGCCGTTAAAGCTGTCTAATCTTCCGTGAAACGGCTGTACACCAAAGTAATTTCCGGCAGCAAGAACTTCTTCTTTACCATCATTATCGAAATCAAATTTACAAAAACTTAACACGGGTGCAACCTGAAAATCACGACCTAAAGCTACAAATTCAAATTTGCCACCGTCATTGCGCAGATAACCGGTTTCTAAGGTTTGTACTTCTAGTTTTGTACTTGTTTCTAACTGTTCTTTGCTAAGAATTTGCTCGATGGTTTGACCGGCAAAATCTCTGTAATTCTGATATTTTTTTCTGAACAACACCACTTGAGAAGCCAGCGCATCAAGTCCCATTAAAGGATAATACTTGCCTTCTTTGGCTGTGGTGACAATAGTTTCTGTTTGGCCATTATTGTCAAAATCATTGTAAAACATCACCATAGGTGCGTCAGCCGAAGTTTTAAACTTGCTGTTCTCACCCCAGTTTCCAACTAAATAATCTTCATCACCATCACCGTCAATATCAAACGGAATCACGCTTTGCCATAGTCCGTTCAAATTTTCGGTTCCTAAATCGACTTTAGTTAATCTACCATTTTTATTTTCTAGAAAAGTGGGTGCCATCCATTCGCCAACGGCCACAAGGTCTAACTTTCCGTCCTTGTTAAAATCGCTCCAAACCACAGCGGTTACCATTCCGAGATCTTTAAATTCTTGCGCCACGCGAAAACTTCCGTTCTCATTTTCTAAAAGATAGGAAACCGGTGTTTTGCCAAAACTTCCTGTTATGGCTTGGGTTCCGGCATAAACATCAAGATCACCATCGCCGTCATAATCATAAGTTGCAAGCACCGAAGTATTATCAAAAAGCTCTGGCATTGCGGCTGAAGAAAAAGCTGCGCCGTTGTTTAGATAAAGTCCGTCAATCAAGGGTTTTGCTCTGTTGAAAAAATCACCACCTGCAGTACCGGTCATCAAATCGTTTTTTCCGTCTTGGTTGAAATCAGCGATAACAGCGGTTACTTCTTCATTGATCGAATCCTTTTTAATGATAGTAAATTCTGTTTTTACAAAAGCTGAATCCTGCTGAATAAAAACTTGCGACGGAATGTATTTCGATCCACCAAAAAACACATCATCCTTCCCGTCCCCATCAAGATCGCCAACTGCCACCGCCGGCCCGCGATCACCTAGTTGATAAGGGATTAATTTCTCACGGTCAAAGTCAGAGTAGGCATCTTCAATGTGTGTGAAATCAAGTATTAAAGAATCGGTGACTTTTGAGAAAAGCTTTTGCTGTTTTGGTTTTAAAAGGTTGTAATCAAAAGCCTGAGCATTTTCTTGATTTACTACGAGACTTTGATTGGCGCTGATGTCTTTAAGCACTTGGCTTGTCTTGTCGGGCCAAATGATTCTCACAGAGTCAACAACTTTGGCATCACCCAATCCAAAATGGATCAAAGGCTCTGAAGAAGCCTGAAAACCACGCACGGTAAACAATTCTTTAAACTGCTTAATGCCGTTGGCATACGCATACACTTTAGCGCCAATGGCATAGGTGTTTGAGCTTTGCGTTTTCAATTTTAGCTTAAGATAATTGGCTTTCTCATCAGTTCTATTGATGTAAAAGGTAGGCGAAGCATTGATGTTATTAGTGACCAAATCCAAGTCGCCGTCATTATCAAGATCGGCGTAGGCCGTCGCTCCGGAAACAATGGTGTCGTTCGCGATCCATTTACCCGACTGATCTTTAAACTGTAAATCGGCGCTTCCTTCATACACATAATTATGCGTTACTCCAGAAGGCATCAGATCGAGCGCTTTAGTGTCGATCAAGCCAGTGTTATTGATCTTACTTTGAATCTGCTCGTTGGATACAAACTTGATGTAATCTAGGTCGTTTGGGCGTTTTGGGATTCCGTTAGAGATAAAAAGATCCTGCTGCATATCTTGGTTAAAATCGGCAAACAAGGCGCTCCAACTCCAGTCTGTAGCGGCGACTCCGCTTAGTAACGCGGTTTCTTGGTAATCCTTTCCGTCACGATTGATAAACAACATATTTCTCGTAAACTGATAGTGGTAGCCATATCGATCTGTACGCAAACGCTGTGTCTGAATATTATCATCACCTTCAGAAGCTTTCAAAACGTTCTCATCCTGCGGAAGCATATCTAACGAAATCAAATCAGGCCAACCGTCGTGATTGAGATCGGCCACGTCGCTTCCCATTGAAAAACGGCTGGTGTGGCCAAAATGATTTTTTAAATCTTCTGTAAAAGTGCCATCACCGTTGTTGATGTAGTAGTAATCATCTTCGTGAAAATCATTACCAATATACAGATCTGGATATCCGTCAAGGTTAAAATCTGCTACCGCAATTCCTAATCCGTAGCCGTTGATTCCACCGTAAATCCCTGCTTCTTCACTCACATCGGTAAACATACCGTTATCATTACGCATCAGACGATCCCCGGTTTGTTGATTGCGTTCGTAGCGTAAGTCAGCTTTTCCAAACGAACTCTGCGTATGTACGGCATGATTGAGAATGTAGATGTCCAGATCTCCATCCAGGTCATAATCTAAAAATGCCGCAGAAGAAGAATAAGTGTCCAGATCAAGGCCGTATGCTGCAGCACGTTCGGTAAAAGTGCCATCGCCGTTATTGATAAAAAGTTCGTTGTAGCCATCTAAACCATTGAGGCCAACCACCGCACACACATAGATGTCAAGAAAGCCATCACCGTTTACGTCACCCATAACGGCACCTGTGTTCCAATCGCTATTTCCTGCGACTCCGGCTTTTTCGGTTATATCTTCAAATTTTAGATTTCCCTTGTTGAGGTATAGCTGATTTTTAACCTGATTTCCTGAAAAATAAATATCAGGCAAGCCGTCGTTATTGATATCGCCAATTGCTAGTCCGCCACCATTATAAAAATAGAGGTAGTCCAGAATATTCATATCTTCTGTAGCCTCGAGCGTATTTTTGAAGGTCACTCCTGTTTTTTCAGGGCTGGGGTTTAAAAATAATTCCGGCTCGTCTTTACAAGAAACGATCGATAAACCTAAAATGAGCAGTGAGAAAAACTTATTCATTGAGCACAAAGGTTTTTGGTTTTTGATCATTAACCGAAGCGATTAAATAGGTAGTTCCATTTTTATCTTTGAAGGTCGCTAGATGCTTGACTTCTCCTTTTACGAAAAAGCCGCTCTTGTCATAATTCTGCCAAGCATAAGATGCGTCACCTTGGTTAAGCAATACATTTCCAAAGCTGGCGTCGAGTTGAGAATATTGCGGTTTGAACTCAAAGTTATTTCCTGCCATAATCAAATCGGCTAAACCATCTTTATTAATATCTGTCGCGACAATATCGCAAACGCACGATAATTGCGTTTGATAGGGAAGTGGCTTTAAACTGAAATTACCCTTGCCATCATTTACCGCGATCATAGATTGTGCATATTTCACCGATTTTTTAATCGCATTCTGAAGACTTTCTTCAGTGAAAATCTCGTCAATATAACGGTTTGCATAATCTGAAGCTTTGAGGTTTTGCTTTTTAAGCGAACTCATTTGTGCGGTGATCTCTTTCTTTTGATGTAATGGGTAATCCTTCCCATTTTTATGCATCGTAGTGATTTGCTCAATTGTTCCGTTGTTGTCAAAATCGTTGATGTACATAGACATCGGGCGTTGCTCAGAAGGCAGATAGTGTAGATTTTCTCCTTCGTTACCCAATACTAAATCCATATCGCCGTCATTGTCGATGTCAACCGCTGCGATAGTATTCCACCAGCCGGTTTTATCGCTTAAACTTGTTTCTTTTAGCGAAAGTCGTCTTCCCGAATTTTTATACACAAGCGGTGCACCCCATTCTGAAACCGTGATCAAATCAGCTTTACCGTCTTCGTCTATATCCAGCCAAAGTGCGTCAGTCACCATTCCTGCATCTTTGGTGTCGTAAGCCAAACGCTCGGTCGCATCTACAAAAACACCATTGCCGGTATTTTCTAAGAAGAGTTGTTTAGGGTCTACCCCATAAACGCCAACCACGCTGCGAGAGCCTATAAACACATCCATATCGCCGTCGCCGTCAAAATCGTAAGGCGCAACAACGCTCATATTTTGAAATGCTGAAGGCAACTCTTCGGGGGCTTTGTTGAAGTTTCCTTTGCCGTCGTTTAAATACAATCTAGGTTTTAATTGTTCTTTTTTACCTACTTCATTTCCGCCGGAAGCAACCATTAAATCCAGATCACCATCACCATCGGCATCAAAAAGGGCAGCAGCGGTGTCTTCATAAAAAGCATCTTCAGTAAATACCGACTGATTTTTGATATTCAGCTTGCCTTTGCCTTGATGTAAATACAGCGTTCCTGCGCTTCCACTAGGAGCTCCCACATAAACATCTTCATTACCATCGCCATCAACATCTCCTATAGCTAGCGCCGGACCTTCCTGCGAAAGTTTTTTAGCGATCAAACCTTCGTAATCAAAGTCGTTATAATTGTTTTCGGTATTTGCTTTGAGCTTCTCGTTGCTTAATTCGGTAAGCAATTGAGCTTGTGGCTGTCGCTTTTTTGGAATGTAGGTTTCCGTAGCATCAGCTTGAGCTAAAGCTAAAGTTTGATCGGTCGCAACTTGGGTTAAAAGCTGTGTTTTATCATTAGGCCATAAAACGCGAAGTGAATCAATAGTTTGCGTAGCGCCTAAACCAATTGTCATTTTATAATCTACAGAAGATTGAAACCCGCGAACCGGATACAATTCCTGAAAAATCTCCTGATCATCAAAATACAAACGCACCGAAGCACCTACGGCAAATGGGTTTTGCTCCCCGCCTTTAAAGGTTAGGCTCAAATAGTGGTTTTGCGTTTGTTGCGCAGCTTCATTGCGGTAAATGAAGGTTTGCATATTTACGTTGTTCACAACCAGATCGAGATCGCCATCATTATCCAAATCCCCGTATGCTGAACCATTAGACATACTCGGCATATCAAGTCCCCACTTTTTACCGGCATCTTCAAAAGTCAAATCTTTTTTATTGCGATATACCGCATTAGGTAGCGGCTTTTTAGGCATTTTATCAATGATCGAATCTATCGCTTGACGCTTACCGGTCATCGCCATATTTTGAATGATCTCATTGGCAAAAAAGTCAACAAAGTCAAGATCAGTCAAATCGTGGTTGATTCCGTTGGTGACATAGATATCACGATATCCGTCATTATCTAGGTCGACAAGGAGTCCGGCCCAACTCCAGTCGGTAGCATCTACGCCACTGTAATAGGCGGTTTCAGAAAAGGTGCCGTTACCATTATTTACTTGAAGTGTATTCTGAATAAACTGCTGATAAAAATCTTTACTCTGTTTGAGTTTGTACACATTATAATTGTCAAACTCCATTACCGATTTTACACGCTCTTCCGGCTCGGGAAGCATATCGGTAATAAAAATATCTTGCAGTCCATCGTTATTGATATCTGCCATATCAACACCCATCGCAGATAGAGATAGGTGGGAAGTCCATTCTTTTATTTCTTCTTTAAAAGTGCCATCTTTTTGATTGATGTAGAGATAATCACGCTCGTAGAAATCATTGGAAATATAGATATCCGGATACAGGTCATTGTTGATGTCTGTGATCATCACGCCAAGGCCAAAACCAATTAAACTACCATAAATACCGGCTTCTTCACTAACATCGGTAAAAGTTCCGCCGTCGTTACGCATAAGGAGATCGCCCACACCTTTAAAAACATCAGGAACATTCTCCCAGTTTTCTGCACGCGTATCGCGCTGCTCAGCATATCCCAAGCCGCTTACAGGAACGTTGCTGTTATTTAAAATATACACATCAAGGTCACCATCTTTATCATAATCAAAGAAACTCGCTTGCGTAGAAAATCCTGATTTTGCAAGATTAAATTCCTGTGCTTTTTCGGTAAAAGTGAGATCACCGTTGTTGATGTACAGGTCATTGTCGTGGTTGTTACCTTTCATATTTCCGGCATTGCTCACATAAATATCCAGCAAACCATCAGCATTTACATCTGCCATCACCACGCCTGTAGACCATGGCTTGTTTCCGCCTACACCGGCTTTTTCGGTAATGTCTTCAAACTTAAAATCTCCTTTGTTGAGGTAAAGTTTGTTCTGGCCCATATTAGCGGTCAAGTAGATGTCTGCAAGGCCATCATTGTTGATGTCTCCAATAGCAACACCACCACCATTATAGAAATTTCGGTATTTAAAAATATTGAAATCGCTCTGATTTTTGATAGCATTCACAAAGTCGATACCGGTTTCCTCGGTAGACATTGTGGTAAACAAAGTAGGCTCTTGATCAATTACAGCATCATTTTCTTGCTTATCCTGATCACAAGCAGCGAAAGCTAAACAAATACCGATAAAGTATATTTTCTTAAAACTAATCATGTGCAGTCTCTTTTCT
>Ga0208029_1001484_pt1 | contig 10225 bp, 9 predicted proteins | sample MalvireepMed_s12_FD_184242 | JGI IMG/M metagenome (GOLD analysis project Ga0208029, IMG submission 184242) | Marine viral communities from the Global Malaspina Expedition - Malaspina viral metaG DeepMed_s12 (SPAdes) (version 2) | ecosystem: Environmental > Aquatic > Marine > Oceanic | place... | reverse complement strand
ACGCACAAAGCATTAAAAAGGTAGTGAATAAGCTTAAGGCTGAACATCGCCCTGAGTTTGAATTCCACCGCGAAGTGTTCCGCCCTTGGGGCAGTTACGACTCCATTGACAGTGGTGGTCGCTTCCAAGTCAAACATATTACAGTAAAACCAGGTGAAAAGCTTTCGGTTCAAATGCATCACCACCGCGCAGAGCATTGGATTGTGGTATCGGGTAGTGCCAACGTAACAATCGATGAAGAAACACAATTAGTTACCGAAAACGAATCGGTTTACATCCCCATCGGTGCGGTTCACGCGCTAGAAAACCCTGGCAAGATTCCACTAGAGCTTATTGAAGTGCAATCGGGTGCCTATCTAGGTGAAGACGACATTGTTCGTTTTTCTGATAGATATGGGCGGGTAGACGTTAGTTAGTATCAAGAGCAAAGTCTCCAAATTCAAAGTTAAAAAGCCGAGTTGAAAAGTATGGAAAAAACATTAGAAGCATCATATGTAATTGACATGTATGAAGCTTTGTTATCAGTTTCGTACGACGATGAAAAACGAAACGATACAAATCAAAAGAACAATAATGAAAGAAAAAAAATTGCAGAATTGAAATTAGAAATAGATGAATTGAATAAGAAAGTATCATGGCTCAGACTTAAGCGAGACGAATATAAGCTAAACTTAGATGAAAGTACTTCATTAATCACTGAGAGTGAATTAAAAGTTAAAAATTCTCAATTGGAGTTAGAGAATAGAGAATTAAAAATAGCGATGGTAAAAAAAGAAAGGGATTTCTATAGGGAAAGTTTGAATGATATCGAAAAAAAATTAAAAGAGGAGGTTGAAAAAAGCTTAGGATTAGCTAAAAAGGTCGATGATCTACAATTGATTTTATCACAAAGGAAAAAAGAGCTAAAAATAGCTTCAGAACTAAAAATAGAGGTTGATAATCTTAAACTGGCATTAACAAAAAAAGATGAAAATCTAGCTTCTATCAAAGAGGAAAGTGAAAAAAATGCTTTTAATGTTAATAAATATGCTCGAGAAATAGAGCATCAGTTTCAAGAATTAGAAAAACTAAAACAAAGCGATAAAGAATTAAGAGCTGAGTTTGAAGAGGTAATGAAACAGCATGAGTTCCTACTGCAGGAGAAAAGTAAGGAGCACCTCATAAAAGTAATAGCGAAAAAGTCTTGGATTGCCGATACATTGTATAAACTTAGCAAAAAACTAATGAAACTTAGTAAATATATAATGTTAAGATCAACTTATGTAAAAGGAATTAGAGAAGAATTCAGCGCAGTAGAAGATTATTATCATAAACAATATCCAGATATTGAAAATGAGGATTGGCTGAAGCACATTATTGAAAATGGCTTTGTAGAACGCAGGTTAGAGAAGCGTAATGCACCTAGTGCAGTTAAGAAATTAAAAAATCGCCTTACACTAATTAGTACTTCGGAAGGTATGTGATGATTAATGAAGTTGAATTGCATTTCAGTAAAATTAGCGACGAGGCGCTAGGTGAAATAGAATCAAGAATAAGCACTATAGAAAAAGATTCATCTAGAAAATATGTAAGATCGAGTATTACTAAAGTATATAAAATTGTGGAAAAATACTCGTCATTTTTAGTAGAAAAAGAGTTTTATACTAAATTACAAAGCTTAGTATCTAACCTTTATTCAAAGTTAGATATTCAGTATTTCCTTCCCCGTCTATATTCCTTATCACTGCTAACTTCGAGCGAAGAAAAATTAAAAAACGAAATTTTAGCGTTGTTAGCAAGCGGTGAATTTTCGTGGTTAGATGATGAAGTTAATTTAGACTACACTTGTAGAATTTTTGCCACAGAGCCTGTTAATTTACTTGAATTTCTGCTCTCTGTCTCGTTATCAAATACTAATTTTTTTGCAATAGCGTTTAGATTAAGTGAAAACCTTGACCAATTTTCGAGATATTGCGATGTATTGGGCGAGGGTATAGGTGCAGAATTTAATAGCGTTGTTTGCAGAGAAATATGTAGAAACCCTTGTAGATATGAATATTTTAAAAGTACAAAGTTTCATTCGCACTTTATCGATTATCTCGAAAATCATCTTGATGAAGAAGGGGTAATAGAAGCTATTCTTTTGATACATCATTATTCTGAAAAACACGATTCAACAGTTTTACACTTATTTAGTGAGGAACTTGCTAATTCTATCTTCAAATTATCATCTAAGCGTCATCGGATTTTATTTTTGAAGATAAGGAGATTACCCAGCAAAAAAATTACAGATATATTTAAAAGTAAGATAAAAATTGAATTGTCAGAGCAGCATCAATTAAGTACAAAGCTACTCATATTAAAGTTGTTGTCAGGAAGCTTAGATATAAATGAAAGGATTGAAATTCATTCTGATTTCGTTTTAAAAGTTGGAATGAAAAATTTTCCTATCTTAGCATCTGCTGCGTCTATTTTAGAACTGTCTGAAGCTGCATTGTCATTAGTGAGAGCATCGATTACTACAAAATCGGTGAGGGACTGGATTCCTAAGGGAAGTTACAAGTCTGTAAAAGAGTTATTTGAAATCGCTAATAAATTTTTAGCACCGGAAGAAAGCTCGTTAATAAGTAAACCTCTTGTCTCTGCAATAATTACTACTTTCAATCCAGATACCGAACTTCTTCGACTAGCTATTAATTCTTTGTTAAACCAGAGAGGAATTAATATCCAAATAATAATTGTAGATGATTGTTCTCATAAAGAAAAATTACGTGATATTGAAAACCTAATTTCATCCCTAGAAGACCCCAACAATAGTATTGTTTTCGTTAAAAGGGAGGTAAACGCTGGTCAGTACGTCTGTCGAAATATAGCTATGAGTTTTGCCGACGGGGATTATATTTGTATTCAAGATGACGATGATATATCCCACCCCGAAAGGTTGGTAACACAAATAAGCGAAATGCATAAGAATCCTGGCGCCATGCTTTGTTACACCAAGCACCTAAGAATAAAAGAAAACTTGGCGCCCTGTATAGATGATAGGCAAGGGCTTACTATATTGGGGGATGGACCCGCTTCATTATTATTTAGAAAAGAACTCATTCAAGATATTGGAGGGTTTAGAGCATTTCGATCCAGAGGTGATATTGAATTTCGGGAAAGGGCAATAAGTTATTACGGTAAGGGCTCGGTAGCCTATGTTGATTCTCCGATGTATATGATGCGTTCTTCGTTAAGCTCTGTATCTTCAATATACGAATATCAATTTAGCGACAAGTTACAATATTATCGTGACATTATAGATATAAATGCTGAAAGTAAAAATGTCGTTGCGCCTTGGGAAAATTACCATGGATAAAATTCTGATTTCACTGACCACTATTTCAACGAGAATAGCGAAAATTCACGAAGTCATCGATAGCATTCTTTCTCAAAAATTGAATGGACAATTTACTTTTGAAGTAAGGCTATATATTTCGAAAGAACCTTACATGCTTGATCAAGGCATAACAAGTTTAACGTGCGAATTAGAGGATAGGTTAAACGTCGATAAATTTTCTATAGAATATGTTGAAAATATCGGTTCGTACAGAAAGTTCTATTATGCAATGAAAGATCGTGTGTCGGGAAACGAATCATTCGATTTTCTTGTCACGTGCGATGACGACACGATTTATCCACCGTGGTGGCTTCAAACGTTATATGAGAAATGTGTAGAACTTGATTGTTGTGTAGCATTCAGGGGAAGGCAAATTGTTTATGAAGGGGATACCCGTAAAACTTATGATAAATGGAAGCATTCTGACGATAGTTTAATGAGCAAATCTTATCTAAATGTTGGAACGGGAAAAGACGGTATAATATATAGGCCAGAGTATTTGCATCCAGGGGTTATAAATCTTGAGGGTGTTTTGGCTAATGTTGGGCATGCAGATGACTTGTGGCTCAAAGCTCACGCGGCGCTATTGTTCGTGCCCACGGTAATTTTGCAACCAGACTTATCAAAATCATTCCCTGAGACAGACGGAAGTTCAGAAAATTCTCTTTATAATAAATTCAATCGCAAGGGTGGAAATAACCAAGCTCTAGAGTCGTTAGAAAATTTTCTAAGGGATCGATATCGTATAGATATCAACGACTTTTTTTCATTTAATTTGAAGGGAAACAGTACTGTTCCAAGCTTTGTGAGAAGAAAACTATGAAGCTTATACTACACATAGGCACCCATAAAACGGGCACTACCGCTATCCAAAGGTTTCTAGCATTAAACCAAGTACAGATGCTTAAGCTTGGAATTGGGTATCCGAAATATTCAGATATCTTGCCGGGTCACGCAGATCATTATGCACATATTGATGTAGCTAAGGGTTTAATGGGTGAGAGCCGAATTCTATCAACGGAGGATAGCAAGCTATTTTTGCAGGGGCTTCGTTGTTATGGGGAAAAGCATAATTGTCATACTGTCGTTGTAAGCGCAGAAAGCTTCATGCGAGGAATGTTGGGCTCTAGAAAAAAGAAATGGACTTGCATCGAAAACTTTGTGAAAGAAGTAAGGAAAAATATTAAAATAGAGAATGTAGAAGTTTCGATTTGCCTTAGGGGCTTATCGTCTTACTTACCTTCGCTTTACAATGAGCACGTAAAAGTAACAGGATATACTGAAGATATCATTGCTTTTCATTCTCAATTTCGTGAGAGGTTTAATTTTCCCCTTATAATCGAGACGTGGGGGAAGCACTTTCCTAGAATAAGATGTGTTAATTACGAAACGCTTGGTGGTGGAAGAACGTTCATAGAAAATTGGGTGAACTACACTTGTGGGGTAAAGGATTTTACATCATTCGATTTCTCAGATGGTCCTCGAAATATATCATGGCCTTTGGAACTTGTTGCAATTAAGAGAGAACTAAACAAGTTTCTAACGGGTTCAGGTCGCGCTAACTTGAGAAAAAAGATAACAAAGTATATTGAACTACAAAAGCACGAACAATCTGCAGGAAAAAAATTACAATGGTTAACTCAGGAGGAGATGGGTATGATCGTTTCTTCCCATGAGAAAGAGTATAAGAGCCTGCTTCCTAATTTCGGTGTTGATGTAGATTTATTATTAAAAAATGAACCTATATCAAAAGAACTCGTTTTTAAGGGATTAAAAGAAGAAAACTATCTAAAATTCATAAAGTATCTATTGGAAGAGAAAAATAATGGCTAAAAAATTTGCTGATTGGAATTCCGTCGTAGAGCGCTACGACGAAAATATTATTAAGCCAAATATATCAAATTCTTTCTCTCTAGACACTGGAGATAAAGTTTTCACTATTGGGTCATGTTTCGCTCGAAATATTGAAGAGTATTTGGATGTATTAGGCTTCAATGTGCCGACTCTACAATTTATCGCGCCCTATTCAGAATCGCCTAACCGTCCTAACGGTATTCTTAATAAATATACTCCCAGTGCGATTTTTGAAGAGCTTAACTGGGCTGTTGAAGTAATTAAGAAGCCAGAGTCTTTTGCTAAAAGTATCGAGCCATTTAAATTTGAAGATAAAAATGGAGTAATAGATCTCCAATTAGGTCATCATTATGTATCTAACGAACGATTCGAGGAAAGAAGAAGTCAATTACTAGAACTCTGGAAAAATGCCTTAGACAGTGATTGTGTGACACTGACCCTTGGGCTAACTGAACGATGGGTAGATACTGCCACTGGTTTATCGATATCTAGTGCTCCTTCCGTAAGATCTATGTTGAGGGAGAGAGGGAGGTTTAAATTTTCACCTCTATCTTTCTCTGAATCTTTTAGCTTAGTTTCCAGTGTAATATCATTAATTCGTTCGGTATCCCCAGATACTAAGTTCCTTATAACCACATCGCCAGTACCTCTTCAAAAAACTTTTAGAGATAATGACGTCTTAATTGCTAATCAAGCAAGTAAGTCAAAACTGCGAGCAGTGTGTGATGAAGTTGTTGAGCAGTTTGACAATGTAGATTACTTTCCAAGTTATGAAATGATTTCATTTGGCTCGCCGAAAATTCCGTTCGGAAAGGATCTTCGTCATGTTCGTGACAATGCAGTAGGGGAAGTTATCTCTCTTCTAAGTGAGCACTATTTCTCCGGTGTTGATGAATTTAGGGCAAATCTTCAAAAATCACTAAAGGAACTCTCAGCAAAACAAAAAAATACGCCAGCTATGGAAAGCGTTTTATCAGATTTACCTATTGGAGAGCTTTCCGCGAAAGACGCGCTACTTTGTTCCAGAATTGCTTGGCGGTGCAATAAACGCTATCTATCGAAAGAGTTATTGCTTCGCTATTTCGATGTCTCTGAACCTAATGCAAGAGATCTAAAAGCGCTCGCCTACGTAGCAAATAAATGCAAAGAAACTCAAAAGTTCAAAGCATACTTGGGGCAAGTGTTACTTTCCGATCCTAGCAATAAACGTGCACTTAGTTATTTAGAGGAGCTGTAATGTTTTCTTCTAAAGAATATTGGGAAACTAGATACAAAAGCGGAGGAAACTCTGGGGTGGGTTCTTATACAAAATTTGCAGAGTTTAAGGCAAGTTTCGTGAACCTTCTAATTAAAAAATACAATATTGAATCAATTATAGAGTTTGGTGTTGGCGATGGTAACCAGTTATCGAAATTAGAAGTAAATAAGTATGTTGGCTTGGATGTTAGCGAAACTGCTATTGCTAGTTGCACAGACTTGTTTGAAAACGATAGTTCAAAGAGATTTTATATGGCTAATAGGGCAATGTCGCTTGAAAAAGCAGATATGTCTTTGTCCATGGACGTGATTTATCATTTAGTCGAAGACGAAATATTCAGTGCATATATGAATGATCTTTTTAACGCATCTAAAAATTTTATTTGTATTTACTCTAGTAATACTAACTCTCAGTTAGGTGAAACAAACACAAAACACGTCAGGCACAGAAGGTTCTCTGATTGGATAGAGAGAAATAGACCGTTTAGTCGGCTAGTGTACTTTAAGAAGAATGTATTTCCCTATAATGGTGATTACAAGACAACTTCATTTTCTGACTTTTATTTATATAGCGTTAAATAGTTTTAATAGGATCTAATATTAAAGGCTCAAGTTAAAATATTCTCTCATAGGATTTAAGTTCTCGTTGAAGTGATATCGGTCTACTGCTGGCTAAAACTATTATCTTCTATTCGTTCGATTTTAACTCTACAGAATTGCTTAGGTAGCTATGTGTTAGTGAACATTGGCGGGAGTTTCGATAAGTTGCATCGAGCTTCCCTTAAAGTCAGATCATGTCCTAATGACGAATGTTTTAACTGATAGTCTTGATGAAATATTTCAAAATGAATGCGTAAATCGGCTATGGTTAAGAACCCTTAAATGAACGATATTCAAAATCTCTGCATTGCCGACATGCTGTATCCGTCCGGTAATCCCCACATTCAATTCATAAGTTAGCTACGGCATGGTGTTCTCTTTGCTAGGGAGAATGACCATGCAGCAATATCAACGAAGAGACATACAAGACTGGCTCAACTTATTCAAGCAACAAAAACAAAGCGGGCTCACTGCGGTAGAGTTTTGTCGCCAGCAGCAGATTAACGTTCAAACCTACTATACACGGCGCCGTGATATTCGGCTTCAACGAACAAGTAGCAAGTTCATTCAGGTGAAACGCGAAGTCACGAAAGTTGAATCATACACAAAAGAAACTGATAGTGAACTTCTCTTGCAACTTGGAAACGCTCAACTTAGCGTGCCAACAAATATTAACCCTCACTGGGTTGCTACCGTGATGAAGGCATTGGCCGAATGAAGATGTTTGTTGAGCCTGCCGATATTTATCTATACATGGATATCGTCGATTTCCGCAAATCGATAAATGGTTTAATTGTCGTTGTTGAGCAAGACATGAACCTTAATCCATTTCGCGATGCACTGTTTGTCTTCTGCAACAAAAAGCGCGATAAAGTCAAAATACTCTATTGGGATAAAACGGGCTTCGCACTCTGGTACAAGCGACTCGAAAAGCATCGGTTTAAGTGGCCTGTCGATGCGGACTTGCAGCAGATGCATGTGAGTGAACAGCAACTACAGTGGCTGTTATCGGGCTACGATGTCATAGGCCATCAGCCCTTGCACTACAATGTATCCGGCTTATAACCTGTGATCATAAGTAGCAATTAACGATCACGAAATAGTCTTAATAATGTAAGGTAATCAGCAGTTTAATACGGGATAATAGTGGTATGAACGAGAAAGAATACCAATCCCGCATCGCTGAACTTGAAGCGCTTCTTGAAGAGAAGAGCGCGCGGATTGCCTATTTAGAAGAACAGTTCCGCGTTGCCCAGCACAAGCAATTCGGTAAAAGCACCGAAGGCCACCCTGGGCAAGGTGAGTTGTTTAATGAAGCGGAAGAGCTGGTTGTTGAGGCAGAAACAGCTGAAGAAACGATTAGCTACACCCGTAAAAAGCCGACACGTAAACCGCTACCTAAAGACCTGCCTCGCGAAGTTATTGTTCACGACATTAGCGACGAAGACAAAGTCTGTGGCTGTTGTGCGAGTGAGTTACTTCGCATTGGTGAAGATAAGTCGGAGAGGCTTCAGTTTATCCCTGCTCAGGTAAAAGTGATTGAGCATGTTCGCCCCAAATATGCGTGCCGTACTTGTGAGAAAGACGGCATCAGTAACACGGTTAAACAAGCGCCCGTACCTCATAGTGTTATCCCCAAAGGTTATGCAACCCCAAGCTTGTTAAGCCAAATCATTACCAGCAAATATCAGTATGGGCTACCGCTGTATCGTCAAGAAGCTATGTTTAAGCAACATGGAATTGAATTAAGTCGTAAGACAATGGCTGATTGGATAATCCGCTGCGCTGAGTTATTTAAACCGCTTTATGAGCAGCTTCATCAACACCTGTTAAAGCAACCTGTTATCGCGGCGGATGAAACCACGCTAAAGGTTGTTGAGTCTGAAAAAGCGAATAGCTATATGTGGCTGTACGCCAGTGGCGCAGACTCTCTTAACGGTAATATACCCGATACAGAGATACCTAATATCGTGTTGTACGACTACCACAATAGTCGCGCTGGGCAATGCGCAGTAGACTTCCTTGATGGCTATAACGGCTACCTGCAAGTAGATGGCTATCAAGGCTATGAGCAAACGCAAGCCACACTCATTGGTTGTTGGGCACATGCACGCCGTAAGTTTATGGAAGCCAAAAAAGGTGCAGGAAAGAAAGGCAGTTGCAAAGCAGATTGGGCGCTCAATCACATCCAAAAGCTCTACCGCATAGAAACCCAGCTAAAAGATAAAGCGGTAGAAGTGCGCTACAGCACAAGACAAGAAAAAAGCCTGCCGTTACTCAATCAGTTTTACACATGGCTAACGAAATCAGTCCAGCAAGTACTACCGAAAACCAAATTAGGTGAAGCGATACAATACTGCTTGAACCAATGGGAAAAGCTCGAGCGTTATACACTAGACGGCCAACTAAGTATCGATAATAATCGCGCTGAACGCGCGATTAAACCGTTCGCCATAGGCAGAAAAAACTGGCTATTTAGTCAAACCGCCACGGGCGCAAACGCCAGCGCAGTGCTCTACAGCATCATGGAAACCGCTAAAGCTAACGACCTCAATGTGTTCGAGTATGTGATGACTTGCCTTGATGAACTGAGCAAGTCCGACGTCGATATCGAGCAACTTCTACCATGGCAATTTGCTAAGCGTTAGGTGGGATTACCGGACGCGCACAGTCTTTCTTTGAGCTGTCCCAATTTCTAAGGAATATATGCTTTCTCTAATTCGAACAAAACCAACATTTACCTTAAAACGGGTGAATGGAAAAATTAGATGAAAGGGAAAGTTAGGCTTTTTGTGACTTTTAACTTTACTTCTAATCTATTGGTTTTGCTCGCCGAAAATGCTGCGTTACTGAACTCTACAAAAGAATTTTCGTAGAGTTCTCCTTCAATTTTTATAAAGTTTCTGACCTATTTAATACCCAACCTCATTAGATATTTCTTTCAATCATAAAACGTTCGAGGCAAGCTTTTTGTAGTGCTGCCAAATGCTGATGCTCGGCATAGTTTCTACAGGCTTTGAAGTATCCATCCAGGGCTTAATGCTTCCTGCATAATGAATAACTGATATATTAGCAAGAATATCTGTATATACGCTTTCGCTAGCCATGCGAAGGTAGCTATCTTGATAGTTGTAACGCGACGAGGCCATGCCA
>Ga0208029_1001482_pt1 | contig 10228 bp, 8 predicted proteins | sample MalvireepMed_s12_FD_184242 | JGI IMG/M metagenome (GOLD analysis project Ga0208029, IMG submission 184242) | Marine viral communities from the Global Malaspina Expedition - Malaspina viral metaG DeepMed_s12 (SPAdes) (version 2) | ecosystem: Environmental > Aquatic > Marine > Oceanic | place... | reverse complement strand
GAGTTACTTCTGTGAGCCACATAAACAACGCCTCTGGTGGGGGCGCACCAACGCCAATCCTCGACGAGTCTTCTGGTCAGATCCAGGACTCCCCGATCAGGTGGGAGTCAACAACTATCTCGATTTCACAGATCAAAGCTCGGTGGGAGACATCGTTACCGGGATGGTGGGGGACTTCGAGGGAATGCTGGTCGTGTTCTGTGAACGATCCATCTGGACCGTCAGTGGCACCGGACAAATAGTTTCGGACATTATGGATTGGACGCGCACCAAGTCCAATGCTGTGGTCGGCGCAGTTTCTCAGCGGTCGGTGGTGACGGTGCCAGCGGGAGCGGTTTATACCAACTCGTCAGGAACTCAGGTCACGACACCTCGTGTGATGCTGGCCTATTTCACTCCACTCGGGGACATTCGTCTCTTTGACGGGAATAACGACACCATCATCTCGACGCCGGTCAAGGAGACACTCAAGACGGCGCTCTACGCCCAACATTCCAAGGTTCATGCTACGCATGACATTGAAAACGGCCACATTATGTGGTTCTGGGCTGGTCCGACTATTGGCGGCGATGCGGCCGAACCGAACCAGGTCGTGGTCTGGAACTATCGCTGGGGAGTCTGGTATGTGTGGCCTGACATGCCGATGTCGGCGTCCACGACGATTGAAACCGCTAGCGATACGCAGGTGATTCTGACCGGCGAAGCGCAGACGAGCAAGGGCGGCTTCTGTTACACGTTCTTTGACGGCGATAGCTTTGACGGATCAGATATCCCGGCCCGGTGGATTACCAAGGTGATTTACGGCACGGATAACTCGTGGAGCACGCAGTCGCCCCAGCAGTTGATGTCGTATGTGAAGCGATTTCGGTGGCTCGATATCGTTGCCGAAGCTGAATCAGATGTGACGTTGACGGTGGAATGGATGTCCGGGAGCTCCTCGGATGAGGCTGTGGGACGTGGGAGTGCCAGCAAGTCTCTCGAACCGCTGGGGCTGCAGTTAATCACCAGTGATGGGAATGGTATTCAGACTGATGACGAGTCCAATATCACGCTGCCGTTCGACTCTGTTCAGAGGATTATTAACCTCGAAGGTTCCAATGGTGACTTTATTCAGGATGTCGGGTGTCGGATTCGCATCAGTGACGATGCCCAGAATGGATCATGGAGCCTGGAGGGGATGACGCTCGGCTTCCAGGTCTTGCCAGGGGCGACGAGGCGGTTGCAGTAAGTGGCTCAACGACGATCTCGCGCTGATACGATGCAGGGTCGGGGAACGCTCCGCCCTGCGCGAGACTCTGAGCGTCTAAGAACTGATCCGCGTGACCGACCCTTTCCGTGGGAACCACTATTTGACACGAGTGTATTTGACCCAGCCTGGGAAACCGGGGTGAAACGGGTAGCCCGAACGCTGATACCGTCCACGCCCCGAGAGGTTTCGACTGAGTTATTGCTGGCGGCACTCGGTGGTCCGGTAGTGAAGGCTGCCGCGAAAGGTGTTTCAAGGGTAAGCCAACCGGCGATCAAGGCGATACGGAAGTATATGAATATTCCGTTTGACCCCACGAAGCGTCGGACGCTCAGGACGATGCTCGGGGAAGACACCCTGGAGAATGTCCAGAGGCGGAATATCTTATTGCCAGACGACAAAGGGTGGCACAATTTTGGGAAAAGCCTAACAACTCCAGGTTATACCAGTCCTGGTCTGATAAATAAGACCAGGAGGGGATCAGAGTTCAAAAAGTCAGTAGCTTTATGGGAGCGTGCAGCGGAAACACGGTCGAAGAAGCCTGGAATCCTTGGCGACCTCATCGAACATGCGAACGTCATGGGGAGAAGGATCAGAGAAGACGCTCTTGAAGAAGCGGGTGGCGTTATCAAGGAAGAAGCGCCAGGAGAAGCGACGGCTGAATTCATAGACAACCTGCTCAGAAGGTTGGGGGTGCGGGGAAAGCCGTAAGACATGCCAGCCATCTGGATACCCTGTCAGGACTGTGAGAACTACTGGTGCGTGAGGCATCAGACGCATGTCCATGACTGCGCCTGTCTTCCGATTGAGGCATGGACCGAGAGTCCGTATGGCTAGATCGAATATCCCGCTGGATTTCCCGACCCCTGACTTTGCGAGAATTCGGGAGGAATCGGGGTCTGTCACGGAGCGGTCAATGCGGTCACTTTACTTCTCGTCGATTGACACGCGACGGAGATTGCAGCGGATGCAGCAGGAGTTAGGCTGGCGCACCACGCCCTTTTTGGCTGGCAATTTCACCGCCAATTCAGGGACCTGGACCGTGGCGAGTGCCGATCAGAAGCTCTACCAATTTATCAAGATGGGCCAGTTCGTCACGATCAACTTCTTTCTGGAAGACACGACGACCGGTTCCGGGATGGGCAACGAGCTCCGTATTCAGATTCCGCAGGGGTTATCGGCAACTGCGACGACTTTCACGGGGCCGTTGATTATTAAAGGGTCGGTGGATACAGAGGGGTACATCACCACCGGGGGAACGAATAAGCTCTATTGTTATCGTACGGATCATGCGTCGTGGCCGTCAAGTGTGACCAATAACGTGGATATTCGTGGTGCCATTAGTTTCCAAACAGCCCAGTGATATACTGCCGAGGAGGGATGAATCGGACATCCAGTTCCGGGGGTACGCCGTTGGCGATCCTCCACGTATTCTTACGTGGTATCGAACCGATCGCACGGGATTCGAGTCGTTTATGGGGCAATCCATTCCCGACGAACTCGCGTGCACCTTGGCGATGAATAGTTTGCTTCAAGCTGCCGATCAGGGCTGGGCCGTGTTTGCGATGGTAGATCGAGGGGATGAGACAATTGGGTTTACGGGTGTCACGAATGTGACGCCGAATCGTGACTTTGGGCAGCCACATCTGTATATCGCCCCGGACTCACGACGATATAGCCTGCAGGTGGCGCACGCGGCCGAGCGACAGGCTGCTCGGTTAGGGATTAAACACTTTATGGCTTCTGTGGAACGTGACAATCGACGTGGATTGGCGATAATAAAGCGATTAGGATTTCACGAAGTCCCGAGAAGAGCCTTTCTTAAGGAGATCGAGAAATGAGCGGAGCCGATGCCTCTTATCTTCCGTGGTTGGCTGGCGCGATGGGGGGCGTTGGCGGCTACCTCAGTGGTGGTGGTGATACTGATGAGATTACTGGTATGCCGCTTGGGAGAACGGACTTTGAGATTCCAGATCTGTATCAGCGATATATGGGGGATGTGGGAAGAGTGGGGGCGGTGGGGGCCCAACGAGCCGCCAGAGATATCTCGCTTCCTGGAGCGTTTGTGCAGTCCCCGCCATTTATCAAGGGCGGAGTAGTCGATGTGGGTGTTACCGGTCGAGATCCGGCGCTATCTCGACCTGAACTCCTTCGTCGGTCTGGGGTAGATTGGGGAGCAACAGCACCATTTGAAGGTGCAAAGTCTGGTCAAGAGGTTTTTGGGACAGCAGAACAGGTGTCACCCCCACAACCGATGCTTGGTGGCGGATTACAGGAAGTCGAAAACGCCCTCGGGTTAATGGGGATAAAGCGAGATGCTTCGGGGATGCTGACCTTTGGAGCGAACCAGTTTGGTCCCACGACGGCGCAGCAAAGTATTCGACGGATTAAGAGAAGAGATACCCCTCCTGGCTATCGACCTGGTTATGAGGAACAACCTCAATCTACTCCCGTTGGATGGCCTGACAACCCAATGGATGATGGAGGCACAAGAGAACCAGCGCCTCAGGGCTAGCAATTTCCAATGAGTACCTGAATCTCGATACATGAGAATGGTGGATAACGATGGCTAGTTACAACAAGTGGTTTAACGGGTACGGGGAGGATGACGAAGGGGATGAGCCAGAGGATATCTGGCCGGGAACGACCGCAGAAGGGTATATTCCTCCGCCTATTGCTGACCCTCAAGGATTTTCCCCCTTTGTAGAGCCACCTTGGGATCAAACACTTTCTATTAGGAGTCCTCAAGAAGAGGGAGAAGAGACGGGTGAATCTGGACAGTATTACTCTTACCCTGAAGCTCCTGAGACATCTCTTGTAGATGAAGTTCCTCTTGTAGATGAAGTTCCTCTTCCTGATCAGACGGAAGGGTACAATCTCACGCCAGGAGATATTGAGTATCTCCAAGGGTATGAGGACTTCGGATCTGAGTGGGGCGGTGGATTTCGAGATATTGCCCAAAACTACCCAGCGACGGTGGCCGGGTTTTCAGACTTGCTTCGTCAAATGCAAGCGGCAGATCTCCCGTTTAGCGAAGTCGGCGGAGGTGGGAGTATTCAATTCGGCCCAGATCCTGCGAATATCGCAGATGTCATGCGAAACTATCGTGGGGGTGGTGAAGCATGGCAGTTTTACCCTGATCAAGAAGCTCCTCTGACCCCAACTCCGATCCCAACTCCGACTCCAACTCCGACTCTAGCCCCGACTCCAACTCCGATCCCAACTCCGACTCCAACTCCGACTCTAGCCCCGACTCCAACTCCAACTCCAACTCCGACCCCAACTTTGACCCCAACTTTGACCCCGAATCGGAGTCTTGGTGGAACTCCTACTGGAATAACGGACTCTGTATTTGAACCTCGTCCAGATATTGATCCTCTGGGACATACAGAGGTGGACCCATCGAGCTTTCCGATGTATCCCCCGGAGTATCAGGAAAATCTGACGCTTCGCGTGGGCGATGATCCTCTTTCTCGGATGCAAAATCTCGCTGCGGAGGGGCTATTCCAGGGCGGTGGACAGGTACGCACACCACTAACCGCCCAGACCAACCAAGCACTTTCCGATCTAATAGCGTCTGGTGGAGATTTGGGCCTCACCCCGGATGAACAGCAGCAGCGGTCGATACTTGACCAGATTTTAGGAGCAAGTGGCGTCTCGGCCCCCACGCCGCTTGAGCAGGAAACCCAGGATATCTTACGTGGCCTGGTCGCTCGCGGGGGACAGTTGCCCCCTGACGATCAGCGCCGAGCGATGGAAATTGAAACAGCCCGATCACCGCTGGATATCTTGCGCCAGTCCCAGTTGGCTGAAGGCCGTGCGGCGATGGCAGGGAGAGGATTGCTCGGCCAGGGTCCCGAGATCGAGTATGGGCAGCGTCTCGAAGCGAGATTGGCCCCGATGTACACCCAAGCCGCGCAGCAGATTCAACTGGACGAAGCGACTCGGGCTGATGCCCGGTACAACACGGCACTAGAGGCTCTGAGCCAACAGGCGACGTTCCAACGTGCTTCGGCCGATGAGCGGTACACCCAGGCGAACGCACTACGCACCGAACTCACGTTGGATATGGCGCGGCGTCAGGATGATCGTCTTGCGAACGCGATTAATCAATCGTCCAACTTAACCCAAGCACAAAGCCAGAATCTGGTCTCGTTTATCAATGCCACAACAGGTGTTCAGGAAGTTCGAACGAGAGCAGCACTAGATGTGCTGGATCGGAATATCAAATGGAACGAGTTCTTGGCTAATTACGACTTGGATCGGGCGAAATTCTTGGAATTGATAGACTCGGGACGATTTGCCGAGCTTGCGCCATTGCTTACTATGTTTCTCCAGGGGATTCAGACAGGGGCCGCGGGTTACAGAGAAGGGGCTGACGCTCCGTATGGGGCCGATTTCAGGTAAGGATACAAACTTATGGCGTTTACTCCATTTGATCAAGGACCTCAGACGATGAATCCGTTCACAGGGTCCCAGCCGACACAGCCTCTGGCTCCAGGTCCTGGGATAAATCCAGCGGGTGGCGTGATGACTCCAGGGAGATCTCCGGTGCGTCGTCGGAAGAAAGCCAAGCCACAGGGGATGCCTGGATATCAGCGACGAAAAGGGTCTCGACCGACAGGACCAGGGGGTCCTCCGTCGATGCCTCGGACGCCAGAAGCGGCTCCGCTGCCAAAAAGTCCCCTCTCATCGCCGTCCTCACCGCTCACGGCTAGTTGGGCCTCCTCTCGATCGCTCGGGAACGGGGGATATCGGTAATGGCAGTAACCCGTAGAGACTTGGGAAATATTATTCAGGGGTTTGGTGGCGGATTCTTTCCTGTCAAGTTTCAGCAGGAGCGTATCCAGAGACAAAAACTCTCCGATCGTCAGAATTTCCTTACTCGTATCGGAGAGCAAATACGGGAAGGGTTTCTGACCGAGGAGCAACTGATTCCACATGCTAAGGCTTTAGAACAGGAGTACGGGGATACCCCTGAGCAGGCCCTAACATCACTTCGACAGTATCTTCCGACAGAATCACAGCGTGGCTCAGAGATTAGGCGTCGATTAGGAGACGATCCGAGACTGTGGACTCGGGAACTTGCTGGAGCTATCGCTGGGGATGTGGGCAGACCGGAATACTTTCAGGCCAGACGTGCGTTGCCGAGTACTTCGATTGTTGGCGGCTACGATCCAGAGACCGGCGCTTTATCTACAAGACCTGAACCATTGACCAGCACGCAGACTATTGGAGCGGGGTTTGATCCTTCCGATCGTTCCTATGATCCAAGACTTCGAGATGTTCGGACAACCGGAAAGATGTTCGCTCCGCTAGTAGCACAACCTCAAGCAGAACGTCCTTTTGTGCCGGGAGCGACTGGTGGAACTCCTCTTGAATGGGGAGGCCCCCAGGCGGATATCTTTGAGGGAATACAGAAAGAGGCGATCCTAAAGGAATCTGAACAAGAAGCACGGCTACGAGAATATCGTGGAGAGGATCTTCGTGAAACTTTAGGCATCACTGAGGAGATGCACAGAAAATTCTTCCCTCGACAGCTAGAGGATCAAATACTCGAAATCGAGGCGTTGGCTCCAGTGAAACGGCAAGAAATGTTAGAGGATCTTCGTGAGGAAAATGCTGTGCGAAGAGCAGATGATCGAATGAGGCTGGAGGGCCCATACGCAAAAGCCGTTGAGGAACAGCATGAAAGACTGGCGATAATAAGTGCTTATGTGAATGAACGTCCTGAGTGGATTGAACGGAGAAACCCCCAGACCGGCGAACCGGTCATTTATGCTGTGACGAGAGACTGGAAGACTGGTCAATTGCGATTTTCTGATGTCACAGGGTCTTTTGGTGGTACTGAGCTCTGGTATGGTGGTACTTCACCACGGGGAATGTTAGGTCTAAGTCTTGGGGAAGAAGCTCATTTAATGAGTAGCGTGGTGACAGGATTATCCTCAGAAGGAAAAAATGCGGACCCTCGATCACAGGAAGGTCAGGAAAATATCCTGAAGGCGGCAAAAGATATTGGCCTTAATCCAGGGTTTGTTCTTCAATGGATGGAATCCGTCAAAGGACAGCTAAATGAGCCTCCTGGTGTGAGAGGCGGAGAAGTTGAGAGAGGCGGAGCAGTTGAGAGAGACGCTGCGGTGGAACAGATTTATGGATCTGAACCTGTAGTAGAAGAACTTACTCAACTTCCTGGTGAAACGGGTGGAGCTTATCGTTCGCGTTTGACTGCACAGCGGGGATTAGCACTTGCTCAAAGCGACTGGATACCTGATACAGAGAGGAAGATGGAAGCAATAGTGAAGATTCTTCGCGGGACATCACCAGGAACTCCTGAGTTCGAGATACGAAATAAGCAATACAATGATCTGTTGGATAATCTACAGAAACTGAGAAGTATCGTCGAATCGGGAGTGTTTCCAAAGGGATTGATTCCCTTGACTACTTCTACCACGAGATTCCAAGATCCACGGAATCCATTTGAAAGCACTCTTCGACTTAGACCGTAGTTGTTATGCCGTCTGAATCAACCAAGTGGGCTGCGCTTCTCTTGAAACGACGCTTGGATAGTGCAGCGTCTCAGGAGGAACGTCAGAGCATACTTCGAGATATCGAACGATCTCGTAAAGACCCGGTTTATCGACAGAAACTTGGAGATATTGCCCAGTGGGGGCGTTTTTCATCTGGCCCACATCTTGGGGCACAGATGGCTCTGGGAGCATTGACGGCTGCTGGGTTTGTCCCTGGATTACAACCACTAGGGATTCTGGGCGGGGCTGGATTATCGGCCTATGGTGCCGTAAATATCGGCGAAGCGATCCAACGTCGAGAAGAGGATTTACCCTGGAAGGCACAGACTGGATTTGGTGCGGCCGATATTCTTTTGGGTCCGGTTGGTCGAACTTTGCGTCCCGTTGGTCGAGGAGCGAGTGGGATTCTTCGTGGATTACGTGGGGCAAAACAACCTGCGGAGGTAGGAGCACGGCTGATCAGGAGATTAGGATACAAGGTAATACCGGGTGTTGGAGATGATCCTCCCTTTCGCAAACAAATAACTGAACATCTCAAAGGAAAGTTTCGTCCGGGTCAAACCGGAATAGAGTTGCGTGAGGTACTCGATCCCGAAGCCCAGGACATGCTTCGTGCTCTTAGAGAGATTCCTACTCCTGGCCTGACATCGTTTCCTCAACCAGGAAAATATGTTCCAAAAAAGGGACCGCCTAAATTTGAACCAGGAGCTAGTGTTCGGATAGGACGTGGTGATCCGATCAGGATTACTGACAAGTGGGAAGGATTACCTAGGGAGGTAGGCACCTACGATCCCACGACAGGTACTTGGTCTGGCGGCGAAGGTCTCAGTGCGCTTCCTAAGGCAATGCGTAAGGCTCTTATAGATCAACGTGTGGAATCCGCTGGTTTAGTCGGCGGTAAGTTAGTTCCAAGGAGTACACCAAGACCAGGTTCTTTTGGTATAGAAAACCTGCTTTCACGACTGAAACCCATACGAGTAGGAGAAGTTCGTGATGAAATCACGGGGAAAATTGCTGGTACAAGCGTTCCTGCAATAAACCCTAAGGCAGTAGTTCGTTATTCTCCACTCACTAAACGGGCCGGTGAACCGTGGACAAGAGCGCGGCCCACGGCACACAGGTCTCGTCTGCATAAAGCTAAAGCCGAAAATGCCGCCGCCGATGCGATTGGACAGGATCGACCTTGGAATATAGATCAGTTAGATGAGTTGCAGACAAAAGCGACACTCGAAGAAGCTACAGAGAAGGTCTTGGAGGGTCAGTCTCGTGCTGTTCGACCTCTGCCACCTTCGCCAGCGCCTCTTGTCCAGAGACTTCGTGTACCTCGTCCAGTACCTCGTCCAGTCGTTCCTCCAGCGGCTCCGAAAATACCACCAACGCCTGCCGTCGAGACGGTTGCTCCACCCCCAGCACTCCCAACCAAGGTTGTTTCAGACATCGGGGAGGGTCCATTTGATACGGCTGTCACACAAATTATGTCATCGCTCGGCCAAACAGGGGCGCATCTAGTCCCGGCCATGATGTGGTGGAGACAGGTCTTTCGTGAAGCTGGGGAGAAAGTAACACGGGAGACGTTGTCAGATATTATGTTTGCGAAGAGCCTTGCCGTTCCCGAAGCAGCCAGATTTTTTGCCAACCCTCTAGCTCATCGACCTACAGGTGGAGTGCAGAAGTACACAGCGTTGAAGCGAGGATTGCTTCGTGAACTGCCTGCGACACGCAAAACAGAACTAGGTCGTCGTCCCTCAGGAACTGGAAAATTACGTATTGCAGAGGAAGCCAAGATAGAGAATGTGAAGAAAAAAGCCGAAGAGTACTATCCTACTCTTACCAGACCCGAACAAGACGAGGCGCTTAAAGAGCTTCGTACGAGCAACTCGCTCAAAAATCCTCGTGCGCGTTTGAAATTGGAAGTCGAAGGTAAGTGGCGAACTCCACGTAAAACAGATCCAGAGTATGTCGACTATAAATTGACTTTATCGTCGATAGCGTTAAAGAACCGCTTTCAATCGGTACTGAAGATTCTAAAAGAACAGGGTGTGCTAGCTCCTGAGTCTGAGGCGAGGCTTCAGAATTTGATACACGAAGCATACCTGCGTGCCCAGCATGGTTTTCCGTCGTCAGGAGCGCGGTTCACGGACAAGAGCGGTCGTAACTTCTTGGTTGGAAGGGTGGGAGGGACTGGAAAATATCGCGCTCATGATGAGATTAAGAACTTGGACGAGATCGACTTGGATGCCCTGAGCGCGTCGGAAAGAAAAGCTCTTGATGCCCAGCTTCGACCAATGGAGGCGATTCCTGAATTTATCAATTATCTCGGTCCGATTTTGAAATCTCTTGGGGTACTCTTTGCGGGTATCTTTACGGCTGAACAGTTAATGCCAGAAAGAGGTCTGAATGCCGCCGCTGGGTAGTTTGATTCGACCCCTGGCCCGGTGGGGACGGGGTATTGGGG
>Ga0208029_1001467_pt1 | contig 10320 bp, 15 predicted proteins | sample MalvireepMed_s12_FD_184242 | JGI IMG/M metagenome (GOLD analysis project Ga0208029, IMG submission 184242) | Marine viral communities from the Global Malaspina Expedition - Malaspina viral metaG DeepMed_s12 (SPAdes) (version 2) | ecosystem: Environmental > Aquatic > Marine > Oceanic | place... | reverse complement strand
GTTCTCGCCGGCGGACGAGGCCGCAGTAGGCGACGAGGTCCGCCGGCGAGAACCGCTGGCAAAGGTTGCGTGCCTTAGGCTTCTGTCACCGTCCCCGTCGGCGTCAGTGTCACCGAGTAGGAGGTGAGCTCGTTTCTCGTCGCGCCTCTCGTGTAGGCACTGATTAACACCTCGCACGAGGTTGTCTTACTGCCCCCCCAAGTGATCAGGAGCGTTCGAGTTGATGTCGAGGTCGCCGACGCCACAGCGTTAAAAATCGCGTCTGGTCCCGTGGTACTCGTGTCATCGAATATCCCCGAAATCTCGACCGGCGACATCCGCCGGAGCCCGGTCGCCAGCGACTCGAACCAGGAGTCGCCGAACGAGTGAGACTCCTCGAGGAGCGCCTCGACCGTCACGGGCCCGATCGCCGTAATGTACGGTGTCATCACGACCGCCGACCCGCTTGAATTATCCAGACTTACGGCCAAACTGTTCGATCCGTATTTCGCCACGATTCGCCTCCTTGTTGACGTGATCGCGTGTCAACCGAGGCGCCTGGTCTGTCACCAGGGCGAGGAGTTGATCGCCGGCGCGATGTTCCCGCGGTCGACTCGTGCGTCGACCATCCTGTCAGCTTGCGACGGAGCCCCGTCGCCATGCGTAATATCTTTCGAGCCCGTTCGATCCGTAACGTGTCCGTTGCGTGATACAGGCGCTCGGACGCCCACCGCTCGATCTCGGCCGCCGAGTGTATGTACCGGTCAAGATTGCCCACCCTACGCCCGCGCGAACCCCGCCATAAACGTAAAGACTGGCGACGTCCCGCCATGCGTCCAACTAGCGAGCGTGTACTGGTTCACCGTCCCCGAGACCGTCTTCCGCTCGGCCGTGACCCCGGTCGCCTGCGTAAACGAAATAAGGTCAACGTAGGTGCTGTTATCGGCTGAGTCCCGAATTTTCACGTCAAGCGTCGGCGACGTGCCGCTCTTGACCGTCACCTGCAAATAGGCCGCGCCCCCGTCCGAGGTCGAGGCGTCGTTATTCGCCGCGGCGCCCGTCCCGCTCGCCGATTCGGAGCCGAGCGCGTGCAGGATCTGCCCGTCGTCCTTCTGCCCCGTGACCGTCCAGGTCGCGCTCGCCTTGTGGAGCTCGTTGCGCGACGCCGTCCGCGTATACGAGCCGCCGAAGGCGCCAGTATGCCCAACCATGCCCTTGTGGATCGTGTTGCCTTCGTAGGCATAGCAGACGACGCGCGCGCTCTGTTCGTTCTCGGCGAGCGCCTCGTTGACTGAGTCGCTCGCGTCGTCGTAGAACCCATCGACCGCGAGTGTCGCCGACCGGAGCCCGGTCGCCGTGTGTTCGACCCACGAGTCGCCGAGCCCGTGCGTCTCTTCGAGCGACGCCGTCGTCGTATCGGTCAGCGACGTCGAGACGCCGGTCACGTCGAACCCGTCGATCAACAGGAACCCGACGTCGTTCGATCCATACTTAGCCATCGCCGCCCCCCTCGTCGTCGTCGGCCGCCGGAGCCTCGAGTACTGGCCCGGCGCCGATTACTTGAATGGCGCCGGACGCCTCGAGCCACTCGAGCGCCTCGGACGGCACCCGGTCGCAGGTTTCGCCGACCGCCGCGAGCGTCTCGTCGTCTCGAGTACTAATCCGCCGCACTGCTACAAAGTCGCTACTTGGCATCGTTTCCTCCCGCCGGACAGCCACACACGCCGCAGACATGATCCCGGCGCTCGCCGAACCCGCTCGCCTCGACCCGCTTGTCCGCCGGCGCGCCGCAGCGCACACACGGCGCGGACCCTAGATCAGCCCGAGATCCCGCGCGATCTCTTTCAACATCCGGCCGCGTTCTTTCTTCGCGGTTTTCTCCACCCATAACCGCTCGCCCCGCTGATGCTTATAGTTGGCGTAATGCTGAATCACGGCGTACGGGAGCTCGCCCGATCCGCCGCCGAACCCGTACCGAGACGTCACATCGTGGCCGTCGACCTCGGCTCGCGCCGACGTCGCGACCGACTTCGCCAGGGCGCCGGTTTTCCACGGCGTCCGCTCCGCGGCGATCCGCGCCTGGCGCCCGGCCTCGTTCACCATCGCGCGCCCGGCTCGCTCCGGCATCTGTCGCGAGAGTTGCTCGAGACGGAACCGGAGCTCCTTGTCTCCCCGCATCGCGAACGAGACCTCGCGCGCCATACCGATCAATCCTCCGCCACGATGTAGGTGAAATCCGCGACGACGTGCTTCGCCAGGACGCCGTTGAGATCCTCGTCGCCGAACGCCGAGGAGTCGTCATGCCGCACCAACAACGCCGTATGGTTATCAAGCGACGGCGTCGTCCCGCGGAGCAGGTTGACGGCCTCGTTGATGATCTGTTGCGCTTCCTGGTTGCCCGCATACGTCGAGTAGACGTGGACGCGGACCCGGCAATCCTTCATGACCTGGCCGAACGTCCCGTCGCGATCCGCCTCGTCGACCGTGAACCAGACAAACGGCGGCGCCGTATCTTGCGGAACATGGGAAAAGACGCCCGAGGTTGCGAGCGTCGTCAGCGCAGAGACGTTGAGCGCGCCGAAGACCGCCTCGGAGACCGACTCGAGCGCAGACCGCGCCACGCTATGCCGCCTCCGCGCAATCGAGCGCGATCGTTTGTGTGACCCGGTCCGGCCGGACCGCGTGCACTTCAAGCGTCCGCGACGCCGTGCCACTCGACCAGCTTGGCACCCAGGCGATCCGGAGCTTCGCCGTGAGGTCGGACCGATAGCGGACGACCACTTCGTAATTGACCTCCGACGCGACCGCGCGCGCCTGAATGGCTTCCCGGCCCGAGAGCGCGCGCACCGCGGCCCAGACGGTCGCCAGCGTCGACCAGGTCGTCGCCCGTCCGCCTTGATCGTCGGCGACGACGCTCGAGGTCTGGATCGTGATCCGCTCGGTCAGGTCCGCAGGGTTCAATGGTCGCTTCGCCATTACGCGATCCGTTGTCCGCCGCGGTAGGCCGCCAGGTGGGCGCCGTATGCCTGGTTAACCGCATCGACCCCGACCAGCGGGACCGGTTGCTCGAAGGCGTACGCCACGAGTTGATAGAGCGCGAGCCGGAGTGGTTGCGGCACCGCGGAGGCGGCGCCGTAGCCGGCGACAAATCGCACCACGCCGGCCGAATGTGTGCGGAGATCCGTCGGCCAGGCGGCGTCGTCGTCGAGCGCGATCCGGCCCTGCGCCGTGTCGACCAGATAATCCCCGCTCGAGAGCGTCGCCGCCGTGTCGTCGTCGTTGTAACTGGTGATCGACGTCACCGAGGCCAACGGCAGCCGCGGCAAAACGATCGCGCGCTCTTCCGGAAACGTGTCGAACGTGAGATCCCAGGTCGTCGTGACCAGGGAGAGCCCCGCGTCCGCCTCGATCCGCGTCCGCGCAGCCGTAATCAGATCGTCAATCAGATCGTCTTGTGTCGCATGGTCGACCCGCAGGAACGCTTTCGCCTCGGCCGTCGTAATCGGCTCCGTACTCGGCGCCGAGACCACCTCGAGCGACTGGAGCACGTCGGCCCACCTAGCCACGCCCGCCCCGCTTCCGCTTGCCGCGCGGCCGGCCTGTGTTGTCGACGGCCGTCTCGGCCGGCGCCGCGGTCGCCGCTTCCGCCTTGCCCCGCACCCGCTCCGCTTGCTCGCTGGCAATCAACCGCTCGGCCAGGCCCGCCTCGCACTCGACGATCTCGCCCGGTCGCGCCGTGAGCTCGCCGCCGGCGATCGACGTTAGCATCTTGATCCGCATACACCCCCACATCGGACGGCGCCGACGCCGTCCCTCGTCTCGAGTACGGCGGCCCGCACCCCTAGCCCTCACCCAGAGTACGAACCGCCGCCAGACCCGCACCGCTTAGGCCATCTGTAGGACTTTCACGGCCGCCGTGAGCGTGTTCGCGCCGTCAGTCGCACTTGACGCCCTGAACCCGACTTGCCCACTGGCGGCGTAGAGCTCGTCGAGACGCTGCACGCTGATCCCCGCCCTGTCGGCGATCCAGTAGTAGGACAGATCCCCGAAGACGATCGACTTCTTGGCGGTCGTCGGCACCGGGACCGCGCTCGAGGTATAGACCGGCCGCCCGAGGAGCGTGTCCGGTTGCCCGGCTTGCATCCCTGGCTGCCAAATGAATTGCGAGTTCCCGTCGACCAGCTTCCGGACCAATTGCACAGTGTTGTCATGCATCAGCCACGACGCATTGTCGCGGTATTCGCGCGCGAGGCCGTGAAACAGCGAGACGAGCTCGAGGCTCGTGACCGCGGTCGCACTCGCCGCCGTCACACTCACTCCGGCGTCATAAATAGTTCCTTTTGGCTTACTTGAGGCGTCTCCGTCTATAAACGCTGCCTCCTCGAGCCGGCCTATACGCCTGGCGAACTCTGTCGTCAGATACCCCGCCAGATCGAACTGAGTATCGCGGAGGAGCTCCTCGGAGACCTTGACCAGTGTCCCGGCCTTATACGCGGAGAACTGGACGACGCCGAACGCCTCGTCCGCCTCCACGAATGATCCTTCCTCGGCGATCCAACTGGCGGTCCCGTGACTCGACACCGTCGGGACGTTGAACGTCCCGCTCGTCGTCGTAATGACGGTCGCGAGCCCGCGCATGATGTTGGACTCGTTCCGCGCCTGGACGAGTTGCGTGCTCCACTCGTCCGGTATGAGGTTTCCGCCTTCACTGGCAGTCCCGACCTCCAGCGCGCGCCGCTCATACGCCTGACCCCGCATCCGCGCATCGAACGCCGCCCGATACTCGTCGGAAGCAATCCCGGTCCGCGTCTCGGTTGGCACACTGGCCGCCATCGTCGCCGGCGCCCGCGTCTCGAGGCCACCATTGTCCGGTCGGACAGTCGTCTCGACACTCGCGATCCGCTCGGCCCGCTCCTCGGCCTCGACCCGCTCGGCCCGGTCGATCGTCGCCTTCAGACTCACGATCTCCCCGTCGAGCGTGTCGAACCGCTCGAGCTCCTCGGCCGTCATGCCGCGCGACTCCTTGTCCGCCGCGCTGATAATCTCGCGCTGGTCCGTCACCAGCTTCATCCGTTGATCCTGTAACGTCATCCGATCCCCCTGTGCAATGGTTCGAGTGTCGCGAGTAGCCAATAAGGCGAAGTCGCGATCGCCGGCCCGAAAGTGAACGCCTACTTGTGATCGTCCATCCGTTGTCTGGCATACGCCAGGCGCCGCGCCGCGAGCGCCGCCACTGTTGCCGCCTGTGCTGCCTTCACCCCCGCCTCGACCGCCGCGGCCTGGTCGCGGACCTCCGCCGTCGTCTCGCTGTAGGCCGGCACCGTGACCGGCGACACGTCCAACAGCGCGACCCGCGAGACATGCCGCACCGGCAGATCCCCGGCCGTCGCGCCAGGCGTCCAGCGGTCCTCGAGGACGCGGAACCCAAACGAGCTCCCGTCGACGTCGCCGCGCTGGACGAGCGCCAGGACGTCTCGGCCGACTTGCGTCTCCGGCGGCGTCACCGTATACCGCAAGCCTTCGCCGTCGATCGCGATCGACGCCGTTCCGCTCTTGGTCCGGCCGAGGAGCATATTCGGATCATGGTTAAACAGGACGCGGACGTCGTCGCCGATCGTGTCGTCGAACGCGCCCTCGTCGATAATTTCGACAAACTGGTCCGCAATCGTGGCCGGCGTATTGAAGAGCGCCGCATAGCCGCCGATCTCGGACTGCGGTCCGCGATCGTCGCCAGCGGCCCGCGCCTCGACGGCCCGCGCGACCGTCCGCGACTCACGGCGCCGCGCCTCGAGCGCGCGCTCGAGCCAGGTCGTCGCCTCGTCCGGCGTCGTCTCGTCTGCGTTTTCCTGTGTCTCGTCCGCCATAGAATCCCCCGCGCTACTGGAGCTCGCCGGTTGCCATGTTTAGCAGTCGCGCCGACGCCGCCTCGGACAACGGCTCGATCGGCGTCTCGGTCGTCGGCGCGCCGCCCAGGCCCGCCGGCGCCATGTTTAACGGCTCCATGTAGTCGTCACCCGCCGGCCCGATCGCGTTGAGATCCTCGAGGCGCCTAACGTCGTTGATACTCAGCCAACCCCACTGGCGGCCGGTCGCGTATGCCTGGTAGCGCGTCGCAATATCTCCGCGAAGCAACCCCTCGATCGTGAACCGCGAAAAGAACGGCGACGTCCGCGCCGACAACAGCGACCGATCAATCTGCGACTCCCATCGCCGGAGCCACCCGCCGATCTCGCGCGTAAAGTCGATCGCCTGTTGCTCGACGTTCGAGTAGTTCGCCGAGTGTCCCATCTCGAAGAGCATCCACGGCGGCAGCCCGAAGAGGCGCGCAATATCAACGATCCCCATCTGTCGCGACTCGATCCACTGGCTGTCGCGGTTGCCGACCGAGATCGGGTTCCACGACCAGCCATCCTCGAGGAGCGCGACCCGATGCGACCGCGACACGCCACGATGCGCCGCTTCCCACGAGGACCGGAGTCGTTGATGGGCCTGCTCGGTCAGACGCGCGCCCCGCGGTCCCTGGAGCACGCCGCCCGGCGCCGCCCCTGAGCCGAAAAATCGGGCGCCGTATTCGTCCGAGGCTAACGCCGCGCCGATACTTTCTCTGGCAACCTGGATCGGACTTCTCCCGACAATGCCGTCCGCGGAGAACGCGCGCAGATGCAAGATCACCGGCCGGACCGGCTCATGCGCGAACTCGTGTATCCGCGTGTCGGTCTGATAGCGATACAGGAGCCGGCGGTCGTCGTCCCGCGTGATCTGCATCTTCGACGCTTGCAACGGCCACAACGCCACCACGCGACCCTGCCGGTCGCGCTCGATCTGTCCGAAGGCGTTCCCATAGAGACAGAGGTCGCCTTGAAGCGCCTCGCGAAACTCGAGTGAGGTCATCTCGCCGTTTGGCGAGTGATGCAAAATCGGATAGAGGCGATGGAGCGGTTCAGCGACCTTGTCGCCAGAGGCGCCCAGGCGCCGGTAGACCTTGAGTGGGAGTTGTCCGACCGTGCTCGAGATGAGCGAAACCGCGCGAAACACGGCCGGATGCCGGAGCGCCGTCTCGTGTGTCACCGTCGACCCGCTCGCCGTCGACTGGCCGCCCCAGGCCTCGAGGAGCCAGGACGACGGCGACGCCAGGCCGGCGCGCCGCTCACCGAAGATTCTATCGAGGAGGCCCATGTAACCCATACCCCGCAAACATGAGGACGACGCCGGCCGCAATCCAGCCCGCCGCCGGCGAGATCATCGCGCACCCGACCACAATCGCCGCGGCGCCGGCACAGATGACGACGTCCGCTACCACTGGCCCATGATCGCCGACCGACCGGAGGCCGACGCAAGCGAAAAAAAAAGATCGCCCGCGTGTCGCTTTATGATTGACGAGTGTCAAGTGGTTTAGCAAGATCACTACAACATGACGACAACACACCAAGGAGCCGAGACCATGACAAACGACGACCACATCGACCCGCAAATCATCGCCAACCACAACGCCCGCGACGCCGAGACCGACGCCGTACTCGCCGGCCTACCGCACGAGCGCCGCTATCCCCACGACATGAGCCAGGCCCAACGCCTCGAGGACTACCGCGCGATCGTCGACCGCCTCGAGGACGACGCCGCCGTCGCGCAGGACGACGCCCTCGCGTACTCCCTGAGCCGACAGCAGGATGAGCTCGCCGCCGCCATCCGCGAACATGACCCGCGCGGCCGGACCGTCGGCGTTATCCTCGAGGACGAGGAGCCGCGGCGCGCGATCGTGCATTGGGTTGAGATTGCCCGCGACGCTGTCGCCGAGCTCGAGGACACCGGCGCCGACTGCGGCACGGTCCGCCACGCCCTCGCGATGATCGTCGACGCCGTGAGCCACGAGACCGACGACCAGGAGGCGAACTAGTGGCGGCCCTGTATACCGTCGCCGAGCTCGCCGCGGAGCTCGGCGTCTCACGGCAGCGCGTCCACCAGCTAATGGCGATCCTCGAGATGACCCCGCAGAAACGCGCCGGCGTCCTGCTCTTGACCGGCGCCGAACGCCGGCGCCTCGTACGCCGGCCGCCAGGCCAACCCGGCCGGCCCGCTCACTCGCCGGCGTGACTCTTGCGGAGCCTCAGATAGAGAGCACGCCGTGCTCTTCGTAGGCCGCGAGCACCTCCGGCTCGACGATCGCCCGCTGGAGCGCCATGATCAGCGCGACCACGCCGTCGATCTTGTCCGGCGCCTGGTCCTTATCTGGACGCACCTCCCCATATCGGCCAGATCGCGTCACAAGGTTGCTAGCCATCCACGCGAGCACCGGATCGCCGCTATGGTGAAGCCGTCCCTCGGAAACGAGCTCCTGCAACCGGACCGTGGCTTCGTTTAGCTGGAAGCCTTGCGGTTGATCCACCATCACGATCCCGTCCGCCTCGAGATGATGGGCGAGTTGTTGCGCGAACCGTCGATCGTACGCACACTCGCGGACCCCGTACTCGAGACAGTCCTCGCGGACGGCGTCCTCGATGACGTCGTAATCTGTTACCGATCCGCTTGTCACCGCGATCAGATCCTCCGCGCGCCAGACATCATAGGGTCGCTTGGTCTCGAGCTCGAGCGCGGCTTCCGGCAGCCAATGCCGCGCGCGCGCGGCGTAATGGCCGTCGTCGAGAAGCCAGACGAGGACAAACGAGGAGAAATCCGACGACATCCCGAGGTCCAGGCCGGCGAAACACGGCACGCCCGCCAGGACCGACTCGTCGATCCGCGGACACCGATCCCACTTGGTGACGTCGAGCGCGCGCGTGATCGTTTTTGTCCACTGGCAGAAATTCAGCCGGCGGACGATCGCCTCTTTCGCCGCCATGCCGACCGCCTCGCGCACCTGGCCGGCGAGATAGGACTCCGGAATACTCACGCCGATATTCGGGTTCGCTTTGACCCAACAAGACCGATCCTCGAACGGATCGTCGTCCTCGTCGAGCGCGGCCACATACGCGAACCACTCGTCGTTGTCGACGGCGCCCTCGAGAAGTCGCGTCGAGTATTCATGGTGACGCCAACAGACCGACGTCCGATCGTGGCCCGCGTTCGTAATCTCAAACTGCAACGGCTGCCGGCGCCCCTTCATGCCGGCGCGCATCTTCTCGACGACCAGGTCGGTCGGATGCTCGTGGAGCTCGTCGATCAGCGACACATGCACCCGCTTCCCGTCGAGGCCGCGATGCTCTGAACTGACGGGCCGAAAAAACGAGAACCCGCGCGTCGTCGCGATGTTGTTCTGACCCATCCGGACCGTCGGCGAGAGCTCCGGCGAGGCCGCGATCATCTTCCGCGCGTCCTGAAATAAGATCCGCGCCTGTTCGCGCGTCGTCGCCGCGGAGTAGACCTCCGCGCTCGGCTCGTCGTCGAGTAACAAGCCATAGAGCCCCACGCCGGCCGCCATTGGCGATTTACCCGCACCCTTGCCCACTTCGATATACGCCGTCCGGAACCGACGCGCGCCGCCGGTCGTCACCCACCCAAACACCGAGCCCAGAATGAACGCTTGCCAGCCCTGAAGCGCGAACGGTTGCCCGTCGAACTGCCCCTCGGCGAGTCGGAGAAACCGCGGAAAGAACCCGAGTAGATGCTCGGCGCGCTGGCGGTCGAAGACGAGGCCGCGCTTCTTCGCGTCGAGTAGATCCCGAAGATGGCGCTCGCCGGCGAGACGGACCCACGGACCCGCGACGATCGACCCCGTGACCACGCCGACCGCGTAGCGCGTGACCGCGGACCGATCGCGCGTCGCCGCCTTGGTCACCCAGGCCGGACGCTTGCGCCGCGTCGCCATTAGCCGGACCGACGCTTCGCCGCGAACGCCTCGAACGCGGACATCGTGGGCGCCGGCGCCGAGCTCACCTTCGCCCGCGCCGCCGGCGTCAAGCCGAGTTGCATCGCCGCTTGCCTGTTCTCATGCGAGCTCTTGATCCCGCTCGCGACGATCGGATGCGCGCGGACGCGCCGATGCTCCTGTCCGGCGCCGTCGATCACGAGGTCGATCAATAGCGGCGAATAGCCCGGCGACGCCTTGACGGTCTCCACGTCGACCAGATCCGCGAAGGTCACACAGTAGGCAACCAGGACGGCGAGGTCCGCAACCGTCAAGGTCCGCTGACCAACCAGGATCGGCACGATGCGATCCCACTCGCGCGACGCCTCGACACGCGCCGACACACACACAGGCTTGTCAGGCGCCCCGAGCGCGAACGCCGGCTCGCGGGTATTCATGCGATCGGCGCGCGCGGTCCCGTCCGCGGTATGTTGCGCCGTTGGTTTTCTCGGTCGTCCGGCCATCTGATCCGCCTCCGCTCATTTTGACACCGCGTGTGT
>Ga0208029_1001449_pt1 | contig 10407 bp, 8 predicted proteins | sample MalvireepMed_s12_FD_184242 | JGI IMG/M metagenome (GOLD analysis project Ga0208029, IMG submission 184242) | Marine viral communities from the Global Malaspina Expedition - Malaspina viral metaG DeepMed_s12 (SPAdes) (version 2) | ecosystem: Environmental > Aquatic > Marine > Oceanic | place... | reverse complement strand
AAAAGCAACTCATAGTCTATTCTTTTGATTTACTGAAAGAAAGATGAAGGAAATAAGATATCCCTATTCCCTTCATCCTCATTTGAATGATTACTCTTTTAGTTTATCTGCACTACAGAAGAAACATTAGAGTTACCCAATTGCGTAACAGTACTCATATGGGTCATTCCGGTTTGAGATACATAGCTAGAGTTCATATCTCCAGTTTGAGTCACAATACTCATATGACCAGAACCTAATTGATAAACTTCACTCCAGTTTGCGTCACCAGTTTGCATTACTTCAGAATCAGAGTTATCCCCGTTTTGCTGAGTATAAGCAAGGTTTGCATCACCGGTTTGGGTTATAACAGAGTTATGGCTATCTCCATCTTGCCATACGAGAGCCTGATTTGCATCACCTAATTGAGCTACCATAGACATGCTACCATCTGTTCCTAATGTGCCATATTGATCTACGTGGCTATAGTTGTCGTCTCCAACTTGTGATACTTGACTTAAATTATCGTTACTTGTAAAACCAAATCCACCTTGGTGTGCATAAGAAAAGTTACCATCACCGTTTTGATAAACTGTTCCTTCGTTACCATCACCATTTTGAATAACATCTGAGAAATTAACATCCCCTAACTGCGCAACAGAGCTGCTATTTAAATCTCCTATTTGAACAACATAAGAATCATTAAATTCACTTGGGTCTGAAGCCAGATCTTGTTGTGCAACATAAGATGAGTTGCGGAAACCTGTTTGAGTAACTTCACTATAGTTATCGTTACCTACGCGTGAAATTGTTCCTCCACTATTCACAAAACCTTGAAGTACTCTTGAACCGTTTTGCTGTCCTGTTTGAGTCACATAACTTTCATTATTGTTATGTACCTGTTGAACCTGCGATGAGTTGAGTCTTCCTGTAGAGCTAACGCTGCTATAGTTGTCTGCACCTAATTGGTTTACCGAAGAGCGGTTAATTGTACCTGACTGCATTACATCTGAGTCATTCATAGTACCCGTCTGTGTAACATCTGAAGTATTGTCTGCTCCCGATTGCACGACATCACTTACGTTGGATTGCGCAAAAGCAACAGCCCCAAACATTAGCGCACTCGCGCATAAAACTACTTTTTTCATAATAGAAAAGTTTTAAATTAATAATATATAGAATGGTTAATAAAATGCTATTTCAGTCTCTCGGCTTCTAAGAGCGGGGGAACTCAATCAGAAAGAAATTTTATAAGGGGAGTTGAGACTACTTCATAAATCCTGTCTCAATGCGATGCTAATTTATAAAAAACTAAACCTCAGATTTTAAGAAGAATATAACTTTTCGATGAAATTAAACTCAAGACGAAAACGTTATAGCTATAAAAGCCATTGGCTATGCGCTCTGAGCGGTTAAAAGGGAAAAACACCCTTTCTCTATTGAAAAATTGAATTGAAATACTTTTCCTACAAGAATTGTAAGAGGTTAAACTTTAAATGAATTTAAATTAACATTTTGATAAGATTCTTAATTGAAAAATCTATCGTTTTAATTCAAATTAAGCAATTCCCGATTCTTGGCAAGTGGCCAAAGTTTATCTTCTACCACCAATTCTAACTTGTCTGAAGCATACCGAATGGAATCAAAAAACGGAAGCACTTTTGTTCTGTATAAATCTGCTCGATCTTTGGTTTCAAGCGCGTTTGCTTCCTTTCTTGCTTCAATCATATAATTGATTTCGCGATTAATAGTACTTATATACCCTGAAATTTTCTCTATAAGCTCAATTTGCTCTTCAGCAAAATCTTTATAGTTTGAGTCATAAATCGACTTTAGTCCTTTAACATTCTTTATTAAAAGATTCTGGTATCTAATCGCTGTAGGAATTATATGATTTCCGGCGATTGCGCCTAACACGCGGCTTTCAATTTGAATGCGTTTGATATACTCTTCAAGTTCGATATCGTAGCGTGCTTTGAGCTCAATGGCATTCATCACCTCCATTTCTTCAAACAACTTTATCACCCGTTTACCTATTTGTACATTCAGTGCTTCAGGAGTAGTTCTATTGTTACTCAGCTTTCGCTTTTTTGCTTCCTTTTCCCAATCTGCACTGTAACCATCTCCTTCAAATCTGATTTTCTTAGAAGACTTGATATACTCACGCAGCACATTAAAGATGGCATCATCCTTTTTCATGCTTTCTTTGTCAATAAGCTTATCTACTTCAGTCTTAAAATCTTTAAGCTGTTTGGCTACAATGGTATTTAAAACAACCATAGGCCGCGCACAGTTTGTAGTACTACCTACAGCTCTAAATTCAAATTTATTTCCTGTAAAAGCAAAAGGTGATGTTCTGTTTCGATCGGTATTATCCAGTAATATTTCAGGAATTTTACCAACTACATTGAGCTTTAGATCTGTTTTCTCTTGTGGAGATAATTTACCGTCGGTTACTTTCTCGAGTTCGTCAAGAACAGCGGTAAGCTGTTTTCCTATAAAAACCGACATAATTGCGGGTGGCGCTTCGTTAGCTCCCAATCTATGATCGTTGGAGGCTGAAGCGACGGAAGCTCTAAGCAATTCTTCGTTTTCTTGAACCGCTTTAATTGTATTGATGAAGAAGGTAAGAAACTGTAAATTCTTCATCGGTGTGGTTCCCGGGCTCAACAAGTTTACACCGGTATCAGTTGCAAGCGACCAGTTATTGTGTTTTCCGCTACCGTTTATTCCGGCAAATGGTTTTTCGTGAAATAACACCTTCAGATTGTGACGACCGGCAACGCGATCCATCAAATCCATAATGAGCGAATTGTGATCAACAGCAAGATTTGCTTCTTCAAAAACAGGTGCCAATTCAAACTGATTAGGAGCCACTTCATTGTGCCTTGTTTTTACCGGAATTCCCAATAACATACATTCCTGCTCTAATTCTTTCATGAAATTAAGTGCACGCTCAGGAATTGAGCCAAAATAATGATCATCTAATTGTTGGCCCTTTGCCGGCGCGTGCCCCAACATAGCTCTACCGGTTTGCATTATATCAGGACGGGACGCTGCAAGTGCAGAATCGATCAAGAAATACTCCTGTTCCCAACCTAAAGTAGCCGTTACTTTAGTCACACTCTTATTAAAATATTTTGCTACTTCTGTTGCGTTTTGATCAATTGCATTTAACGCCCTTAATAACGGAGTTTTATTATCAAGCGCTTCCCCGGTATAGGAAACAAAAACCGTAGGAATACAGAGTGTCGTATCTAAAATAAAAGCCGGAGATGTAGGATCCCAGGCGGTATACCCTCGAGCTTCAAAGGTATTTCTAATTCCGCCGTGAGGAAAAGAAGATGCATCGGGTTCCTGCTGAACCAACTTTGCTCCTTCAAATTTTTCTATAGCCCGCCCATCTGAAGTTCGTTCAAAAAAAGCATCATGCTTTTCAGCAGTTGCTCCTGTTAAGGGTTGAAACCAGTGCGTATAATGCGTTGCTCCCAATTCAAGTGCCCATTGTTTCATACCTGCAGCGATACTATCAGCCATAAGTCGGTCTATTTTGGCTCCTGTATTTATGGCATCTTCCACAGCTTCAAAGGCGTCTTGTGACAGTACCTGGCGCATCGCATCTTTTCCAAAAACGTGCTTTCCATATAACTCAGAACGCTTTTGAGTTTCTAACACTTGTACAGGCTTTCTATTTAGGCTTTCCTTAAGGGCAAAAAATCGCAAAGTCTCCATTTTTCGGCTAATTTTTATGAAATTCAGAATTGAACCCTGCAAAAATATATGATTTCACAATACACCCCTACTTTTTAGGGGGCTTATTAAATTTATTCCGTTAATAAGTGGGCTTACCCCCGTAATTTTCAACATGCAGATATTAAAGAAATGTTATATTTGTTATTAGTTTAATTCAAAAAAAATTTAAATCAATTTATTATGGGCAAATCAAAATTAGAGTATCTCTGGTTGGACGGGTATAAACCAACTGCCAATCTTAGAAGTAAAACCAAAGTAGAAGAAGATTTTAGCGGGAAGTTAGAGGACTGTCCTGTTTGGTCGTTTGATGGTTCTTCAACTAAACAAGCCGAAGGAGGCTCTTCTGATTGCTTATTGAAGCCCGTTGCAATATATCCAGATCCAGCTCGTAGAGATGGATACTTGGTAATGACTGAGGTTCTTAATGCAGACGGTACTCCACACGAGTCTAACGCAAGAGCAACAATCGATGATGAAGATGATGATTTCTGGTTCGGTTTTGAGCAGGAATATTTCATTATGGACAAAGCGACTCAACTACCATTAGGTTTCCCAGTAGGTGGTTATCCTGGTCCTCAAGGTATGTACTATTGCTCTGTAGGTGGTAAAAACACACACGGTAGATCTTTTGTTGAAGAGCACGCAGATCTTTGTATCGATGCTGGTCTTAACTTTGAAGGTATTAACCAAGAGGTCGCTAGTGGTCAGTGGGAATTCCAACTTTTTGCAAAAGGAGCTAAAAAAGCAGGTGATGAAATCTGGGTAGCTCGTTATTTATTACAGCGTCTTACTGAAGATTATGGTTACTATATCGAATATCACCCAAAACCAATCAAAGGTGACTGGAACGGTTCTGGTATGCACGCCAACTTCTCAAATACAACTTTAAGAACTGCTGGTTCTAAAGAAGTTTATGACACCATTTGTGAAGCTTTCCGTCCTGTAACTGCTGAGCATATTGCAGTTTACGGTGAGTTTAACGATCAGCGTTTAACTGGTCAGCACGAGACTGCTTCTATTCACGACTTCTCTTACGGAATTTCTGACCGTGGAGCTTCAATCCGTATTCCAATTATCACTGTTGAAAAAGGATACAAAGGATGGTTAGAAGATCGTCGTCCTGCATCTAACGCAGACCCATACAAAGTAGCGGGTCGTATCGTTAAGACGGTAAAAGAAGCTGAAGAAAAAATCTAATTTTTTCTAATGTAAATTATTAAAGCCCGCAATTGCGGGCTTTTTTTTATGGAATATTATTTTCAGTCTTTAACTAAATGCCAACCCAATAAACACGCAATAGGCTGCAAAAAGAATAAAGCCTTTCCAGCGATTCAATTCTAATTTTAATGGAAGATATCCTAGCGGAAGTAATACTATTGCGAAGCCTAGTAACCAGAACATATTGTTGAGGATACTATCATCAAGCACCTGGATCGGAGTGATCATAGAAGTCAATCCTAAAACCGAAGCAATATTAAAAATGTTAGAACCTATAAGATTTCCCAGGGAAATAGCTTTCTCTTTCTTTAAGGCTGCAATAACCGACGCTGCCAACTCCGGAACACTCGTGCCAATAGCAATTACAGTTACCGAAATCGCATAATCGCTTACTCCAACAGATTTTGCCAGGTCTTTAGCGCCAACAACTAACCATTCTGAACCAAAATAAAGCGCAAAAGCCCCTATGAGCAGCCAGATCACGATCTTGAAATATGAGGTTGTAGCTAAATTTGCATCTACCTCGCCATTCTGCGCTTCTTGAGTAACGCGGGAATGTTTAGCTCTGCGAATAAGCAAAACAAGATAGGCCACGAGCGAAAAAAATAAAATAAAACCTTCTAACTTAGAGATCATTGCATCATTGACCAAGGCCAAATAAAGACCATGTGAAAACAAAACCATCACCGGCCAGTTGAATTTGAAAAAATCGCTGTCAATTCCTAAAGTTGAAATAATTGCGGTGAGCCCTAAAACCAAAGCAATATTGGCAATATTACTGCCAATCACATTTCCTAAGGCGATATCTGGCGAACCATCTAAAGCTGCTTGCAGACTTACTAAAAGTTCTGGCGCAGATGTAGCAAAAGAAACCACCGTAAGACCAATCACCATTTTAGAAAGATTCAATTTGAAAGAAAGCCCCACCGAAGCTCTAACCAAAAACTCCCCACCTACAACCAGCAGCATCAAGCCTAACAAAACAAATACAATACTCATCCATTCTTTTTTGTGGCTGCGAATATAAACAACCTATTAGAAAAAGGCTGTTGTTACAAAGACTCGGCTTTTAAGGCTTGATATAAGCTAACTGTTTCTACAGCTTCTTTTACATCGTGCACACGCAATATTGAAGCTCCTTTCTGTAAAGCAACCATATTTAATGCCGTGGTACCGTTTAAGGCTGACGTTGCATCAATGCTCAAGGTTTTTGTGATCATTGATTTACGTGAAAGCCCAATTAAAATAGGCAAATCAAGAATCTGTAATTTTTCGGTAGCATGGAGTAACTCATAGTTTTGCGCTAGGGTTTTAGCAAACCCCAAACCGGGATCTACGATAATATCATTCAATCCCAAAGCACGTGCAGCCGCCACACGTTCACTTAAATAAAAAAGCACCTCTTTGACCAAATCCTCATAATCAGTAAGACCTTTCATTGTTTGTGGCGTTCCGCGCATATGCATCAAAATGTACGGGACTTGCAGTTTTGCAACAGTTGATAACATTTCAGTATCAAGCAAACCGGCACTAATATCATTTATCAAAGCTGCTCCTGAGGTTACTGCTTCCTGAGCAACTTTAGATCTAAAAGTGTCTATTGATAATAAAACTTCCGGGAAATTCTTCAGCAACAATTCTACAACGGGAATGAGTCGGTTGCATTCTTCTTCCACACTTATATCTTGTGCATCTGGTCTAGAACTGTACGCGCCAACATCTATAAACGTCGCTCCATCATTCAGCATTTTTTCTGCTTGTGCAAGAATATCTTTTTCGTTTTTATAGGATCCACCATCATAAAAAGAATCTGGAGTTACGTTTAAAATCCCCATCACTTTTGGGGAATCAAAATCTATAAGTGTTCCTTTACAGTTAATGCTTGCCATGAATTAAGCCGATGTTTTTCTAGATTGCTTATTTTAGGCGAAATTTACAGAAATTAGACGACCTCAACGCATCAAAGCATAGGTTTGGGATTAGATCTTTTTTCCTTTCAGAAATAAATTGCATTATTTACGAGTTAATGGAGCAAACTTCAGCACAATACGACGCGGTAATAAAAACCTGCCGTGATTTATTTTCAAAAAAAATGAGTGATTACGGGAGCGCTTGGCGTATTCTAAGACTGCCATCGCTTACCGATCAAATTTTTATCAAAGCACAACGCATACGCGGATTACAGGAAAATGCGGTACATAAAGTTGATGAAGGGGAAGCTTCAGAGTTTATTGGCATAATCAATTATTCGATAATGGCGCTGGTTCAGCTTGAAAAAGGTGTTGTAGAACAACCGGATCTCAATCTAGAAGAATCATTAGAAGCTTATGATAAACACATCAAGATCACCAAAGATCTGATGATGAATAAAAATCATGATTATGGTGAAGCATGGCGTGATATGCGCATCAGTTCACTTACCGATCTTATTTTACAAAAGCTGTTGCGCGTAAAACAAATTGAAGACAACAAAGGAAAAACCTTAGTTTCTGAAGGCATAGACGCTAACTATCAAGATATGATCAATTATGCTGTTTTTGCCTTGATATTATTAGAAGAAACCAACTCAAAAAACTCTTGATCTTGAAAAAACTCATCGGCTTTGTACGCGTTTTTGTAGGCGTATTGTTTATCATCTCAGGCTTTGTTAAACTCAATGACCCTGTTGGTTTTTCGTTTAAACTTCAAGAGTATTTTGCTCCAGATGTCTTAAATATTGAATTTTTGAGTCCGTTTGCATTGGGGCTTGCAATCATTCTTGTTATCGTAGAACTCGTTCTAGGTGTTGCGCTCATCATCGGCTACTACAAGCGCCTAACGATGTGGTTGCTTTTATTAATGATCATATTCTTTACATTTCTCACCTTTTATTCGGCCTATTTCAATAAAGTGACAGATTGTGGTTGTTTTGGTGATGCGCTGCCGCTTACTCCGTGGCAATCCTTCACCAAAGATGTGATTTTACTGATTATGATTGTTTTTCTATTCATCAATATCAAACACATCAAACCATTCTTTTCAAATTTCAGCAGATCTATTATCATCTTTGCTACGTTTATAGCCTGCCTAAGCTTTGGATATTACGTTTTAATGCACTTACCGGCAATTGATTTTAGAGCCTATAAAGAAGGGGTGAACATCAGCGAAGGAATGACGATCCCAGAAGGTGCGCCAGAAGCAATATTTGATTACAACTGGAAATTCAATATTAATGGAGAAGAAAAAATAATTACAACGCAGGGGGAATATCCCTCTAGCGAAGGCGAATTTATAGGCGTGGAAACCGAAGTGGTAGAAGAAGGCTACGTCCCTCCCATTCATGATTTCACAATTGAAAAAGACGGGGAGAATTTCACTGAAAAATTCTTAAACACGCCCGACCTCATCGTGATCATCGCTTACGACCTCAACAAAACCGAATGGAATGGCTGGCCGGTGATTAAAGAGCTAACGAATGACGCGCTGAAAAAAGGATATTCGGTTATTGGGCTAACAGCTTCCGGAGATGCTTCAGTGAATGATTTAAAGGAAAAGCAAAACATAAATTTTGATTTTTATTTCACTGATGCTACTACGTTAAAAACGATAGTACGCAGCAATCCGGGGATTGTAAAACTGCATAACGGAACCATTATTCAGAAAAGACACTGGAATGACGCCGATGAGATTGAACTCGAAATGCTTCCTTCGGCAAATACCTCACTTGACCTTAAACTGAAGCATCGCCTTGACAGTATCGCGCGTTACGATCAACTCTATCGCCCTATTTTACAGGAAACCGATGAGCAAAAACGCAAAGCACTTGCTGAAGAACTAGGCCTAAAACCTGAAGATTACTCCGGTGACCTGTGGAAGAAACAGCGTATGCTAGACACCAGTAATTTAAAAATCGTAAAACGAATTCTTGATACGCAAGGCTATCCAGGCAAGTCTGTGGTAGGCGAACCTTCAAACCTTATTGCGCTCGAGCTTATTGAGCACAATCCTATTCAAATTGAGCAATACATTGATTTGTTTAAAAAAGCAGCAGCAGCCGGTGAAATTCCTAAAACCCGCGTGGCAGTTCTTGAAGATAAATATTTGATGATGCAAGACAAAGAGCAACTCTACGGAAGTCAGGCGCAGATCACAGCCGCCAATGGCTTTTTTATCTGGCCCATCAAAGATGTTGAGATGGTTAATGAACGTAGAAAAGCAGCGGGTTTTGAACGCAGTATCGAAGAATATGTCGCCGACTTGATGGGTGAAGACGCCACATTTAAAGCGCTTAAACTTTCTGAAATTAAGAGACTCTGATTTTTTATATACTCAATAAATTAGGATACGCAGTACTCACCCTCTTCGGGGTGATCACCGTTGTGTTTTTATTGTTCACGGTTTTACCGGGTGATCCTGCACGTATGATGCTCGATCAAAATGAAGATCCCGAGCAACTCGCCATCATCAAACACAAATACGGATTTGACCAACCGGTACTCACGCAATACGGATACTACCTTAACGATCTCTCGCCAATTTCTATTCATCAAAATACCGGAGACGGGTATACGAGTTTGACTTTAGAAAAATATGCCTATACAAAGCTTATAGATTTTGGTTCGCGTTCTTTGGTTTTAAAAAAGCCATACCTTAGAGAATCATTTCAGAAAACCGGCAAAACAGTTGTAGAAGTCATTTCAGAAACCTTGCCCAATACCATTGTGCTCGCGGTGAGCGCTATTTTTATCGCGATCAGTTTAGGCATTCTGCTTGGTATCATTTCCGCAAATATGCGAGACACCTGGCTCGACAAAACCATTCAAGTGATCAGTACCTTTGGGATGAGTGTCCCCAGTTTTTTCAGTGCGATTCTGTTTGCTTGGTTATTCGGGTTTGTATTAAATAAATATACCAACTTAAATATGACCGGAAGCCTTTTTGAGATGGACGATTTTGGCGAAGGCATTCACATTCAACTTAAAAATATCATTTTACCGGCGATCGTTTTGGGAATACGACCACTGGCCGTGGTTATTCAATTGATGCGTAATTCCTTACTCGAAGTTTACAATCAGGAATACATACGTACCGCACAAGCCAAAGGTTTAAGCCAGACGCAAATCGTATGGCGCCACGCGCTTAAAAATGCACTAAACCCGGTTGTGACGGCTGTTTCGGGATGGTTTGCTTCTATGCTTGCCGGGGCCGTTTTTGTAGAATATATTTTTGGGTGGAATGGTCTTGGCAAAGAAGTCGTAGACGCGCTCAACACCTTAGACCTACCAATAATTATGGGAGCGGTTTTAGTAATCGCCACCACTTTTATTCTTATCAATATTCTCGTAGACATCATTTACGGAATTCTTGACCCCAAAGTGCGTATTAGATAGTCCAAATGTTGTAGAATACGCCGACTAATCCTAATTTTATGTTTTATTTCATTTTATGAAAAATACGCTTACAATTTTAGCAATCCTG
>Ga0208029_1001448_pt1 | contig 10411 bp, 7 predicted proteins | sample MalvireepMed_s12_FD_184242 | JGI IMG/M metagenome (GOLD analysis project Ga0208029, IMG submission 184242) | Marine viral communities from the Global Malaspina Expedition - Malaspina viral metaG DeepMed_s12 (SPAdes) (version 2) | ecosystem: Environmental > Aquatic > Marine > Oceanic | place... | reverse complement strand
AGTCGATTACAAAGAAGATCTTGATGTCTTTTTAAATGCAGTAAGTAGCTCGTATACCAATTATGAAGAGCAATTGGCTATGGTGCAGCGCGCGATGGCGCTCAGTTCTGACGAACTTTATGAGGCAAACGAAAGTTTGAGAAAAGAGACCAGTCAACAAAAAGAGATTATTGAGAGTCTTACCAATACGATTGCTCAGCTGTATAAGCATAGTAATCCTGAAGAACCTAATCAAAAAATTGAAGAAACCAATCTTGATGCCTTAGAATTGGCGCGCGTGATCGATAATCAAACCCGTGAGATCATTGAGTCAAACAGACAACGTGATATTTTGTTAGCAAAATTAGAGAAGCAGAATAAGGAGTTGAACGATTATGCGCATATTGTTTCCCACGATCTTAAGTCGCCCTTAAACAATATCAATGCATTGACCAATTTTTTAATTGAAGATGGTGATGTACGCGGAGACGGTGCAGAAAACCTGGATCTCATTCTGGAGCACGTTGAGCATATGCACGACCTTATTCAAGGGATTCTTGAATATTCTGCAATAGACAAAGTAGAAGACGAAGCGTATGCGATTAACCTGAACAAACTGGTAGCGCGTTTGATTGAAACGATGCATATTCCGGCGCATATTGAGGTTTCAATACTGAATCAATTGCCTCTGGTTTATGGGAACTCGTTTCGGTTTCAGCAGTTATTTCAAAATTTAATTCAGAACGCGATTCGGTATAATGATAAAGCGCAAGGCTTTGTAAAAATTGACTTTAAAGATCTTGGAACCCGGTATCAATTCAGTATTGCAGATAATGGCAATGGTATCGCTCCTTCGTATCACGATAAAATCTTTCAGGTTTTTCAAACGCTCGATAACGATTCTAAACATAAAGGAATAGGACTTTCGATCGTATTGAAGATCATTAAATATTATGATGGAGAAATTTGGTTAGAATCAGAACTTCAACAGGGAACTACTTTTTTCTTTACCCTGCCTAAACCTAAAGCTTAATACTATGGATGCGCCTAATTTGCTTAAAATAAAAGAAATCTCTGGAGGTATGACCGATTTTGAGCTGGAAATGCTGCAGATCATCAAAGAAGAATTACCAGCAGAGATTAGACAGTACCATAGTAATTTAGAGGCAAAAGATTTTTTAAAAACAGCGGGAGATGTTCATAAGCTAAAACATAAAATAAGTATCTTGAACATGAAACACGGTTATAAAACTGCCGTTGCCTATGAAAATGAGTTAAGAGCAGGCCGCCCTACATCTGCACAAGACTTTGAAGCTGTTTTAAACAAAATGGTAGTTTTTGTCAACCAACTTTAAATCCTACTTATGAATTGCATTATAATCGATGATGAAGCACTGGCACGCTCAATAATTCGCAACCACTGTGAGAAAAGCACAGATGTTGAGGTTGTAGCACAATTTGAGAATGCGATAAGTGCTATTAAATATTTAAATCAAAACGAGGTTGATCTGATTTTTCTAGATATTCATATGCCCGACTTTACAGGTTTTGATTTTATTCAAACCTTGAAAAGTCCGCCAAAAATTATTTTAACCACTTCAGATCGCAATTTTGCTATTGAAGCTTTTGAGTACGATTGCATCGTAGATTATCTCGTAAAACCGGTAGGATTACCTCGCTTTTTAAAAGCGATTCAAAAAGCGCAGCAATTCTCTTTAACAAGCAACGAACCTACGAAACTCGAAGCAGCTACGGAAGCAAAGCAGGAGGAAGGCAAGGATTTATATATCAATATCGACCGAAGGTTGATCAAGATTGATTTTGACAGTATTTTAATTATTGAGGCTAAAGGCGATTATATCCTCATCAAAACCGAAGGGAAAAACTACACGGTTCATTCTACCTTAAAGAAAATCGAAGAGAAACTGCCAGAGAGTAAGTTCTTAAAAATTCACAGGTCTTATGTGATCAATTTTCATAAGATCATCGACATTGAAGACAACAGTGTGTTGATTGCAAAGGATGTGATTCCTATTAGCCGTTCAAACCGTCCTATTTTGATGAAGCGTCTTAATTTGCTTTAACGCGTATCGTTTTCCATTCATCTACACTTAAAAGCGACCCACCGAATATTCCAATTTCAGCGCTTCTAGTCTTTTAATTTTGGATTAAAATCCAGATTATGAGACCTTTTCTAAGTTTAAGTATACTTTTAATTTCGGTGGTTGCCACTGCTCAAAATTTCAGCTATTTAGGTGAATATACTTCAGACGGCACACCGCTTTATTTAGAAGCTCAGGATGATGTGGTTACTTCAGAAACGCTGTCGCTTGTGGCAAATGCTTTGCCGGAGTCTTATCCTGTGCCTACTTACAATCCGCATTACATCTCCAGCGGTTATGATACAGATGTCATTGTGCACGAGGATGCTGAAGTCTACGTTACCTTTGTCGCCGAAGGCGCAGGATATAAGAATGTTCTCGGGTTTTATACGTATGACATCAACAATCCTTTAGACCAAAAACCTACCGATAAGGACATCACCATAATTTTCCCTAATGTTTCTGCACAAGGTTCCGGCGGCGGTTTAAAGGCCGGAAACAAAGTAAAATTAGGTTCGTTTAAAGCCGGCACCGGCATTGGTTGGGTGCTGCTGGCAAATGCCTGGAAGTCTGAAGTTACCTGGGGTTTATGGCAATTGTATTCTAATCCCGATTTTAATCCGGAGGCCGATCCTGCTTTGCGTTATCATAACGTGTTGCTCAACGATCCTGAAAACGAACGAATCATACTAGGTTTTGAAGATATACGTCGGGACTACAGTTCGTGTGATCAAGATTTTAATGATGCCTTGTTTTATATTTCAGCAAGTCCATATACGGCTTTAGAAACCAAAAATTATGCTGATGTAGCTTCTGCAACTAAAGTGAATTCTGCTTACGATGGCGGTTTAGAAAGCAACGGAGACCTGTCTACACTCATTGCAAAGCGCAATTTAAACCGAAGCAAAACAAACGATCAAAAAAATACCAAAGCAGCCCAGTCTCGATTTAAGAAAAGTAAGTTCTCTTCAAAAAACGGAACTTCAAACCTGGCGTCATATTTTGGCGAAACAGCACTTTTTGGTACCGAAACAGCTGCTGTTGCGAGTCCGTCTGACTTACAAGACATCACTAATGCTTCAGGTATTTTTGCGATTGATTACTATCAAGGTGAAGATCGTGTCGTAGCAGGTTTATTGCTCAAGACCGAAGACCGTGTATATGATCACGCCAAAACGATTTGTGACCGATTGAATGGAGCGACTCTTGATGACATTCGTAGGTTTCAACTGCGGGGACATCAGTTTATTTTAGCTGAAATTTTACGAGCTAACGGACTCAAAGAATATGCTGTGAGCTTTTCGGTTAATCAGAGCGATGCTGTACAAACGCTATACAGTTACTGGAATATTGACCAATATCCGGAAGGTGACTATTTAAACTTTCAATTTTGGGGAACTTCAGTAGCGCAGGTGAGTAGCCTTATTAATTACGCTTTAGATGTTTTAGAGCAATCAGCTACCTTAAACAGTGATCCCAATACTGCTTACAAATTGCCTGAAGTATTTGTCAAAAGTGGATATTACAGCCGCGGTGCCCTTGTTTTAAATCTGTGTAATAAAACAGGAGTAAAGACACTTGTGGCAGAAACAAATAAGCGTGCAACCGAAACCGATAGTTTAGAAAACACGGTGCAAAACTTAAGCCTTAGCGGCGCGTATGAAGAGCAGGTTATCTTAGAAACCGGATATTTATTTGATGTTGGTGTATCGCTTACAGAGGCTCAAACAGGAAGTTACGATGCTTTGTATCTTGCAGACGGACCTTGGGGTATCGATTATAATCAAACTGAAGCAAACCTGACCGATTTTACCATCGAACAAGCTGTTGAAGTTGCAGAAGGAGATGCTTACAGTATTGAACGCAATGTTTCACTTAATGCACAAGTAAAAGGGACGCTCAATATTTTTAGACACATTCTTGCTGGTGAGTTGGCGCTTGATGTGCGTGATTTATCTGCTCTTGAATTTGAACTGGAAACCAATGTTCCTGTTGAGATTATTCTGGTGCCCGCAAACCTTGAAGATTGGTCAAACAGGCTGCGTTACACGTTACCGGCATCTCAAGAAAATCAATTTTATGCAATTCCTTTTGACGAATTTAAAAATGCATCTGGAGAGGCTCAAAGTGTAACCGCGATACGCAGTGTTGTATTTTCTGTACAGGGTGATTATATCAATTTTCAGCCAGCAGCGGTGAGATTAAAAAATCTGGCATTTAGCAATAATCGCAGTCTTTCTGTAGAAGTGATAGCTCAAGAACTTCAAAGCACGCAAGTACATAATTATCCCAATCCTTTTACACAGTACACCTTGATCAAACTTCCGGCTCCTGCCATAGAAGCAGCCATCGAGCTTGTAGATATGAATGGCCGCAAAGTGGTTTCAAAAAAGAGAAAAACTTCAGGCAATCAAAACACACTTCGCCTGGATCGAGACGGTTTACCTACCGGTTTATACAGTTATGCAGTGACCACAGATACCGGTAGCATTTATAATGGAAAGTTACTTATAAATTAGTTTTTTTGTGTTGGTTAGTTAGTTTGTTAGAGGCGGTAGTTTTAAACTACCGCCTTTTTTTAGCTCCAAAAGCTTTAATAACCATTACCTTACGAGTCTGCCTTTGCCAGTAGACAGGTTTACCCTTAGCTAGTTTGTGAAGTATTTTGCCGATCCCGTATTACAATCAGTTTGATTTGGAGTTTTCTTGGGTATAATCGCAAGACGCATCAATACGAATGCTTTTATCTATTTTATGGAAGGAAACCAACACATCTCTTTGATCGATCTGATCATAATAATCTATAAAAAGTTTTTCGGTAAAAATTCCGTTAGGGATTTGTTCCGGGGAGATTTGCCAATCTAGAAAAGCTACAGCATAGTCAAATACAGGAAGGTGAAATTCGGTTTCAGGAGCTACTCGATAGATCATTGTTCCTGATTTAGATCTTTTTTGTCTGCGCTTATTTGTTGCGCTGAAGCTATACCAGCGTTGTGTTTTATCATCGATCAAGGTATCTCGAACTTTACTGAACGCATAGTGCTTGGTCATAAATGCAAAATGATTGCGATAGCTACTCACAAATTCACAGGGAATATTGATTTTAGTTGCTTGTTTTAATTCTGTTTTGAGGAGGTTAACGTCAAATGTGAGTCCGTTTTCATCTTTAAACTGTAGCCTGTAATGTAAAGAATCCTTAGGCGTAACCACAGCGTGATAGCTGTTGTCATTAGCATTGGTTAAATAAATTACGGTAGTCGTACTGTCTTTTGTATAAAAAGGTCTGTGTTCAATTTTAATACTGTCTTTATAAAAGGTTCTGGTGTAGGTGAGCCAATGATCAAAAGTGTACTGCTTTTGTGCATTGCAAACCAATGTACATAAATAAAGTAGGCAGAAGCTATAGAAGTAGTTCCTCATATCACAAATTAGCAGCATAAATATACTTAAAATGCGGTAGTGAAACCTGTAAAAACAGAAAAGCCTGTCTAGGACAGGCTTTTGTAATAAGGTACATTTTATAGCACCGAAAAGGCTTATGTTTACTAAGGTAATTTATTTGAAAAGCGGCTTAGCAAAAGGCTGCCATCTTAAGCTTAAACCAACTTCACCAAATTCAAAACCACTGGCTACAGCCGAGGCGATGTTGCTGTATTTTCCATAAAGGCCGAGATCAAATTGATTACTGAAACTGTAGCGTACATTCACTTCAGCTCTAAAAATAGAGGTAGCTTCTTGATCTTCTACAAACTGACGACCACCGGCAGCAACTGTATGAATAGTAAGGTTTTCTGCAGGTTTAAGCAGTAGATCTGCAAAAAGCTCTGCCGCTTGATATTTAGACGGACTGAAATACAAAGCATTTACCTGATCTTTATAACCCAGATATTGATAGTTGAAGCCCATTTTAAGCGCAGGCTTACGTGTGAGGGAATAATACAATGAGGTAAATAACAATTTACGGTTGTTTTCGTCAGATTGTGCGGTATAGATCATAGACGTGTACCAACCCAGACGTGTTGTAATTCCCCAGTTATAATTCAAGAAATAATCATTCAAGGCTATTTTTTCTTGTAGTAGCGCAGCATTAAAATTTTGTAAAGCTCTGCGATAACCAAACTCTGCTTGCTGGCGTTTAAAGGGTTTTGCTTGTAAGCTTATTCCGCCTTGCGTGTCGGTATATTCATTTTCATTGGTACTTGCTTTAATGAGTCCGGCGTTGGCTTTAAAATTTAAGCCCGGCATTATGCGATATTCTAGATTAGCGCCAAGTTCATATGCCGTAGCCTCTTCGCCACTTATACCATTGCGGGTGATGCGATAACCGTATTGCGCACCAATTTTAAACGCAGTAGAAAAAGGTAGCGCAGCATTAAAGCCATAGCTGTATGCCTGGTTTTCTCCATTATCTTTGGTTAAAGAAGCACGTGCGCCTAGTTCTGGAGCGTACGATAGATCTAAAGTTTTGATCAAACCTAAAGCATCTTTTTGTCCCTCATAGTAGTCAAGTGTTTTTTGAGCGAAAGCATATGCTTGCAGCGGATTATCGCTCGCGCGATAGGCATTAGCAATCCCCAAATTGCCGTCAAAGGAAGTCGAATCTTGCGCTAAAATTTGCTGATAGTTTTTTACTGAAGTTTTAAAATCGCCGGTATACATCCCTAACATTGCCTTTAATGCTAAAAGGGTCTTGTGATCTGCATACGTTGAATCTAATGCTATGATCGTTTGATTGGCTTCAGCATACTTTGCATTCCAAACTAAAGCTTGAACATAACGCTCTGCTGCTTGAAGACGCACTAAAGAGTCGGTTTTCTTTTGCTTACTTAAAGCATAGGCTGCCGTTGCTTGTTGTAAAGCCTGTTGTTCTTCCTCTTGCAAATGAGCAATTAGCGACAAACCTATTTTCCCGGTGATGCTGTCATTACTATTCTTATTAAAACCAGAATAGATTTTAGCAGCTTCTTCAAAACCTTTGTTGGGTAAATAAATGGCGATAAGATTGAGTTGGGTGTCACGATCCTGAGGGAAATCTTCAAAATTTGATTGAAGTAATGCAACCGCACTGTCAATTTCTTGACGTTTGGCCAATTGTCCTGCCATTCCTAATTTGATGTATTTATAAGAGACCTTAGCACTTGGGTTTTCCGCATCAACTACAAGCGCTTTATTGATATACACCTGAGCTTCTTGATAACGTTTTAGGTTTGACAGGGTGTTTGCATAACCCAACAATGCCCCAAAATTCTCTGGATGTTCGGCAACGAGCTTTTTATACACAGGAACTGCAGCTTCAAAGTTTTTATTCCATAAAAAGGCTTCGGCATAGTTTAATTCGATTTCCAGATCACCGGGATAATCGTTACGCATTTCTTCAAATAAAGCTAAGGCTTCCTTTGGTTGACCGCCAAGACCTAAAGCACGTGCATAGCATAAACGTGCGGTTTTGTTTTGGGGATATTCCTTAAGAACTTCAGCAAAGAACTCTTGAGCTTCTGCGTTTTTTCCGTTTTCAAGATAAGTAAAACCGGTTTGCATCTCCTGCGCCTGAACACTTATAAATAGAAAAGCACTTACAAGGCATAAAAAAACTGTTTTCATAACTAAGATTTGGTAGGAGCAAGTTAGCCGCAATACCTTCTTTTTTAATCTACAGCTATGTACAGCTTATCGAAACATAAGCGCATTTCACGGGGAGCACAACTTTTAGAAACGTCAGATTTTGAGTTTGTTAGTTGGTAGATGAGCTATTTCGTTAGGCTTTGTAATTCTTATATATAAGAGGACTGAAGCCTTCTTTTACTAGAGCAAAGATCTTTTAAAGGCATAGCTTGGTTGTTTCGGTTTATCTGCGGGATTTGAACCATTCATCTATACTTAAATTCCGTCGAACGAAATTTTCCTCTGTCGCCTCCCGATGCTCCTCATCTTTGCTTCATAATCTTTAAATCTTTTGTTATGTATTCTTTTATCACACAAAACCAGAGCATTCAAATACGTGGAATTTTAAAAGTACAGTCTGTTGGCGAACTCGCAGCAACGATCAATGAAGACTTTAGAAATCAAAAGAAGATCACGATCGACCTAAGCGAACTCCATGAACTTACCTTAAGTACTGTTATGAAGTTGATCACTTTGCAAACCAATTACAGAAACAGTGGTAAACTCATCTTGTTTAAAGGCCTTTCTAATAAATCAGTAAGTGGAACCTTCGGCCTTGCCGGAAAGCGGTACTTGCTAGGAAACGTTGCCTAATAATCACTCCAAATCTGCCATTATGATAGCGATACCTTTTGTCAAACAGAAAATTTCTGCCCAACAGATTTTTATGCTAAGTGCCTTGCTGGTAAATGCAGGCAACTATGCTTATAACTTACTTCTCGGGCGTTTGCTTGGCCCTGAAGCTTTTGCCGATGCTGCGATTTTAATCACCTTATTATTGGTGTTGTCGTTTGCAGCGATGACGTTTCAGTTGGGTACTGCACGCTTCATCGCACTGCTCGAAGAAGAAAAGCAAGGCGCGTTTCTAAAAAAGATCAACAGATGGAGCCTTCGTATGGGGTTTGTGACAGGACTTGTCTTTGTATTTTTTGCAAGCTTCTTTAAAGAAGTATTACAAACCTCCTCATCAATAATGTTTGTGGTTTTTGGTTTGTCTGTTCCGTTCTATTTTGTGATGAGTATCAATCGCGGGATCTATCAAGGAAAACAGGAACTGCTAAGCTTATCAAAAACCTATCAGATCGAAATGTGGAGCAGGCTACTGCTTACGTTTTTATGTATCTTATTATTTAAAGAGCAGCCTGCCATTGGTGTAGCACTTGGAGTGAGTTTGTCTATTGTAGCGGCACAATTTCCCCGAGCAAAAACCATCAAAACCGATCAGGAAACATTAGATCGCCAATCTACAACCGAAATCCTCAAGTTTTTATCGATCACAGCACTTTATGAAGGAACACAAATTCTTATCAACAACAGTGATATTATACTCGTAAAGCATTTCTTTGAACCCTATCAAGCAGGATTGTACGCTTCGTTGGCATTAATAGGACGCGTGGTGTATTTCGTAGCCTGGATGTTTGTGATGCTGTTGCTTCCGGAAGTGGTAAAGAAGAAAAAAGCAGGAGCACGTACCGCAAATATTTTATGGAAATACGTGGGTTATATTGGGCTACTTTCGGCAAGTATTGTGGTGGTGTGTTTCGCTTTCCCCAAGATGATCGTCAATGTGATGTTTGGGCAGGCGTATCTCGAAGTAGCGCATCTTTTAGGCCCTTATGCCTTAGCTACTGGACTTTTTGCAGTGGCAAATCTGTTTACCTATTACTTTTTATCGCTGGGTAAATACGTGCCTGTATATTTTAGTCTGGTGGGTGGCGCTTTACAAATAAGTGGCGTGCTCTTGTTTCACGACCAATTGTTGCACGTGGTGTTGGTACAAATTGCCACGATGCTTGTACTTCTTCTGGTGCAAGTGTTCTATTGTTTTAAGCAAGAGGGAGTTAGATTAAGTGTTAACCGTTAAACGCAAGTAAAGTACCATTGGTCTACACTAGTCTTCGATCAAACGTATTTCGCAAAAACCAGCTTTATTTCTTTTCATCTTTGAATCAGAATTAAAAACCAAATCAAATGAAACTAGCACTTGTAACCGCATTTCCGCCCAGTAAAGTAACACTCAATGAGTATGCTTACTATCTGGTGCGCGCTTTTAGAAACCATCAGGAAATTGAAGAGTTGATCTTACTTACCGATGTTGAGACCAATGTAGCAGAACAGTATCTTGATGTTTCAGGATGTAAGGTAAGCGTAAAAAAATGTTGGAGCTTTAACAGCTATAGCAGCTTTCCCGGAGTTTTAAAAGCAGTACGCCAAACCAAACCAGACGCTGTACTTTTTAATCTTCAGTTTATGAAGTTTGGAGATAAAAAGATCCCGGCAGCTCTCGGACTTATGTTACCCGGAATTTGCAAAATGATGGGTATTCCTTCCGTAGTATTACTGCACAATATTATGGAACAAGTAGATCTTTCTGAAGCAGGTATCACTCAAAACAAAGTACTTCAAAAGGCATACAATTTCATTGGAAGCGCACTTACGCGTATCCTTTTACAAGCAGATTTTGTTGCCTTGACGATTAGTAAATATGTAAGCATACTTGAGGAGAAGTACCAAGCAAAAAATATAGGATTAATTCCCCACGGAACGTTTGAATTGACTGACACCCCTAATTATAATGTTCCTCAAGGTCCGCTGCAAGTAATGACTTTTGGCAAGTTCGGAACTTACAAAAAGGTCGAAATGCTTATTGAAGCAGTACAACACTTGAG
>Ga0208029_1001447_pt1 | contig 10418 bp, 14 predicted proteins | sample MalvireepMed_s12_FD_184242 | JGI IMG/M metagenome (GOLD analysis project Ga0208029, IMG submission 184242) | Marine viral communities from the Global Malaspina Expedition - Malaspina viral metaG DeepMed_s12 (SPAdes) (version 2) | ecosystem: Environmental > Aquatic > Marine > Oceanic | place... | reverse complement strand
TCTTTTAAAGTGGCACAAATCGAACCGATACAGGCTTAACTAAAAACCCGAAAGTGGCACAATTTAAACCGAAATGCCTGGCACTAACCGACCGAAATCAGTGGCACAATTTGATCCGAGTTATCCATTTATAAAAGATTTGGAGATATAGAAGTCAGATGGAACCATTTTCTATTCGAAAATCATATTAATGAAACATATCCGACTTACATTATTGACTCAGAAATGACATTGTCTAAACTACAGTTTCACAAAAACAATTTCAACTACCCTATACCAGAAGGTAAAATCGACAAAAATGGGATTTTGAGGTATTTAAAAAAATGTGAACTATCAAATTATTCAGATTTTGAAAACACAGAAAAAGTAGAGGAGATTTTTCAAAAACTTATGAATAAAGAACATAGATATGATTATGAATAAAACACCCTACAACACTATATATAGAAAATAGGGCGTTCGGTAGTTTAAGAAAGTTTAGCACTATTTCCAAACACCGCCAAATCGTTGATTTGGAGGTGTTTGGAAACGTATAAGATAAAAACAAAATACAACGCTTTGGCTCAGTACAAACCAGAAAGTTTATCACTTTCTTCTGCCCTACTTGCCATATACTTAACGTTGTAAACAATTTCGAGCACAAATGACGAAAAAGGAAATTAAGAACATTGTGAAAACTGAATCTGGAGTTATCCTATTGGAAAAGGAATCAGAACAATCTTTTTTTGAATCGATTTTAAATAACACGGTTTCGTTCATTTCTGCTATATATTTCTTAACAAGAAAAAAACTCGATTCTTTAATTCTGACTGAAAAAAGAATTTTACTAATAGTGCGGAACAAAATTCAACTTGAAAAAAAGTTAAACGGAAATGAATCATTGACATATAACGGTGTAAAATCTGCATTAGAAATAACTGACCAAAATGAAAAATCTATCATTGGACTAAATAAATTGCGAGTGAGTTATGAAGAGGGAAAATTAATAAGTCAAAAACTAATTGAATTTGACAACAGAACTGAATAAAAAACTGTTTTCAACTATGGTAACCGTTGCACAAGATTGTAAAACGGCATATCACGAACTCAAATAAGCCTCGCGGAGCTCCGCTTTTAAGCGGTTTTTCTTTTTTGACTTTAGATTTAGACAGAATTCAGAACTCTTAAAACCGATTTATCGCTGTTTTATGGCTGTTTTTCAGAAAAAAATAAAGCGAGCATTCCTGCTCCGCTTTTCGCTTATTTTTGGGTGAACTTTAGATCGTTTTCTTATCACCAAAAAACCCAAAACACCCTATATGTAGTTTTTGTTGGATATCGCAGTCACTTCAACTACTTTTAAAACATAAACAGGTGGTTTTGAAGATCTACTGCCGTTAGCGGTAATGGCAAAGCGACACCCAGCAGAAAGACAGACTCCCCACTCGATACCTCAACTCCGATTTGGTTACAAATACCCTTGATTTGGAAACATTTACTTTTTATGGCATAACGAGTTTTGCATTGTAGAACTGTAAAAAAATAGAACAATGCAAAAAGTAAAATTTAAAAACAGAGATTGGGACACAGCAGCCAATCTTCATTTGCCTGACAATTTTGACGAAACACTAACATACTCAGCAATTGTTTGCGTTCATCCGGGAGGTAGCGTAAAAGAACAAACCGCTGGTTTGTATGCAGGGCAACTTGCCAAAAAGGGATTTGTTGCTTTGGCTTATGATGCTTCATTTCAAGGCGAAAGTGGTGGTGAACCAAGATATTTGGAAGATCCTGCCCAGCGTGTAGAAGACATACGCTATGCTGTAGATTATCTTACCACACTAAATTTTATAGATACAAACAGCATTGGCTTATTAGGCATTTGTGCAGGGGGTGGCTACGCTGTAAATGCAGCGTTGAAAGAAAGGCGAATAAAAGCTGTGGCAACTATTTCTGGAGTAAATATTGGCAGGGCATTTAGAGAATCCAATTTTTTAGAAACCTTAGAGGTTGTTTCTTCGCAACGAACTGCAGAGGCCAGTGGAGCAGATCCGATGATTACCAATTGGACACCCAAGTCGGCCGAAGATGCGAAACAGGCCGGATTAAGCGATATGGATATGTTGGAGGCGATTGATTATTACAGAACGCCAAGAGGTGAATACCCTACTTCAAACAATAAATTACTTTTATCAAGTATGGCAAACTTAATAGTGTTTGATGCTTTTCATCTTTCAGAATTATTGCTAACACAACCTTTATTAATTGTCGTTGGCGATAAAGTTGGTTCTTTCGGTTCCTACAGAGACGGTTTTAACTTATACCAAAAAGCCGTTTCTGAAAATAAGAAAATCCATATCGTAAATGGTGCCGGTCATTATGATTTGTATGACCAACCAGAAGCCACAGCAGAAGCCTTGGATCATTTAGTTCCATTCTTTCAGGAAAATCTTTAGCATTAATTAATGGCTACTATTCTAAAAATAATTGGAGCAGTATTGCTTGTTTCTGGTTGTATTTTCACCTACAAACCAAACTTAGTTAGCAAAATCCCGTTGCCCAAAGATCCATATCAGATGATTGAAATGCGGGTTCTATGGGGTTTTCTAATTGGCTTGGGGATTTTCTTCAGTTTGCACAAGCAATGGACTGCTTGGAAATTAACCGTGTGTGCACTATTGTTTTGTCTAACTTTAGGGATTATCATAGCCCGATTATTCGGGTTTGTTTTAGACGGATATTTTTCAAAACAAATACTTTGGCTAACCATAGAAATTGTTGCTTTAATCATCTTTGGAATTTTATATAGCTATGCAGACCATTAATTCGTTATCTGAATTTCACCGCTTACTATCCATTCCTCCACCTTTGCATCCATTAGTAAGTGTGGCTTTGGTTTCTGAAATACACGCCGTAAATTCTGAAGTATGGAAAAAATTCTCGACTGATTTCTTTACCATATCCCTTAAAAACAACATTCAATCAAAAGTTAAATACGGACAACAATATTATGACTTTGATAAGGGAACAATGATTTTCACTGCCCCAAAACAAGTGCAATCTATTGAAGTAAGTGATACGAATGTATTTAATGAAACCATTGGAACGGGATATGTGCTGATGTTTCACACTGATTTTTTGAAAAAGCATCCATTGCAAACTACGATTAAAAACTATGGTTTCTTTTCCTATTCCATAACTGAAGCCTTGCATCTTTCTGAACAAGAAGAACTAAATGTCATTGAGATATTTCAAAAAATAGAGAAAGAATATCAGCATATCGACAAGCACACCCAAGACATTATTCTGTCACAAATTGATTTGCTTTTGAACTATTGTAATCGCTTTTATGAACGCCAATTCATTACCCGAAAAACGGTAAACAATGATTTGCTTTCTAAAATGGAACACTTACTTAATGACCATTTTAATGATTCAGAAACTCACAAAAATGGCTTAATAACAGTTGAATATTTAGCAAATAAGCTTCATGTTTCAGCTAATTATTTAAGCGATATGTTGCGTTCGCTTACGGGACAAAACACACAACAACACATTCACGAAAAACTCATTGAAGTAGCCAAAGAAAAACTGATAACCACCAATTTATCTGTAAGTGAAATCGCTTATGCATTGGGTTTTGAACAACCTCAATCGTTCAACCGACTTTTTAAAAAGAAAACCGAAATGTCGCCTTTGAATTATCGACAATCATTTAACTGACCAAGCCAACCACACAAGCAGACTCACGACTGTACACAGCGGATAGTAGTTTTTGTTGGATATCGCAGCTACTTCAACTACTTTTAAAATATAAACAGGTGGTTTTGAAGATTAACTGCTGTTAGTGGTAATACATTGAAATATGAAAGAAAATTGGTCAAACGATAGCATCCTAAAAGCTTACACTGAACAGACTCCTTGTAAAGAAATTTTTCAAGCTGTTTGTGATAAAATTGGAGAGCACTATACGCAACAAGGATGGAAATATGCTCATTCTAGACCCAAAATTACATACAAAACAAAAGACATAAAACTAGAGATTGCCTTTTGGTCAAGTGGAAGTAATATGCCCGGAAGCTATGTTAATCTAGAAATAATCCCTGCTTTATCAGCTTTGGATTTTGCGAAAGAGATGAAATCTAAAGGAATAGATACCAAAGGCTATATTTTAGGTTTAACAAACCTTTTCTCTGAATCAAGTTTAGATGTGCCAAAAGGACGAAAAAGAACAATTAATTTATTGGAAGAAAATGCAGAATTTGATGAAGAGCCTGAAGAAATAGGTGTTTTGAGATATAACCACAACATCAATATTTATGGAATTAATGAAGCAGATTTTGAAAAAATTATATGTTTCATTGATGAGAAAATAATTAGTTGGCTCGATCGAATTAGTGATTTTAACGAACTGAAGTCACTTGCTGAAAAATCTGTTGGGTTCGGCAGACAAACTATGAAAGACAGAGAATTCATTCCATTTATTGAATTCAAATTTCCGGACAGGGTAAATGAAATAAAAGAAGTTCTAAAATAAATACCGCTAATACAGGCAAGCCTTACACAAGTCCATAACTTCTAGAAATACCTAATTTTTTTCAACCGCTTTAAGCGGTTTTCATTTTTCTACCATATAGGTTTAGACAGAATGCAGAACCATTAGAACAGATATATCGCTGTTTGTCAGTCTGTTTTTCAGGAAAAAAATCAAGCGCGCATTCCTGCTCCGCTTTTGGATGAACAGGAAGTTGTAAAGTCCCAATATACCCAGAAGTAGGTATTGACACATACGGGACGCCTACTTATATTTCGAAATCTATTTTTTAAATTTTCCATTTATGAAACTGTCAAAGACCCTATTAGCACTAACTTTTATACTGTCTTTTGTGTCTATGATTCAGGCCCAAAAGATCGTACAGTTCAGTGAGTATAAAATCTACAAAAACGAATATGGCCACACAAAGATCAGGATTGAACCGCACACCAGAAACACCGATGTAGGTGCAGATGCCTCTAAGTATCAAAAGAGTTCCAACGTCTATGGCGTTTTGATCTGCTATAGTATAAATGGCGAAAAAAAGGCTAAACTTCTAGATATGACCTATAAACTAAAAAACAAAGGATATTATGAATATGGTCTCTCTTACAGCAGTAATTCCAAAGTAGGATCAGTAAGTGTCACGTATTTTAATATGGTCGACGATCCGGAAAGCAAGTGGCCTAAAAAGGGGGATTGCTATTAAATGGCTTGCGTAGCTTTGGTGGTAAGTAGACTAGGAAGATCCATATTTAAACTATTGTTTTATGATCTTAAAAAGATTAGCTAATCTTTAGTAACTTAAGAGCATACCGTATACACTCCTAGAAACTCATGAAACAAAGCTTAACGATTCTTACGGCTATTAGTGTTTTAATCATTAGTCTAAAAAGCTTTGGGCAATCAAGTTGGGAGGTTAAGCAAAAAATCACGTTGGACAGATACACCAGTTACCAAGGCACTATCAAAAGTGGGCAAAAGTTTCAGTTATACCTCGCTCCTTCTTCTCATGCGTGTCCCAAGGAACAAGGACCAACAAGAAGAATCAGGGTCGAGGGTTGGTATCGCATCGATGAAGGTTTAAAAACACCTCTTATGGGTTTTAGCATCGACGAAATCTGTAACAACTCCTTAACCTTGTACGTTCCACAAAAGCGAAGCGAAGCTTTTGTAGATGAGCATTGTAAACCCCTAAATACAAAAGAAAGCTTTGAACAACTTCCTAAACGCCCCGGTATATTGCTATGGAACAAGGCTAATGGTGAAAAAGAAAAAATAAAGCTGCAGCAAGTACACCCATTTAGCTGGAACACACAAGCCCAGATAGCACTACACGCAAACGGACTATTGCTTAAAACCGTTGACTTGAGTGCGCTATCAAAAAACACGTTTATAGAACAAGTTGAAATAATTGGTAAAAAACACATCAACAACCAATTCCACGTATTACTAAAATATGCGCACCGATCCAAACACGGTTCTTATGGCCGAGGAATGTGTGCTAATGGTATAGAAGAATTTATTGCACACCTGGTCGTGAATCAGGATTGTAAAGTTGCTCTTTTTGAACAAGAGCGGTTCAACAGTTGTCTTTTTCAACTTGATGGGGATACGGTCAATTACGACCCTAAGCATCCCGAACTCGGGATAGTAGCCAACACAAGGACGCATTAATTTTGGTAGTTCAGCCTTGAATATGTTTTCGTGCACTGAGCCAAGCTTTTAATTGAGCAATATGTAATAGTTTTATAGTTAAGAGAATACACCTAATCCTAGAATAGAACGTCATCAAAAGGAACGAAATTAAACTACAACCGCTTCGACTCGAAGCCGGGTGGCAAGTCGACTACAATCAATGGTATGAAGTAGATCCTATTGAAGGTTATGAAAACTATTTTGAAGGCTCTAGTTTGCTCATCCTTAAAAATCCAGACCGATTAAAATTCATTGACGTTCAATGGCGACCGGAAAGAGATTTGAATGGAAGCTTTCACCTTACGGTTTTAAACTATTTAGAAGATTACGACAACCTACTTAACACGTTTAGGATCAATCCCGATTGGGATAATCCAGTTCTGGAGATTTCTATACACTCAAGATTAGCTTTGGTAAACCAATTGGAAGAATTAATGCGTGTTTTACCCCCGTACGAAGACCCAAGAATGACACTTCAACGGGGCGTAGCTGATGATACTTCGGAGTCCTACAGGCGAGAGCTCATTACCAACGGAATCTCGACAGAACTTGTTAGCAAGATCATTGAAAACGGAAGTGCTCAAATTCAAAATTACTGTTTAGATCATCCTGAGATCACCAGAGATCTTATCAAACAATTTGCTGAAAACGGGATCACCAAAAAGGTCAAGAACAAAGCCAATACAAAACTAAAAAGCAAACGGTGGAGGTAGTAAAAAGGAATGTTTCTTGAGTTCAAATTACCCGTAATTCAACTACTTTTAAAGTATTAAACAGGTGGTTTTGAAGACAGACTGCCATTTTATTTAAGTAAAACACAGTGAAATTGATCCACATTAAACGAAAATGGAATGAAACCAGAGGTGACGAGTTTGACCATTGGGGAAATTCCACATGGTTCTTTGAAGCAGAGAAAGATGGTACAGTCAAAAGACAGGTAGAAGAATACGCTATTGGAATTAGACTAAGATACGATTCAGAAAAATCTTATGACAATTATGGAATGCTTAGTGATGTTGAGTTAGACTTATCTGATTCTGAGTTTGAAGCAATTTCTGAAACTGATTTCAATAATAAATGGACAGAAAGAAACCCTTCACTTTGTCAGACTATTGACGACGATAAAATGACCATTCAGGAACTTAAAAAAATAGAAATTAGTTTACCTCTATCAGACAAGTTCTATGCTGAAATATGGTCAACCAATTTGATTAACAAGCTTCAACATCTACCAATGAAATACGGGCCTATTCAAAACTTTGAAGAAACTATGATTTTGAATGAAGGTTTGGATTTGGCTATTGAAATTTTTGAATCAAGTAAATCTGCATTTTCTTCTTCTGTTCTCAATGAATATGAATCAGTTTTGAAGTTTATTAAAGAAACCAAAATAAATGGTAAAGCTTTACAGTTTTGGTTGTAAAAAAACAAAATATAACGCTTTGCCTCAGTGCAAAATTGAAAGTTTATCGCGTTCTACTGCACTATTTAATTTATACTAAACGCCCACTTAGAAAATCAAAATGAATAGAGATAAAAAGCCACTATACAGAAAAGTAAATACTCGAGCCAGAGGTGTTCGACATAATTTTGGCGGTGATTTTAAATATTCACGAAACAAAAAACGGGAAACCACTGAACAAATAAAAGGCTCTATGCACGGTAAAAAAGAAAGAGGACTTGATTACACTCCTCTTTTCAAATTTTTATTATCACAGGTCGGATTTGATTGGGACGGTATATTTAGCGAGGCAAAATCTCGTTTAGATAGGACCGAACCGATATATTGGTTAGTGGCTTTAAACGAAAATGAAAGAAAGGAGTATGTGTGCATTGGAGAATCATCATATTTTTCAGGAATGTATGTTGACAGTGAGAATAAACTGCAAGTAACAAATCCAGAACTAAAAGCTAAAGACCTGACCCCATTCTGCGACTGTTGCACGCATACGCTAAATGGAAAAGTCTTTGGAACCGAGTAAAAAAGAAAACAACAATAACCATCATACAAGTCCTTAACATCCTGTAATGGCCTTCCGAATCGTTGCCTGATAAAATTTAACTACTGTTACTCCTCTCCTAAAATAGCACTTGAATTCTAAACAAGCTTTTTCCATTGCCCAGTACAGATCAACATCAACCATTTTTATTCAGGATAATTCACTAGATTACAACATCTTGAATCACGCAGTTAAACCAAATTTTAAAGATGAAAACAATACTCATAAGCTTATGTCTGAGCCTCTTCAGCTTTCTAGACATTACCGCGCAAACCGATTTTGTTCTGGAGCCTTCTCAAAGTATGATTATGACCGGTAAAGGTGCCGGTCAAGATGCCACCATAAACCCCTACTACGGCCAAGATTGCTATGCCCTGATCCAAAATATTGGGAAACGGAAGTTTTCAGTGCGTATTCAAAAAGATGGAGAAATTATAAAAGAACTTTCTATAGGTAAAGGCAAACAGAAAAAGATAAAACTGTTGAAAGGGCACGAACTATATCTAGACCCAAATCCAAAAGGAACAGCCAAAGCACGGATTGCCTATGAGGAATTGGAACAATAAGCTTAGGAATAATTGGACACTCAAAATCACTGATCATTAATCTTCGCTGGCACCAATTTGAGAAATGACAAAATGCATTAAAATATTTGTTCTGTTTTTAACTTTAGCTGCTTGCGGACAAAATACGAATGGAATGAAAACACCTGAAAATGCAAATGAAAAATTTGCAGAATTTATCGCAAAGAAAAAGTTTATAGCTAAAAATCATTATGCTGGTATTGCTGACGAAAAAATGCGACCGATTTTTACAGAGAAAATTAATCGTGCTGCTGCTGACTTTAAAAATGTAGCGGAATCTGAAAATCCGACTGAGAAAAAATATCAAGAGAAAATTAGAATCGGACTTTCAAGGTTTGCCGAGGTTTATATGGAATTGGACACGGAAGACCGAGAAAGAGTTTGTACTTACTTTGAGGAATTAATGGACATTGTCGGACTCGAAAGCTCAAATGGACAACTGAATAGATTTATGTATGGTTTTGACCCAAGTGAAATGACAAATAATAATTAAAAAACCTATTCACAGCTCCATATAAACACCTGATCATTCATCTTCGTTACCTCAAAGACTTTAGGTTGGATATCGCCCTGCTTCAACTAGTTTAAAATGCAAAGAGGTAGTTTTGAGCATTACTACCGTTTCAATACTTCAAAATGCTAAAAACATCAAACAAAAGAAGTTGTACCTTAGCCGTAACCTGAACGCGCAGCGCATTTCATGAACAACCTCTTCCATATTTTTAAAGTTGATGCCCAAGAAGCGCAACGCATTGCTCAACTGCCTAATGCTCCGCATAATCACGATTTTGAGGAGTTATTGATCGGTATTGAAGGACAACTAGAGCATTTTATAGATTTTGAAAATGTGACCATCAACGCACCTTTTGTAAGCTTTGTGACCAAAAATAAAACGCATCGCGTGCTCCCAAAAGCGGTTGACGGCAAGTGTACGCTATGGGGTATTCGCTTTAAAAGTGAGTTTATCCCCGAAACTGCATTTCAATTGTATGCCTTGTATCACAACCACGCCAATCTTGAGGTAGCAAATACGCATACTTTTAAACGCTTGATCACCCTCATCACTATGATGTATGAAGAGTATCAACACAAACACATTGATTATGCATTGATCCGGCAGCTGCTAAGTGTTTTGTTGACGATGATCGAACGGGAGCGCAAGCAAAGTGATTCGGAAACCGCTTCTCAAAAAACCCAACAGATCGCCTTTGGTAACTTTCTACAAATCTTAGAAAAACACTACAAACAACCCCACGGCGTTGAGTTTTATGCCGAAAAACTCTTTATGACCTCCCGCAATCTCAATCTCATTTGCCACGCCATTTTAGAACAAAGTGTCTCTGAGATCATTGAGACCCGAAAGCTCACCGAGGCTAAAAACCTTTTGATCACTACCGATCAAACCATCTCTGAGATCGCCTACCAGTTGGGCTATAAGGAAGGCTCCTACTTCTCTAAAGTCTTCAAGAAAAAGTCGGGACAGTCTCCCGGGGAATTTCGCGAGGAGATGAGAAACACGCTTATTTCCTAAAATTACCCAACAGCTTCCGAATAGTATAAAAGTCGGAGCACTATCGCTTCTCATCTTTGTAGTCGTAATTAAAAACACTATAAAAATGAAAC